>Ga0123341_1000944_pt1 | contig 20416 bp, 15 predicted proteins | sample Turbeapinknodule_FD_89959 | JGI IMG/M metagenome (GOLD analysis project Ga0123341, IMG submission 89959) | Root nodule microbial communities of legume samples collected from Mexico - Turtle bean Mexico pink nodule | ecosystem: Host-associated > Plants > Roots > Nodule | place: Mexico: Nepantla...
AATTTGAAAATGAAAAATAAAAAAATCCTACACATTTTGTTCAAGGGTAAAGATTTATGGAGGTGCAAGAAGAAAATATGGAGGGTGGAGAAGAAATTGCCTTGTTGAGAACGTGCTTGATGCTTAATCTTCTGTTGAAAATAACTTGGGTAAAAATAATTAGGGGGATGTTTATGACAAAAGGAAGCTTGGAGCTTTCCAGTATAATATTTCTGAGACAAAAAATAAAATAAAGAAGAAATCGTTTGAGTTTCTTTATAAATTAAAATCAACTTACACAAAAATTGAAGTAAGAACTTCAAAAAATTATATGGAATAACTTATACAAATTAATGACTGAAAATGGAAGAGTGCTGAGGTGAAGTAACATCAATGTACCAGTGTAGTTTAGTTGATAAATAGAGTTCCACACATTTTTATTTCTTCACAAAATAAGAGATGTGGACTGAAGAAGACACTGTTAAGAGGAAATGATAAATTGTATTTATACACATAATTGACATTAGCTTTAGCTCTTGTACATATTTATTATTTGTTCTTATTCATAATTTTGTCTTTATTATTTCCACTTTGTTTCTTTTAAAAAAGAGACACTCATCAAATTTGTAGTAATAAAATGATCAGACAAATGAAACAAACTTGTAATAACAAATGCTCAGAGAAAGTGCTGCACATGGTAAATCTATTTCTCTAAAAATATTACAAAGGTCTCATTGAAAATCTTTTGATGATCCAAAATGTTGACATTTTGAGAGTTTAGATTACACAAAAGTGATAACATACAAGGTCTGTTTATTAAGAAGTGCATCTAGAAAGTTTTACCACTAAATGAATATGATCAGATTCGGACTTCAATGCCTTCCTTCAACAAATGCTCTTTTACAGACTGAATAGGCACCTGCAATTAATGGAGATCTCAGTATCCAAACACAAGTCATAGAACACAGTTAACAAATCAAAATCATTCCAATCAGCATCAAGAAAATAATGAAACAGAAGTAATACCTCCTTCCTGTGAAAAATGCCAGCAGCAAGTGCTGCTGATGCATTTGTTTTATTGAACACTTCAGAAAAGTGTGCCGGAGCACCAGCACCACTACTTGCAATCACAGGGATACTTACAGCGTCTGATATCAACTTAATTAAATCTACATCAAATCCTTTCCCTTGACCTGAAAACATTACAAAAAATTAGAATAAAAGTAACAATTCATTGAATATATAGTCAAATTACACACAGAGTCTTCTATTTTTTCCAATGGAAAATCGTTTATCATAGGAAAAGAATGGAAAGTACAAATAGGATGAGAATAAGAGATACAAAAATAAGACAAATTTAGACATAAAGAACAAGAAATAATTAATGAATGCAACAAGACAGCCCTATCTCTTTCATATATATATATGAAGAAAAAAAATAGCAACTCATTCAAAACAACTTTAAGAATAAGTCAGAATAGAGGCCATAGCTAACAAGTTTAGAGTTAAGGTAAAGGGCACATATCTTATTTTAGTCCCCCAAAATTTGGAAGACTGAACTAGTAATGAGTCATGGAACTCTTGAAAAGAGTTAAGAGCCTAGATATGAACAAAGGAAAGTCATTTTTATCCACCTTTAGTGTGATTATATTGAAAATAAGAAAGTCAAATTTTTAAAATTATTGATGAAGATGGTCTTGACAACAGTCAAAAGTCTGCAAATTATGAACAATTTTAAAACTAATTTGAAGAAAAAAAAACTGCTCTTACAAACAACAAAAGTGTTATCCCACTAAATGAGGTCAATTTCATGAATTACACAACCCCATTTGGCTTGGCTAAAGACCAAGTGTTCAAAGAAAAAATAAACTGCACTGAAGAAGAAAAATTAGAGTGCACTTGATAAAGAAAAAATATAGTGAAATATAGTTAAAGGATGCAAAATTATATTTACCATCGCAATCGATGCAATTAAGTAGTATTTCTCCAGCACCAAGCTCTTCAACTGCTTTTGCTAGTTCATAAGCACCAATTTGTCGGCCTTCTCGGCCTCCATTAACCTTACAATAAACATAGGTGTTGAGATGAGAAAAATACTTCAGGAAGTAAGTAATCAAATAACTATATTCCATTCTTTCCCTTTAAAGAGATTCCAAGAGCTTCATCCATGAATATAAATCTCATGACAACCACTGACTAAAATATTTGGATGCATGGAAAGTGATTATTGTATCCCTTTTTTAGCCTCTTAAAGTTGTAACTCTAGTGTTATCCACTATTTCATTTTAGAATGTTTAAATGAAAACGAAACTAGGTTAAGAGACATGATAAAAAAATTAAACAAAGATAGAAAATAAACTTACTGTACATTGATACCATGCATACTCTTCTCCATTTGGACCTGAAACCAACACAAAATGGCTTTAGAATATTAAAATTTAAAATGTTTCACATAAGAGTGCATATTCTCTGTTTTACATCCAAAAATCTCTCTCAACTTGCTTATTTTAACTAATCAGAAATAGAAACTAATTACCCTACTGCAGTCCTCAGCAAATACTGTATACAGCACAATTTGTTAGAAGCAAACAGAATCTAATAACATATCCATGTTATTTAAGTGTTACACCAAAGAAAAATGGGTGAAGGGGAGGGAACAACAGAGTACAGATATACGAAGTTCCTATTTCAAAATCAAACAATTACTAGGGATAATTTTAGGACCACCTTAAAAGAGATCAGATCTGTCTCTTGCATATTTGACCACCCACATAGATATTACAGTAAGAATTTAGATAATTCAGAGCAATAAAATACAAAATAAAGGAAAAGAAAACAGCAAGATCTTCACCTGGATTTGAAACCCTTACGGTCTTCAATTGCACATCATTAGGATCCTTTACATACACTCTGCGGGGATCAATACTAACAACCACTGCCTGCAAATTGAAAATTAATAGGAATAAACACTTCTAATTATTTGTGATGTGATTTTAACACTGCTACTATTTGTTATAAAACTTGAGAAATTTAATACACATTGAAAAACGTGATAAACATTTAGAAAAATTATGCTATAAAATGGGGCAAAAAGTGGCCTAAAGTTATATGTATGTTCAGGGATTCTCAAGTACACACAGGCACATGCATAGGAAAAAAGAGCAGACATGAAATCAGCTGTTAGCTAACCTGATTCCCATAAACTCTTGATATCTGCTCCAAGCTGGTCTTCCCAGTCTTTACCTAAATGTGACAACCATAGAAACATCAGAAATGACACATATATTAGTGCATAGTAATAGAAACACGCAATGGGTTGAGTTCTATACTCCGGTTCTTAAATATTCTTCTGCAGCATAAACTGCATCACTTCCAATAGAAATCTTATCAGCCCCAGACCTAAAGTATTCTGAAGCAACTTCCAAACTAGAATAGTACCTAAGAATATAATTAACCGAATGAAAAAGTTTTGAAAGTTCCAAGTGAACACAATGATAAAACTATAAACGTCTGGATAATTTTAATTGAAAAAAAAATATTGCAAGAAAGTCAATATAGATCAGTAATAATACCTTCCAGTTGAATCTGTGAAATCTCTAATTCCTCCCCCAACTGTTAAGGGTACAAAAACATTTTCTGATGTGTATCGCAATACCTATGAAGCATAAGGAGCATGAAACCACAGCAGATAGTGGATAAAATATAGTCTAGCACCAACTAAAACACTTCCATTTTGGCATATTTCACAAACCTGAAGCATGGGTAAATCACCAAGAGGGAAGTCGCGAAATCCAGTAATGTTTAGAAAGCTGACCTGCACCCAATCGTTAAGTTTAACAGGAAAGAACCTGTTTCATAACATTGAACAAAATTATCAAAAGCATACCTCATCAGCTCCATCTTTATAGTACTGTCCAGCAAGATCAACAGGCTTGCCAAGATTCCTTACCTAACAATTAAAATAGCTTCATAAGATAATACACATACAGGTTTACCCTTTAATACTAAATATTAACCAGGCAACGGGAAAAAACTAAAGTTTAGATGGTTCTTGTTCAACAATCAACTACACCTACAAGAAGTTGATATTGTATAGATGTCCAGTGTCTTGGCATATCTTCTATTTGAATTTTAAGCAAACTCGTAAAAGCAAAAAATAAGTATTATCTCTGATACCTCGTTCTCTTTTGTATGTTCTCTTACATCATACTGATCTCCTTTGGTTACAACAAGGTCCCCATTATCGTTTGCTCTCACATCAAGACAAGCAATCACCTTAATAAACAACGGCTTGTTAGAAAATGAACAGAGTGAATGCACCCAGGAGGCAGCCGAAAAATACATATTAATTAATTTAAAACATGAGGGCTTCCATGACTATTACCCTTTTTGCAAGTTTTAAAGCTTTTCCTTCACCAGGCTTCTGTCTTCAAGTAAATATTACAAATGATTAGTTACCATGTGTCGAAACAAAATTATTACAAAAGTAATGATACAGAAGAAGTGCATAGAAAGGTATAAAGGCCACCTTTGTCATGTTTGACTTTGGATTCAAGAATCTCCTCAAAATAGAGAGACCAACATCTGAGAATAATATTTCAGGAATCAGAGCAAGAATATGACAGCCGAAGAATGAAAAAAAAAACATAGCATGTCATTTTACCTATATAAACAAATATATCACAGAAGAGTCACCGTATTCTCCCAAAAGAAGAGTGAAATTTGGAGAAATTCAAATTTCACAAAAGTATTCTACCAAAATCCATTAAAGATTCAAAATGCAAATCCTATAAAAAAACAGAAAGAAAATTTTCAATCTGAATGGAATTAATTAGTTTCCTATTTCTTCCTTGAAAAAAAGTACTTTGCTATTTCTTTTTCAGTCTTTTCATTTCAATTATTTTTGTTAATCAATTGGAAACTAAGATCATCCTTCAAAATAATGTTGATTCAGAAATTTTAATTCTTTGCATGACGAGAGTCCAATTACAAGGTAATGAAGAACATAAATTCCAATAAAGATGACAGCCTCCATGATTTAGGGCTCTGCATATTAGAGAGAGAAATAAAGGATTGGAAAGTAAGATAAAACTTGCCTCCACTCTTCTCTGGGTGGAATTGAACTGCATGCACATTTCCTCTTCTAATAGATGCTATAAATTTGTCACCATAGTCACATGTGGAGGATATCCACTCATTATTGTCATCTGACTGAGAAGTTAAAAAAAACAGATTACTTAAATACTTTCATGAAAATAAGGAGTAAGAATATGACAACCAAAGCAACAAGGAGATTTTCAAAGAAAAGTGGAAACATACAGGCATGGCACGATAAGAGTGCACAAAATAGACATGGTGATTTCCAACATCATCCAAAATTCCTGAGTCCTTCGTGATTTGTAAAGCATTCCAGCCAATATGTGGTACTCTAAAACCATTTGATGAGTCAAATCGCCCAACAGTTCCAGGTATTAAGCCAAGACCTTTTACTGATTCACAAGCACATTTGTTCGTTCAATACTTAATTAAAAGTGTGAATAAAAAGGTAGTTTGGTCTTTCAGTACTCAGGAAAGTAAGCTTTCTGTTAAATAAGAGACTGTTGTCTCCATATGTCAGAAAAGCTTACCGAAAATTACTAAGGCTACAGATTCAAACAAATGACTCAATTCACTGAACTGTCTAGTCTAGATGGATTCTTTGTTACCCAGTTGTCCATGTTAGGAAATCAACATTCATGACTAAACAAAAAACATCTTAGGACGATGTACATTGTCCTTACAAGTGCATAGCCAAACAACTTTATGGGTGTATATATACTAAGTCAGTAAATATTTCAACATGCTACTAAATAAAAATACCATTTGCAGAAGCATGGCAGAAATTAAACACTAAAGAAATATGAAATGCACAATTACCAATATCTCCAAATCTTAGTGTTTTGGGTAAGTGTATGGGCTGGGGTTTGGAGAAAAGGGGGGCAAAGGGTAAAAATTTTAGTTGTAATAAATGTTGTTTAATTTGATAAGTTCTTAAAATAAATAAAAAATAAGATCCCAGATTAACAAAAACTTAATGTCCAAGTATTTTTATTTTTTAAATGTGATACTGCTACCTCTAAATAAATAAAAAATGTCCTCACTTCCCCTTCCATCCATAGCTTCACTACCAATCACACCCTTAAGAAAATGAACTACGACAATACAACCAGACAAAAACATTATCCCACTAAATGGGGTTAGAAAAATGGATTAATCAACAGTACTAGACTCCATAAAAAAAAACAAAATTTGATTGAAACTCTTACAAAATAGATTTTAAGGCTAACTCAACCTTACAAAACTAGTATATAAGATGATGTTTTTATCAACTTGTAATGTTTTAATTTATTATATCTTTAACTGAAGTGGAACCTCCAACACATCCTCTCATGTCAATGGCTGGACATCTCGGACGTACGATTAGATATTTGTGGATAGTCCGATAACAACTTGATAGTGGGTGGTACAATTGGTTGAACAAACCTCATTAGGATAGACTCTAATACCATCTTAGGAAGTGAACTTTAAATTTAACTCAAGCTCTAACTTTTACAACTGAATCACCACAGACCAGCATTGACCATACAGTTGTCCATTATAATTTAACCTCCAAACAGACTAACTTCTGTCTTACTAAACTTGCTTTCCGTGAACTTTTCCTTACTCTTATTTTAATGAGGAAAAAAAAAATTGTTTCTATAGCTTATCTTCGTATCTCAAGCATCTCTTCTCATAAACTACGACTCTATCCGCTCAAAAAATATGCATCGGAATACTATTTCAACCAGAGTTAATCATAAGAAATTACATTACACAGTACACAATAAAAATAAGACCTGAAAATCATTGATTATCATCATCTAGGACTAGGACTCTATAAGCTCTAAAAATCATGCATTAAAACACTATTTCCACCTGAATTAATTATAAGAAAATCTTACATTACACGGTACAGAATAAAAATAACATATGAATGCAAAAGATTCTCCTCTCATTAGCATTGGCCTAATAAAAAAATTAAAATCAAGCATTTTTTCTTTAAGTGAAGTTTAATATTGATTAATTTAATTTCACATCTACATGGATGGAAACCTTGGCATCCATTATAATAATATTAAATTTAAAACAAATGTTCAAAGTTGAAGGAGTAAACATAACAAAAACTAAAGATGTGTTACGACTAACCTGGTCCATTCTCCTCACTGGATTCAAAAAGTAGTTGAAGTCCAAGACAAATCCCCAAAAATGGACGATCCTTTTCAATATATGAACATAATGCTTCATCCATTCTGCAAAATAAGTATGATCTAAATAAAACATTTGACTCAAGCTAAAATTCAGAGGGCAATCATTCAAAGATCAAAATTAAAAATTGCCTCAAAAGAACTTCAAATATATACATGACAATGCCTAGTTTATAATCCAACCCAAAAAATTCAGCAAAACTAAAGAGACGTTTTGCAATTCAAAAGGCACCTCTGACATACAAAATGAGTTTATTGTAACCATTACAGCAAAAGTCTAAAACAACCACAAGTCCCTCCAACTTAACATCCCCAGAATTTTAACCGACCATCGACTTAGCTATCAGTACACATTACTCATAAATTCCAATGTATAGTGTATTTATAGGAGTCTTGGTTCAACCCCTTTTCAGTGTACATTGTAAATTTTAATCAAGCAAAAGAGAATAAAGATCAACACTAGTATTGTCCTGTGATATCCTTCAATACCCCACCACTATAACCCAGCAGAAATATCTTACAACAGGCATCTATCACTACAACTACTAAACCACAAAAGAAAAACATTTAAAAGGTAAACACATTCAAATAAATAAATACCCAGTTTTGCTTAACACCTCCATGGCAGCAGCAAATGCTCCAACCCCTGGAAAAACTAACTGTCTTGCATTCAAAATATCTTGCGGGGTTTGCACCTAGTAAAAAAATTTGCTTCAGATACAAAACCTCTCACACAAAAAACAATTAAAAAAATCTCATTATGTTATGATGCAAAAAGCTCACATCTTTGATTTCAAACCCGAGGAATCTGATTGCATTCCTGACACTCCGAACATTGCCAGCACCGTAATCAAGCAAAGTCACAACTGAAAAATCAAGAGAATCTGAGGGGTTGTTGTGGAACTAAACGAAGACCCAGAAACGAAAAAACAAAAAGGAGAGGACTTTTGCAAAAGGGTGTCTTCAGAAACCAGAGAGAACGAACCAGAATCCCCAGATGAGGAGGCACGAATTGAGAAGTTTTTATGTTTGGTATTGCCGAAACGGTGTAATCTCGGAGATGAGAGTGGCGTTTTGCGAAGAGAAAGGAGAGAGGAAGAGGAAGCAGAATAAGCAAATGACGGCGCCTCCATTGTTCTCGCTGTTGATTCTCTTCCAACGCAGACTCACAGGCACGACACTGTATGTAGTGTTATATTCTAAGCAATCAAGATTAATTACGGCGTCGTTTTGTCGTCTCAGTCTAAATATGCTCCAAGTTCTGACAAGAAAGACAAACATATCACTTCACACAAACTATCATATTTTTTTAGATATAAAATCTAATATGTTCATAATTGGTAAGAGTAATCTACAAAATAATATAGTATGAGCAGTTGTATGTAAATTTGTTTTTCTTATATTTTAATATTATTATTAATATATGTTTTTTGTGTTGCAATTTTTTTACTACAAATTTTCTTTAATTTTTATTATTTTATTTTAGGCTTACATTCGTTTTTGTTTATTCTGATTTTCACCTAAAATAAATTATAGTTTTCCCTATGTAATTTTTAAGTGTTTTATTTTTAGTCTTTACTTTAAATTAAGAATTTTTGTAAAGAGAAGTGATCATAAATATTAAAAAAACATTTTAAAATTACAGAGATAAAAATCAAGTGCATCAATTAAAATTGGTATAAAGACAATAAAATAAATCATGCAGTGTTTCCAGTGTCTACAAAGTCAAACTGTGCACGTTTCTTTTTATTGAGAGGATCACTCCTGTCATGTATCTTTTCTTAAAATATCTATTTCTGTTTTTCTATGAACAATTTACTCTAATTTTAAAACACTATTACTTAAATATATTCTTAAATTTAATTTACTTTAGAATTTAAATATCAGTTGATAAGTATTAAATTGAAGGTTTCATTTTTTAGAAAAAATAATTGTTAACACGATTGTTTGCAATATTAACAAATCTTAATTTGGATTTTAATTTCAAATTTAGAATTTTACCATGCATCTTACTAAAAAAAGTGTTCTGATTTCTATAATTTCTCTGTCAATATTAAAAGTACTACATTTGTCTGTGTCAAAAATAAATAAATATACTTTTCTTACCAAAAAAGGTATAACATTTTTTAATAACTTGATAAACTTTCTTAAAAAAACACAATAAAGACTTCTTTTGTACCAAATGTACTTTTATAAAAAGAAATTAAAAAAATTGGAAATGAATTTACAAAGGGAATGTCTTGACAGGTACCTCCCATGATGAATTTGTTATTTTCCAGGAAGAAATATAGAATTAATACATGTTACATTGAAACTACAGAAGTGTGTATCTTGAAGTTTACATGAAGTTCCAGATCCAAATATAGAAAGATGATTAGTCACTTTACAATTGGATTAGTACCCTCAAAGTGATTAACAAACAGATCCTATTTATCTTTAATAAATTATGTTTTGCATAATAATTTTCCCAAAGACTGAAGTCCAAAAATGTACAGTATCTAAAAAATACAACCAACAAATACCCCTTTCACAACAGAAGGTCATTTCTTTTGAAGAAAACCACTTTTGGAAAGAAGTCTTGATAAAAAACCCTTTCCCCCATTATCAGTGTCCTTTGCTTTGGCACTGTTTAAGTTGCTTATGAGAGACCAATGTGTTTCAAAATCAGGCTGATAGCCATTTTCCTGCATGGCTTGCATGAGCTCTGATGCTTTCCTAAGATTTTTTTCCATGTGATAACTCTTAATTACTGTGCAATACATTTTTCTGGTTGGAGTTTCACCTCCATGACTCATCTCCACTAGAAATTGTTCTGCGAATTCTGTCTTGCCATCTTGGCACGATCTATGGACAAGCATTTCCACTGTCTCAATTCTTGGTTTGAGATTCCAGTTCAACATCTCAGCATAAAAATTCATAGCTATATCCAATTTATTCTGTGCACAAAATCCATGAATGAGAAAATCATAACTGGTGGAAATTGGAATGTTATGTTTCCTCAGCATTGTGTTCATGAGATGAACTGCCTTGTCCAGTCTTCCATGCTGGCAAAAACACCTGATAAGGTAATCATAATTGATATTATCAGGAGTTAGAGATTCCTCTCCCATCCTGTCCAAGAAGGTTTCTGCTTCGTGTATCTTACCACTCAACAGAAGGCTTTCAACAATAGATGTTTGAATGGCAGAGTCATGTATCCAGCCTCTTAATCTCATTTCTTGACTCAATTTCAGGGCCTTTTGCAGATCCCCGGCATCACACAGGCTGCGTATTGCCTTCCTCAAATTGTGGTTGCTAGGTTTGAATCCCTTCGAAATCATGATGGCAAGATAATTCATAGAACTAGATAAATCTTTACATTGCAAGAAACCATAGACAAGAAAGTTGAGACCAACTTCATCAAGTACAACTTTCTTCTCTTCCATTTCAGCTAGTATCTTATTAACAGCTAAACTATTTCCAGCCGACAAAAGATAGAATATGAGAATGTTGCATATGATTTGGCCATCAAGTACACATTGTGCAAGCATAAGGTTCTTTAAGCTCAGAGCAAACCGGACTCTACCTTTCCTACAAATTGATCGCACAACATTCCTGTAACTTACGAGGGATAGCTCCCAACCCTTTCTTATTGCAACACCAAGTAGTTCCCCCACTTTTCTCAAGTCATTAACTTGGCAGTGACCCTGAATAAGGATGTTACACAGTTCTTCGTCTGGACTAAACCCTTTAGATAACATATCACGGAACATAGCTTCAGCTTTCCCTATGCTCCCCATATTACAAAATCCACGTATCAATGCACAATCTATAGCATGAGAAAATGAATGATGCTCTTTCAAAAGTATATCTTTTAATGCAATAGCTTTGTCATATCTATGAGCCTTGCATAATCGAGGGATTAACAAGACTGAAATATCCAAACAAGGTGTCAAACATCTATCTAGCATATCATCCAATACTGTAAAGGCAAGAGAAAAGTTTCCCTCATTACATAAGCCCCTTATAAGATTATTATAACCAGTGTCATCCAAGATGAAACAAGGTTGTAGTTGTTTTAAAGCTACAAGTGCAATGTCCGTAAGACCCCTACTAGAAAGTACTTCCACAAATATATGGCATATATCTGACTTTAAGTTAGGGTGTGATGAAAGCATGATTTCAAGAAACCGTGATGCTTCCTTAAGCATTTTCTGATGGCAGATAAGAACCAGAAGACGTTTAAAATCCTCCAAACCTGGTAACCATTTATTTCTACATGCAACATCCCAATAAAAATTGAAGTCTTTCATGTTTCCTTTCTTACATAAAGTCATTAATATGGTAGTGTAAGTCTCATTCGTGACTTGAAATTTGTTTTGAAGCATTTCATCCAGTATAGTTTTCGCTTTGGACAGTAAGCCTTTCTTGCTGTATGCCTGTACAACCAAATTGAGAGTTTCTGGGTCAAGTTTATGGGCAGACCGTGGCATTTTCTCCAAAAGGTTGGTCATTGATGTGGTTTGCGACCGAGATGAACAAAGTTGTCTCACTAACTTGGAGAATTCAGGCAACAACAATTCTTGTCCCCAACAAAGCATTTCTTCAACCAAAATCAATGCCTTTTTCAGGTTACCATTGCTACATTCCTTCCCCACAAATGAATTGAAGTTGGGTACCATGGACTCTTCAAGATCCAGAGTTATGTGTTTCTCATACTCATCAACATCTGTATCCAAATAGAGTCCATTTCCAACATTATCAAAGAACTCCGTTTTCGACAGTCTCCCATCATTGTCTCGTTTCAACTTCACACTTGAAGGGTCGAAGCCCAAAATCAGAAAAGCCTTGGAAATCGGATTCTCCATCAAAGAGAGCTTAATCAATCCACGGCTCTCCATCTCAAGAATCAAATTTTTCACTTTATCAAACTGCCTGGACTTACAATACCCTGCCATAAGAACTCTGAAAGTCGAAACATCAGGCAGTGTCCCCCTCTCAATCATCTCATCAACGATGTCACGTGCAAGATCCGCCATACCTACCTTAATCAACCCACTTACAAGAGCATTGTAAGAATATATATGTGGCTCAAAGCTCTTTGATAGCATAGCTGATAAACAACTCAGTGCATTTCCCATCTTCCCTTTCCGACAACTCCAACCAATCAATATCCCGTAGGTTACTTCATCAGGACTAAAACCTAAACTCTCTAGCTCTTGCAAAAACAATCCTGCCCTTTCTACACCATAACTCCTACACAATGAATTCATAACTCGATTAGCAGCCTTCACACTAGGGACACACTTTATTTCAACAAAGAAACTAACCAAATCTTTGAAGTCCCTCCTCTCACAATATCCAAACGCAATTTCATCAAAAACAAAACTACTAACCTCACAATTAAGAACCAACACCTTCTTCACCAAGTTCCTTGCTTCCTGAATCTTCCCACCAACGCAAAGCAGCACCATAACCATCTCCAGTGCCCTCAGTTCATCACCACTCAATGGTACACCCAAATCCACCAAATCAAAAGCCACCCTATATGCAAGATTCGTCCTCTTCACCTTCACCAAAAGATCAACCAAAACACCATAAGAATCCCTCGAAGGAATCTTCCCTCTACCCTTCATAAAATCATACACAAAGACACCCTTTTCCCATTCTCTCGCACCAGCATACCCTTTAATGAGATCGTCCAAAATTTCATCACTTTCCAACGTGAAAAGCAACTCCTCGGCTTCTTTGAACAACCCCACTTGAACGAGAAGCGAGGCCATGATCTCACGGGACTGTGAAAGGTGATTGAAGTCGAAACCCGCGTTCTTGAGGGCACCCCATTTGAAAATCTCCCACAAAGATCGAACCTTTTCGAGTGTTACGCGATGGGCTTGGAGAGCCTGCAAGAGAAGCAGCACGTGCGAGGGGCCCAGCGCGGGAAGCCTCCAGCAAGTGCGAGTGGTTTCGGGAATCGCGAGGGAGAGCTCCAAAAGGTGGGATTTCAGAAAAGCGTTGGTGTCGAGAAGATAAAGGTTGGGTGACGAAATGGATTGAAGGGTGGTGAGAGCACGCGAGAGAGAAGAAAAAAGGTGGCGGCGGCGACGGAGAGTGAAGTGAGAGAGGAGCATTCAATTATACAACTGCTCGCCACTGGTTGTGGCGGCGGCGATGGCGGTGGCGGTGGCGGTGACCGTGGTGATGACAAGGTTGGGGAAGAGATATTGCTTATGATGTGACCAAGACATCTCAAATGTTGTAAAACTATTTTACATTTAAGATTTAAGACAATCTTTTGTTAATCAATAGAATTTAATCGAATTTTAGTTTGATATTTCAAATCTTTCATAAAAAAATAAAATAAAAATAAACATTTTAAACATAATGTGTTATATGATCATTTGTGTATTTTAACAACAACAAGTGCTAACAACAAAGTATAATATCTAATCTTCTTACAATGTTTTTGTTCTAAAACAAACACATAATTGCTTCCATGTGTAGATTACATGACCAAGCAACTATACTTTCGTAATAACATAGGTATGACACTTCTCCATGGCATGAAACATTTGGTAGATAATAAAACAAGATTCACATATAATCAATGAAACATGTCCCTTTCACTATACAAGTGGGAGATGAGAAAGTATAGGGTTCATGTTAGGTGGGTTTGGAAGGAATGGAGCATGTCCTTAAGCATAGCCACAAACACCGAAGGAGCACCGTACCCTGTAAGGACATCTCTGTCCACACTTGCCACAGTTTGAAGAGCTGAAGTTTATGTTTCTACACAAACCTCTGCAGCATTGCCAATTGAAGGGACACCTGATCCCACACAACCCACAATTGTTTTTGTCAGAACTCACATTCACACAACGATTCCAACAACACAAACTTCTTCGTGGAAACTCCCCTTCACGGCACACCCATGGTCTCCTACCACAACCTGAACCTCCTCCTCTCACATTATTTTTCACCCATGCTGAAGTTCTTGATGGCACACTAGTGGAACCATTTTGGTACAAAATGTTTGGTGCTGATTTTCCCTCCATTGGGATCAAAACCAACAAAATAAGAAATGTTGCAATTGCCAAAAAAATTATGGACATTATCTTCATCTTGAAAGTGTGATAAGAGGACTTGGATTCAAGAAGGTATATATATAGTTATACATTAAAATAATCGTTTTCATTAACGTAAAGCCACCTCACTTTATTTTATACATGTGGTTTTCATATTATTTTGGTTGAATCAAAGCCACCTCACTAACAAAACTCATGTTAATAGTGATTTTGATCTCTATAAAATACATATTTGTTCTTTCTTCTAGCAAATTGTGGAGATTCACGTTATCTCTTTGGCTTTTTAACAAATACCTTAGGTTTAACGTGAGTTTTGTTGTAGATGAGTCATTAAAATTGGGTAGTGTTGTGTACGAATTTAGGTCACGTTGGATGGGATCTGGAAGGGCTATGTTTAGGAGTTTAAGAAGAATGAGAAATGAAAAAACAGAGAGTGGCATGAACTGTCACACTACTTTTTGGTCTCTATCAACAAATTAGGTCTAAGAAGTCATGAAAGAAAGGGTAGTTTAAACGTGAAAGCAAATTTAGTGGCGTAAAGAAATGTTTATATGGAAAGAATAGGGAAAAGGGGTACATATACATAATTTTTAAATTAGGATACTTACAAAATTACAAAATTCCATTTAGCAAAGAGATATATGCTTTCACTTAATAGCAACCCCCATTTTTCATGAATTATTCAGTAAATATGAGAAATAAAATAAAAGAAGAAAAGAAAATGAAAAAAAATAACAAAAAATTGATGTTATTTGGTTGTAGAGAAACTAAGTGGATTTAAGTGAAAACTAATAAAAAAAATTGTAATATATTAGATTAATATGACTGAAAAAAAAATTAATTAATATATATTATTACTAATATGTCATTGTATTAATTTTTTTAAAATGTGTTAAATAGTAAATAATTTTTATGTTCAAAGAATGAAATAAAAAATATAATTGGAGTATGGAAATAAATGTAATATTTTATAATTTATATTAACATATTAATTAATATGAATTTAAAATATTTGCATATTTAGATTAATATATTGGAAAATTAATTTGAAATTCAAACAGGTTTAAAAATATTTTATGTATAAATATACTTGAATTATATACTTATATTTTTAAATATAACATTAACCATAAATGAAATCATTTTAAAATTTATTTTAATTCAAGTAAGAGGATGATTTTAATATGATTAGATCCAAATAGACGGTGAATGTTTTTAATATTAATGTAAATCTAAATTATAGCAAGAGGCGAAAGAGAATTGTCATTTTATTTATTAATTTTATATTTGTTATGTCATGTTTTGTTCTATAGAAAAAATGAAAAGGAGTAAAAGGGAAAGCCTTCACTTCATTCATTCTTCTCATTTGAAAACTTTTATCACTTCTCGTCTAAGGAGTTGTGTGACTAAAATAAAGACAATAATACCCTTATTGAGGGTATTTATGCCCTTCTTTATGCATATTTTCTTTCTTTTATCTTATTTCTACCCAACCAAAAGGAATGAATAAACTTTATAATTTATCTTTCATTTTCTCTCTTGTAAAACAATTAAAAACTCATTTCTTTTTCCTCTCTTATCAACCAAAAATGAAACTCATGAGTCCTAGATACCAATTTCTCAAAAGGTGAAGCAAGAATAAATGCTACTCTCATACCTGACTATGCAGCACAACCAAAAGTGCAGTAACAATAATAAAAGATGATAAAAGCTGTTCAAGTTATATAAAACCATAAAGTATGTCACATTATTCAACCACACACAAGCACTAACAACTGAATAAGCTCAGAAGATTAGTTATTACATTGTATTTTTCTCACATAGACTACGAAGGACAATCAAGCACCATACAGCAAGTCCATATAATATAAAAATAGCAACATCATAATTTTTTCAGGTCCATAAAACATGCATATAGTAACTGCTGTCACCACCATAGTAGAAGGGTATAGCAGCTTATATAGTCACTTCCACCAGAGCCATGTTAAAGGAGAACAAGGCATTTCTGTGAACCAACCACCATGGAAGGCTGGGTGCTTGGGCTAACAGCATCAACTTCCTCAGCACATTGAGGCTTGACATTCATGTCAACAGATGCAATGGCCTGAAAAACAAGAGCAGTGACTTCCTCGTACCTCTCTTCAGAGAGGGAGACCTCGGCAAGAAGCCTCCAGGCGTTGGCTTCAGATGCCTCATCGTAGTCCTTCTTCCTCTTCAGCACCATGTGCCCACTAATTTCCCATACAGCAGGATTCACCTGGGTCTCCAGAAGCTCAGCACTCACTTCTCCAAGAGCTTGTTTCTCTGCATAGCACTGTTTCACCATTTGCAATCTAGTAAGTTGCCATACATTTTAAGCTTAAACAGATTTCAGGGCAATATAACCTTTTTTTCTCTATTGTGGTCCCTATAAAATTTTGTGTAGACGGTTTTAAAACCTTACATTACTCTTGTAGCTCTTGTAAAATTGCAAACTTTAGGTATAGGTCCCTCCCATATTGGAAAATATTCATTCTACCCTTTATTTAAGAACATCACTTAATTGTTAAGAGGACTAAAAATTGTAAAACAATTTTATAGGAACCAAAACCATAAAGCAGGTACAAAGAGAAGAAACATATTTAAGCCAACATATTATATGAAGCAACTATGTAAATATGATTTTAGGGAGGAGGCGGGTTAAAGAGCAATTTACCTGTGGCAAGAGAAAGATTTGCCTTCCACAGTCTGAAATAAGTACATTGTAGGGCACGTTGTTGTGTTGAAGGCAGATGCAGGCTTCTGAAACAGCATTGGCTAAATTCTCTAATGTATGACCACCCTCGAAGACAAGGCCCCTGACTGGATAGTGTAACAGTTTAGATACTTTCACTCCACCACTCAATGTGGTAATTTTCCTGGTAGGGGCTTTCTCAATGGGAAAAGGCATAGCCAAGTAATACGCCTGAATTTGTCAAAATCACAAAACGTCAATATGATGAATACTGCTAAAACACTAGATAACAAATAGAACAACCCAAATATCAACATGGAGAATGTTGCAGTGATCTCAAGTTGATCACTGATCAACAAGTACCTGAAAGTGGAGATGGTTAATGGTTGCAAATGCACCCAAGCTGTTGTAACCCAACCTAAAATATGGATTCCCAGCTTCAACTGCCATTTGAAGTGCAAGCAAGAAGCTTTCATGGTCAATCCTTTGAGGTAAACACTCAAAAATCCGAGGAATCAGCAGCACATGCCCATATTCAATAGGACTCACCTGTTATAAAGATGCAGACAGGTTAAACAATTATTTTACTAAACTTTCAATCACAGACTGCAAAAAAAAAATACAAAACTTACATTGATGGCAACAAAACTAGGAGAATTGTCAACATCAATTGGTGCATTTGGAGAGAATTGAGCTTCTCCATCATCGCTAGGCTCCAACTGAAAAAGGACCTCTTCTTGCCCAACTTTAGTGAAGTTAAACTTGCTTTCATCAAAGGGCTGGAGGACCTTATCAACACGGAACTCAGTTGGTCTCTTCTTAAGGTGGCGACCCTCATTAAGCTGAGCAATGAAACCATACTCCCCAGGAATCACCTAACCCAATAACCAACACATCAAACAACAGGCATGCAAAAACCCAAACAAGCAAAACACGTCTGTCTACAAAGTGAATCACACCAAATGGCATACAAATCAGACCTTGGTTTCGCAGGCTGTGACGTCATAACGGAAAAGCCCTCTCTGCATGCGTTCTTCCCACTACACCACCAAACTCAAAATACTTCAAAAAATTATGAAACAACTACAAACAAGGAAAATAAAAATATGAAGCACAACATCATGACCCAACTTAAACACAAATTAAAACGTTGGAAACATAATAACACAACTACAGCACAAATGAAACATCAAGCCTTTATTAAAAAAAGGGCATAACATAATGACACACCTACAGTCCTACACACGAATAAAAACAGAACACCAAACCTTTACGCATACCATAATGACACGTCTACACAGATTCAAACACCAATCCTTAAAATACTTAGGTCACATAACATTACGCACGACAAACCTACACGTACAAAGAAAAACACCAAACCTGAAAAAACTCAAAAAACACAAACAAAATAATCAGAATTCCTTAATACCTCCCCGAGGATAAGAGAGTCTAGAAACGCCACTGGGTAATGCTCCTTGCATCCAAGCAAAGGCAACTCTTTTCCACCGATCTTGTCCCCCCTCTTGCAAGCATATAAAGGCAGCCTCGCACCTGTTCACCAAAACACCACAAAAAAACACAAATGAGCAAAATCCAAAATCCATCAAACAGAACACATCATGGTTTTAAATTGAAGCCACAGTCACAGTTTCATCACAATCCTTAAGATTGCAGACAAATGCATCCCGAAATACCTAACTTCACGACTAAAAATCAAGATGATGGACCCTATTAGAAAGCCTTGCATCAAACGCCCAAGCCAGAAAATCCAAAACGTAAAAACGAAAATACCAACCTTGAATGCAACAACTTTTGAGGCAGTTCCGACCACATCCTTCGGCAGGAGACTCGTCTGATCCCTCCTTCTGATAATTGGAAACCACAGTGGGAACCCTCTTGATGCTCAACATTCTTGAACTCACCTAAACTAACAACTACCAGAGAAGAAGAACAACAAAAGCAACAAAAGGAAAGAAGAAACCCCTTTATTGAGAACTTTTGAAGGCGCTGTTTATATTACGTCTATTCCTACTAAATAATCCTAACAATTAAGAACTGAACCACCGCCGGCGAGGAAGAGGAGGTCAGAGGGGCTACCACCTTCGGAAGGAAGAGCACCACGCCCGCCGTGTGGCGAAGGGTTGCTCTCTCTCACACAACCCTTGCGACGGCCACAACGGGCATGTGAGAGCGAGTGGCGAACTCGTTGAATAGCCGTGATGTCTACAATGCTACAACCCCGGGTTTTAACCCCCACACACACCCCCGAAATTCCAAATCAAAATCAATCCCTCTCCTCTTTTTACTCCTTCTTCTCCCCTTTCTGCCGTTTCGCGTTAAACGGGGAAAAAGGTGACAGATTTGGGAACCCAATAGACCAAATTGCAAAACCCAGAAGGGAATTGGAGGGAAGTTGAGAGAGAAGAATGGTTTGGGTGGAGTTGTTGGCGGTGATGATGGAGAGGGTGAGGGTTGTTTTTGCTTTATATAGAGAGATAAAGAAAGAGAAAGATAAGAGATGAGAAATTGGTCTTGGGTGCAATTGTGGTGGTGGTGCCTTTGAATGTACCTTTTGATTAGGTATATACCCAATTATCATTAAATCAAGGTTTTGTGGCTTTCGGGGTAAGGGGGAACAACGGGCACGTTATTAACTTATTAACCAACACTCTTATTTTAGAAAATTCATACTTCGTCTAAATTATAAATAAATAATAATTATTCTTCTAGAAGAAAAAAAATATTTTCCATCAAAAAAGGTATTATTGGAAAAAAACTTTAATATTGCCACTTTTGAATTAATATTGAGTACTGTTTTGAACTTCTCCTTCAAACACTTTTATTAGGTACCATACTCTCATTAAAGAATTAATTAAAAGTTTTTAAATTCTGGTTAATAGTAAATTTATTTTTTTAATTAGTGTTGGCATCTAATAACTATTAATTTTAATTATAGAAAAAAAATTATTTAGTTTTGACAATATAGTTGATGATTGTAGCGTGTATTAATTAATTTGTTTTACTTTTTTCTGTAGTTAATTCTTAATATTACAAAATAAATTTGATAAATCTATATCAATATATAAATTGGATTCTCTTTTATAACTGATCTTGATGTATACAAAATTTATTTTTATTTTTATTTTTATTTTTTAATTTGTTCTTTCAAAACTTCTCATTCCCCTTCTTAATTTTTTTATTTTTTTCCACTCTTATAATAATATACTATTAATTAACAAAATAAATCACTCATAATATACACGTTGCATTTATTTTTCTTATATTATTAGGTAAATTCTTACATAACCTATGCATCCAATTTTTTAAAAAATTACCATTCATTTCATTTAAAAAAAAACAAATTCAAAATAGAA
>Ga0123341_1000946_pt1 | contig 20405 bp, 22 predicted proteins | sample Turbeapinknodule_FD_89959 | JGI IMG/M metagenome (GOLD analysis project Ga0123341, IMG submission 89959) | Root nodule microbial communities of legume samples collected from Mexico - Turtle bean Mexico pink nodule | ecosystem: Host-associated > Plants > Roots > Nodule | place: Mexico: Nepantla...
AAATTACACCTAATTAATAATAAATTCTTATACTGTTGAGTGAATATATATATTTATTTTCAGCAATTCTTTTTTTCACTTTTTAATTCTTATATTCTTCTTCTGTTAATTTTTTTTTTCAGAAATTTCGTATTTTTAAGAAAATAATAAACTTTTCATCAAAAATATATAATTTTACTTTTAAATCATTTCCTGCCGCTCAGGAATTTGTTGGCAGAAAAAATAGCATCGACCTTTGGGGTAAGGTTTGCCTGATGGAACACCACCACTTTTATGTTGTGTTTTATGATTTCAATGGCTTGTAACGAGTCCAATGACAAAAAAATTATATTCATATATCTCAAAATTAAAATAATCAAAATTTAAAAACAAAATAAATAATAATAATTAATTCGGTATGTTTAATAGTCCACGTTACTTATGTACCGTCCCGTCCCCGGGCGTTGACTTTGGTCAACGCCAAAGTCAAAGTCAACATATGGTGGGACCACTCGAGGGCCCCAAAGAAGGGAAGTCAACAGATTGACCACTGAAGGCGTCGCCAAGAGAAGGCGTCGCCAAGAGAGGGCGTCACCAAGAGAAGGCGTCGCCAGGGTAAGGCGTCGCCAAGAGGAAGGCGTCGCCAGGTTGAAGCATCGTCAGGTTAAGGCGTGGCCTAGAGCAGTTACAAAGAGAAGAGAAAGGTGGTTTCAAGGCCATAGTTCTGGTACTAGCAGGGAGTAACCTGACTCGTGAAGTACCCACGTCACCTCAGGGAGACCCCCGGGATAGATACGACCCATGAGAGGGTCATGCCCAGGGGTGAACCAGGTGCATGGTGCGAGAGGAAGGTAGATATACTCCCAGGGCGAGTGACTAGAAGTTGGGGTGCATGAGTTGGCACCCAGAAAGTCACCCCCTTGCGCCAAATGTACTTCGAGAAAGGAGGGTTTGCACGATGGATTAACCCTAAGTTGGGTTACGGCGCTGTAGGGCCCTCCACGAAGAGTCGCGATCAAGTCAGAAGAACACGTGGCAATAAGCACTGAAAACATCAAGGCTTTCCTAAAAGTTTGCTAAGGTACGCATTAATTCAGTTAAGATTCGAACGTTCCAAGGAATATTTTTATACGCTTTCAATGCGCTTTAACACGTTTTAAATGCGAGAGGTGTATAAAAAGGGACCTTGGGACGTTTGAAAGGGATCCGAGTTTTGACCTAATTCTCGCAGTTTTACACAGAGCACAAACCCTAGTTGTTTTCGCTGCGCACCCACTGTGTGCACAAGACGATTAAGGCAACACAGTTTTAGTCACTCAGTTACTTCTGACCACCTTCAAAGCATTTGTTTATGGTGTTCCGATATGGAGGTGCGTCACCTTTGATGTTTCTCGCTAGCTGACTTGATCGTCGGAGTGCAAACGGCCGCGAGGGCGTCCCTTTGTCCACTTCTTTTCAGGTACTCGCAGACGGAGCAAACGAAGGTACCCTAGCTCGCGAGGACAAGCCACGCACGAAGATGCACCCGGTCAACCGGCGGAAACAAACTTATATGTGGTATTAAGGACAATTTAATAAGGACAATTTAATAACAAAATCATGATAAAAGTTTAAATTTCAAGCATATTGATTCTAACAACTTTATTTTAATATATTTGAGTTCGAAAAATTGATAAAGTTGGAAGAAGGAAAATAGTTTGAATAGAAAAATAATTTAAAAAATAATCTTCATTTTTCTTATATTTCAATTGAATAGACTTATTCTGTTACTTCTAAAGCCTCACAACACTTAAAAGAAATTGATAAGAATTTGATATGAAAAAAAAATTAAGAACACTTTTCTCATTTAATCATTCAAAATCATTTTTAAGAACAAATATAATTATAATTAATAATATGATCTAAATGGAATTAACATTGGAATAATAATAATATAAAATTACTTGAGAGAAACAGCAGGGGCTGGAACATTTATCAATTAAAAAATATAGAATGACAACCTTTGCTCCATATACAATCTTTTTTCTATGTTTAAAATTTCAAATTTTACATGAAATAACAAAAATACCTTTTTTTATATCATTAATAAGGAGTTGTACAATAGAACAAGATGTCACCATATCATTGTTCTTATGAATTGATGAAATTCCTTAGACTTGAACTCAAAGGTATGGGTTGGAGTATAGTACTAGCAGAATAAGAAAGTGCAACTGCAAAAAGTTGTTTGAGGCTTCAATGCGGCCAAAAAAAAATAAGTTTATGCCAAATTCAAACTGACAAGTATCAATAAATGATAAAACATAAATTGAATACATAGTTTTCGAAACATAATGTATTTTAATGAAAAAATAAAATACCAACATAAAAACGATATCAATATATAATATACTTTGAAATACATAGTTTTTAAACTTTTTTTAAGTAAAAGTTTAAATTCAAGTCATATAAATGAAAAATGTAATTAAAAAATCTCACCAAAAATTAATTTTAATCAAGTTCTCCCTAAAAAAACTGAAGTTTTTAGCTTCTCTGCAATTTTAAAATCTTCATATTGGCTGGAAAATGTTTTCTCTCTTTATTGATACGATTCAACGCAAAATTCTATTGTTATTTTGACGAATAGAATGTTCCCTCTGTCTTTGTCTTCTGCTACTTCATGTTGTGATGTTGGTAAATTTCAGGCATGTGTATGATCTTTAAATGCCTCATATTTATTTTTTTATTCATTCTTTTGCGAAAAAAAAAAATCTTCAGTGTATTTAGTTTGAAAAACCTATATGAAACCCTGGATAGCCAAAATTGGTTGAAGCAATGGGTCTGACATTGGGTGTATCAACTTCTTTATTTCTCATAATATATATTCTTTACTAATTATATCTTTAAAAAATTATAAATAATTTTTAATAAATAAAAATAAGAATTAAAAATAATTTTTTGATAGAATTCAACACTAAAGAATGTTTGAGATTAGCATGTAATAAAATATTACAGGCATGATATTTAAAAAAAATATATTTATCAGCTATTTCAATAGAGATGATGTTTTAAGCTTCGTGAATTAATATTCTTATCTTGAATCAAACTTTTATATCCATTTTCATCTCTATTATTACTTTTAAACTATTATTTTTCTTCCATAATGATCTTACTTCTATATGTATCTTCGTATGATTTATGTGTTTAATTATATTCATTCCTGATAATCTAATTGTAAATAGTTATGGCTCTTGTTAATCTCATACGAGAAATTCTTTGGTACGTAATTTGTATACAGCATGTGAACTATACTATAATTCATGAAAAGAAAAACAAATTTAGATTTTGTAAATGATGTCATCAAGTAAGAGCTAGTTGTTTTGGAAACAATTATTATGTATAAGGGTTGGTGTATTTAAAATAGTTTCTTAATTTTATTTATTTGATAAAAAAAAATCAGACATAGTTAACTTAAATAATTTTGGAAGACAGGTATGGAGCTCAAAACAAATATAAATCTGAGCTTCCATTTACCCAACCTTTACCAAAGCATGTATAGATACTGTTGCAGATCTTCCTGAAAATTGCATCATGCATCTACTATCTACAAGTCGTTAATTAATTAATATCCTTTCTCTATAGTCACCAGAACCAGATAGATATATATTCAACATGACATGGTTGCTCTTACTTGTCAGTTTCTTGGAAAAGATAGTCAAGAGCAAAGACAAGGGCTGTTTTTCCAAAAGAACACTAAAACCAATGAGGCCCTTAAATGAATTTTTTTAAAAAGAATAGCACTGTATGTAGTTATATCTACAGTTACATCTTACATCTTCATATTAGTAAACTGCATGAATAAATAAAAACTATGAGAAAAAGTGTGATAAAAGGAAGAAGGCAAGTGGATGATCCATCTTTGAACTTTTGAACTTTTGAACTTTTACTGATGCTGTTCATACCAGCTCTGTAAGGTAGTTATTGGACTAAAACATTCTTCATAGGTACCTCCTATATAACAGGTTTTTCATGACATGAATTTGTTTGTACTACCTCGATTACCACTAGTGTTGGATAGAATCCAAGTTGTTGAATACCTGTTTCGAGAGACGTTATAGTTGTGCAGTTCAATTAGAAGTGCCACATTCATGCCATGTCTTTAATTTTTGCTTGTTAGTTAAGTTTATTGAGTTGATTCGTACAACACAACAAATATGCGCGTTGTTTTATGAAGGGCTATTTGTTAACTATGATTAACTGGAGTTGTGAGCTATAAAGGAGAAGAATGAGATAGAGTATGAAAGAAAACTTCCGTTTATTTCGTTAATGTATAAATATAGTGTACGTTATACGTACTTGGTTCCTTAAATGAGCATGGCATTGCATGGTATATAGTATACATACTATTCAGAATATATTTTAACTCAGAAATCCCCACCATCATCACCGCCGCCCCCACCAGCACCACCTCCAAAGCCTCCTCCAGCGCCTCCACCGGCACCTCCACCAATTCCTCCTCCTACACCTCCACCTCCTCCTGCACCACCTCCAAAACCACCACCTCCACCACCTCCAAAACCACCGCCTGCACCACCTCCAACGCCTCCACCTGCACCACCTCCAACGCCTCCACCTGCACCACCTCCAACGCCTCCACCTGCACCACCTCCAACGCCTCCACCTGCCCCTCCTCCGCCACCAACTCCTCCTCCTATGCCACCACCTTTTCCACCTCCGAAACCACCGCCAGCACCTCCACCTGCACCACCTCCAACGCCACCACCAACTCCTCCTCCTATGCCACCACCTTTTCCACCTCCGAAACCACCGCCAGAACCTCCACCTGCACCACCTCCAACGCCTCCACCTGCCCCTCCTCCTCCTCCTAATCCACCACCTTTTCCACCTCCAAAACCACCACCAGCACCTCCACCTGCACCTCCTCCACCACCAACTCCTCCTCCGATTCCTCCTCCTAATCCACCACCTTTTCCACCTCCAAAGCCTGCACCAGCACCTCCACCAATTCCTCCTCCTAATCCACCACCTCCGCCACCACCTAAGCCACCACCTCCAAAACTGTCAACTAACTCATCCTTTTTTATTTTTCTGCATTCTGCTGCTCCTATCACAAATAGAAATGCCACAGCAAGAACTACAACATAGCTTTGTAACTTTCCCATCCTTGCACAGATAGAGAAAATAGGGCAGAAAATGCTTGCTATGGAGAAAGCTTGGGAAGAAAGGAGTTATTTATAGTGTGAACAAGTGCAGACACACCATTAATACACGTAGACTTATGCAGATCTCAACATGGAACACCGCCAAAAGTTCAACCTTTGTTTCGAAGACAAAATCCAGGGGCCGGTGAAATCTTAATTGTCATGTCCCAACCATCAACTACTTTATTTAAGTACAATGGAGTGTGATTAATAACTATTAACAAAAATGTTAATATCTCGATAACAACAGAAATTCAGAAAGAGATAGTGAAAGCAACTACTGAAAGAGTTTAAATACCGATTAGGCTTTTTGGGTTCCTGCAGTAAAGAGAAAAGTTATCTTTACACTGTATTACATTTTTACACTGTTTATAATAATATAATATTTTTAAATTAAAAAATAAAAATGAATAAAATATTAATTTATTAAGATTGAAGTGTATTTTTGTTGATTGCTGCAGTAAATTATCTCATTCATGATCAGGTGCTAAATGGTACATTTCGTTTATCACTAAAGTGGTTGTTCACAATTTTCCATCAAACATGCTCCTTATTTTTATTGTCAAGAATCAGGTTCCTTTTACAAAAACAGTTTCATTTTGGATGATTTTTACCCAAATGGATATTTTTTTTCCTATTCTTTTATAAGTTTTTCAATTCAAAACACGACTTTAAAATGTAAAAACATTCTAAGTACGACTTTACCTTTGTCTAATTTTTAATTTTGTTATCGAAGATAATGACTTTAGTTGGTAAATATATTTAAAGCTGGACGTAAGTGGCGAGGTGAAGGGTACAGAGTGATTAATTTTGTTCCATTTTGAGTGTGTGAGTAAAAAGTGTAGTTAGAAATTTTTTCTGTAACTGACTGCTGTTGGCAGATGGCAATTATGAAATGTTGAAGACTCTCACGTCTTTATACTGTTTTTTTCATCTATACCTTCCAAGCTTGCCCTACCTACATTGGATTGCATGTGATGATGAGCTACATTTTCAGCCATCTCTCTCAAAATCAAATTAAAAATACATTTCACAGCTGTTAGTGTTTACTCCAGTTTTAGAAATATATAGCATTTCTGGACGTTTAACCACCCCACCACATCTACAACTTGCTTCAACCATATTATTTCATAATTAAAACTAATATTAAAAGGTTCTTTTGGTTATAGAATGCTTGTTAAAAAATAAAAGTACCAGCGCTTTCAATGCCTTTAATTAGGTTTCAATGTGCTTCCATCACTGTCTTGTGTTAATAATATCAGAATAAAGGAATAATAAGTTCAATATAAAATAATTAGGTTTGGTCTTGAATATCATCTAAAATTTCATAGGCTTATTTTTCTTATTTAAATTGGGGTTTTGGACCTTTAGTTGGTCTATGCTCGATTTAGTTTTGATTTTAGTTTGTTGGTTTATGGTTTATGGTTTCTAAGAATTTTGGTAGAGTAGTTTGGTAGACTTTAAAGTTCTTTAGTTGGTTTTCTGTTGGTTGACTTTTTTTGTAAGTTGTATAATGGTTGATTTATCTCTAAAGTGTTTCATATTTATTTGTTTATTATTGTTGATAAAAAAATTCAATATAATTATCTAATCAAGGTATATAAAAATTAAAGAATTTATGTCACAAATAATATACACCAATTCTTAGAAAACTGGCGTATACTTGAAGTACTGCGTTTCATTTACTATTAGATGAATATTTTCATCGTTTGTTAGTAACGGATTTAGTGTGAATTTCCACGTTTTCTAAATCAGTTATATTATTATAAGGTTAACGTGTTTTGTGTTGCTGCACTTTCTATAGTTATTGGTTCTAATTTTTAAATTAAAGATTTTATCTATTTGGTTCTTATAATTTTACATAACAATGATAATGGTTGTCGTTTACTTTGTTAAAATTATATGGATCTACATTTTAATAAAAAAAATTATTATTTTTTCCAGTTGTAATTTGATGTGGGTTTTCAACGTATCAGTATTTCAATAATAATATGATAATGGTTCTCGTTTACTAATAGTTGTAATATGATGTGTGTGTAGCTAATGTTGTTCCATCTAGGACTTACAGATATGACATGTTTTTAAGTGAGTAAAAAAAATGTATCACTTTTCTGACTTTAGTTTGAAGAGTTGATAGAGTAAGAGAGTTCTCTCTGTGTGTATGTGCAAAGCCTCAATTGTTGGCCTCTTCTACTCCTTCGTTTGCACATTGGTTTCTTCTGCTTTTCATGCGAATATTGTGGGGACTTATATAGGTGGTGGATTGTGAGTAGGTAAATTTGTTATTTGTAGCAATTTCTTCATCAGGTTAGCGCTATTATTAGGTAAGTTTTTCCTTCATTTTCTTCTATTCTTCCTTTAGATGCACATTGGGGCTACTGAAAGGGAAACTGTTGTTGTAAATGGAATATTAACTTTTAGATTTAAATTGGCTTCGGTTCGAAATGTCTACATATTAACAAGTTTAGGGTTCCAATGTTTGCAGGTTCCATGTATTTAGAGCTATTAAGGGTGACGAGTTATGTTTTATTTACTATAGAATGAATGTTTTGATAGTAGAAAATGGTGTTATCTGCCACCTTTTTTTGTAGTTTATAACTTTCCCAATACTACTTTACAAAGGAGGTAGAAAATATGTTATGTCACTACTACAAAATAATTAAACAACGATCTCACATTTAAGGTGTTTTTACTTTCCGACTCTGTCATTGAAAATACGGTAACATTTTTTAAATTAATTTCATTTAAGAGAATAACTATTTGCTAGAGCCGCCTTCTTAAACAAAGCGCTTTGTTTTAAGAAGGCAACTATGAGTTAAAGTCGTCCTCTTAAATGAAACGCTTTCATCTACCAAATAGTTGCTCTCTTATACTATTTTACCCTGACACAGAGCGCACCACTTAATCTTTCACATTTCTTTTCTCTGTCGCTTCGTTTTCTTCTGCTCTTTTGTTCTGGTGCTTCCTCTCGTCTTCCTCGAACCTGAATTTTCGTGCTATTGGTAAGTTCGTTTCGAGCTTTGTACTACTTCTTCACCATTGGTTTTTGTATTTTTTTCGTTTCTCTTATTTGTTTCTTTTCTGCCATTGTTCAAAGGTCACCATTGTTTCATTGCCATACTGGTGTTTAGGTTTCTTTGTGCCCCATTTGTTTCGTCGCCGATGTTGTCATTGTCGCCTCACTTCACCATCATCGTTTGTTTGATGACGCGGGGCTGCGAGACGCGATGGTCGATGTGGGTTCTAGCGCAAAAAGGGAGAACGGCGACCGTGCGGGAGTAGGGGCAACGCAGGGGATGTGCAATATGGCGGACAATGATGGCATGAAATCAATGCATGATGACGACGCGGTCGCAGGGATAGCACAGTTTGAGGAGGAAGAAGGTGAAATGTGGTGCCTTGACGATGCAGGCAAAGGGATAGATGTGTGCGAGACAGATGATGTGAAAGCAAGCGCTGCCCCATTTTTTTTAATGCATGCATCTTATAAGGGTGGCTCTTACCATAGTCGCCCTCTTTGCCTGCATCTAAGAAGACGGCTAAATAGCCGCCTTCTTTTATCTTAAACATAAGATTACGCGCTGATTAAAGACGGCTAGAAAGTCGTTGTCTTACAGTTAAATAGTCGATGTTTTAAAGCTTTTTTGCACTAGTGTGTATTGCAGGTTGCCCAGGATGTTGACAATTCGTCAACCCTTTTCATAGTTAAACCTAAATTATGAAGATCTTAAAACATCATTAGTCACGAACACGTCAAATTATCGGAAAACATGATTAAGGTGTGATTCAGTTCCCTTTTGGACCCTATGGAGGGGTTCATGACAGTAAAGATCCAACCAAAAAATATAAATAGGAGAGACACTCAAGAGGCACAGGTAACTTTTCAACTTGCAAATTCTACTTAGACTGGCTTGAATCATAGGTAGAAGCGAAAGGACTAAAAGACGGAAAGATCATAACACCTAGAAGTCGAAAAGACCGGAAGTTGAAGTAGAATAAATCACTCTAGGAGAAATTTGGGACGTTTTGGCGCCCTAGGGAAGTGTCCCCTCCTGATACCCACGGGTAAGGATAACCGTGGAGGAGGCGACACAGTAGGGGCGTGGAGGCCTTGAGCCTCGGCATCCCAGACAGTAATAATAGGTAAAGAAAGATGGTTCTCAAGCCACACCCCCAACACTAGAAGGGAGAGACCCAACTCACGAAGGATCTGTGCATGAGGTGTAGGGACGTGGCAGTATGCACCACTGCTGGAAAACCACTGGGACAAAAACGACCCATGAGGAGGTCACGTCCCAGAAGGTAATCCACATGCTTGGCACGTAAGGAAGGCAGGGTACTCCCAGGACGAGTGACTCAGAGAATGGGTGCATGAGTTGGCACCCATGCAGTCACCCCCGCACGAGTTGCACTTCGACAAGGCAATCTTACACACTGAGAAGACCCTAAGACTGGGAATAGTGTTGCTAAGGAGAGCCCACAGAATATGCAAGTCTCAGGCTGACACGTGGACAGAAACACCGGGAAGGTATAAAAGGTTTTACGATAAACAAAATAAGGTACATTTTCACACATTCGCATACCAGTTAACTCATTTGAGAGAATTCAGTTACACATTTCTCTGGACATTGATCTTACGGTGTCTGCGACGAGAGGTGTTTGGTGTTTCCTGTCCAATAGCTGACTTGATCGTCGGAGTGCAAACGGCCGCGAGGGCTCCATTTGTCTCTCTGTTTCAGGTGCTCACGGCGGAGGAAGGAGAACGCTGGAACAGAAGCGAAGGGGCTCCTGAAGCGCAGTTCGTAGATACGCACGAAGGTGATCCAAGTCAACCAGCTGGAACATTTTCCTTATTTCAACCTAGTTTTCACCTTTTTTTTCTTTCTACACTCTATTATACTGTTTTTTATCCTTTCCTCTTAATACTCTTAATGTTTGTGATCCTCACTCTTAATAAATGAACTTTAAACATAACTTAATCTTACAAAATCGACTAATAAGATGAGGTTTACATCCACTTATATATAAGAGTGTAAACCTCACCTTATAAATCAGTTTTATAAAGGTGAGTTGGACTTAAAGTTCATATAAACTACACATTTGATCTTCTCATTTGTGCCATTACAAGTCGTGACCCAACCCAACACCACTATCGCTCCCATTTGTTTCATCATCACTCACATTTATGTCTCGTCCTATCGTCGATGTTGTCCCTATTACTATGTATAGATATCTCCCTATTCTAGTTGTTCTATTTTACGATAAAGGCTAATTAGTTTCAATAAAAAAATGTTTTCTTTCAGCAAAGAATAAAATTAATTAAGAAACTGGAACACTTCAGGAGTGTCCCAACCCGTATACAAAATGCAAGATACCTTCACCATGAATGAACAAAGGATTCCCACAAAAAGCCCCAAAAAACCAAAAGAGTTGCTGCCATGAGAGCACCTATAAAAAACACTTTCAGCAGAACAAAAAACTGCACCTATATTCCTACATAAAACAGCATCCAAAGAAGCATTTTACACTAGAAAATATTTTACCAACACCTCCAAGATCAGCATCTGTGTGGTTCGGTTCTATTGTTCCCAACTCCCACAAAGTTACCATTCATCATTATTTAGTTTTTGTATAACAAGAACATGATCTTGGGGCCATTCCAGTGATAGAGAAAGTAACATGGCATCTTCCTTTGAACTTGAATATTCCTTCAATTCTTTACACTAAATAGAGTCTCGTAAACCTTGACAACACCAACATCATCAATCCTCCCCCAGCCAGCAGCAAAACCAAACATAAAAAAACCGGTCGCTGGACCTGTATTCTCTTCAACGCATGCACCTCTGTGATTCCTTTACATAGAACCTTCCTTCCATCAAGAGTGGCTCCCCATGGAGCTTCCACATTTTATCCCTCTGCATCCTCCTCTATCATTGATTTTTCACTACTTCTGTACAGCATTTTACTTGCATCAAAGAACATTACCTTCCACACCTTACAGCTAATTTAAGATAGAATATATACCCATAACATTGGTCAATGAAAAAGTCAAATGACAATTTATTGTTACAAACCAGCAACACCATGTGTTGAATATTGAGACACATTGATTATTCTTTTATATTTTTATTTTGTTGCCATGTTAATGCATGTTAAAGGGGATAAAATCCAATCAGAAAAAGAGAACTTGACTTTCCTTACTTTATGTTTCATCCATACCCATAATTGGACTTGTGCCATAGTAAAAAATTTCTTTGCATCTATCTTTGCTTGGTTAAAAATAATCTTGTTCCTATGCTTCCAAATGCACCATACCACTGAGACCCATAGACTTTTCCATAATTTGTTGCCTTCTTGATTAAAACATATACAAGAAAATTGTTCGAAATGATGAATCAAGTCATTGTGGTTTACCGAACTAATCCCTATCCAGCTAAAACACATATTCCATACTTTAATTGATACCTTGCATGACACAAGAATGTGTGAAGTTGACTCCTCCTCCCTCCCGCATAATACACATAGAGTATCCCCCAATATCGCACCCCTTTTATGCAAATTCTGCTTGGTTACTATCCTCTCTGAAGGGCCCTCCACACATAAAACTGAGCTGAGGGCATAACCTTTAAATTCCAAAGATATTCAAAAACCACTGATACCCCCCCAGATATCTGATTTACTAACTTATTATAAGAAGATTTTATCGAGAATGTGTATAATGGAGAATCATTCCATAATCGTAAGTCCTCTTTATCTGGGCGTAGTGACACATGTGATATACTTTCCATAAAATCCTCTACCATAGTTCTTTCCCACTCAAACCATTCTCTTCTCCAACTAAATTTCCACTCTCACCCTTCTGAAGACCATCTTCCGAAACTATAGACAATCTTTTCTTTAAGCTCACAGTTATTATATATTCTTTCGTACCTTCCTTTGAGTTGACCATTGGCTAGCCACTCATCTTCCCAAAATTGGATCTTCTCCCCAGATCCAAGTTGTCAAACCATATTTGAATTGAACCAATTGTCACCTTGGTCTAAAAGGCTGACTTTGGATAAATCATTCCACCATCTAGATTTATACCTGTTTCGATTCGATGTAAATGAATTTGTCGTCCTCCACAATCCGTACTTCGATTCAAGAACATCCTTCCAAAGACCATTCTCAGAGGAACCCATTCTCCATAACCATTTTGCCAAGAGTGCCTTATTCAACAAATCAATGCGTCTGATACCTTTCTTTCGCTTTACAAATGTTCTCCCAGCTAGTCTAGGCAATTTTCCTCCCTTCCGCTCCCCACCCCCATAAAAACTTTCTCTTTAATTTTGCGATCTCCTTGCACACTCCAACCGGGACTTTAAAAAAAGATAGAAAGAATAGTGGTATGACATTGATAACAGATTTTATAAGGCAAACTCTACCCGCAAAGGAGAGGTTACTCCCCTTCCATACCGAAAGTTTCTTTCTAATCTTCGATAACACTGGTTCCTAGAAAGAGCATCTAGTTTGATTACCTCCAATAGGTAGACCTAAGTATGTGAATGGTATATCCATTAGGCCGCAATGGAGTATTTCCGAGTACATTTTCACCTCATATCTATCTACTCCAATTGCACCAATTTTACTTTTGTGGAAATTTATTCTGAGGTCGGAGCTTAATTCGAAACATCTTAAGATAGCATTAATGCACAAGATATTCTGTACATTTGATTCACATACACAAAGGGTGTCATCAACAAATTGGAGTAGATTCACATCCACCTCTTTATCCCCAACTTTTAATCCCGAAAACAAGTTTTTTCTTGTTGCTTGTTTTACTAGTCCAGCCAAACCTTGTGCAACAATCAGAAACAAAAACGGTGCCATGGGATCCCCCTGTCTAAGGCCTCTAGACAGTTTAAATTCTTTTGTCAGGCTACCGTTTACCAATACTGAGATAGTAGCAGATTCAAGGCATGCTCTAATCCACTGTATCCATTTTCCACAGAACCCTAGTCTTTTCATCATGTAGAGTAAGAACTCCCAACTCACCGAGTCGCATGCCTTTTCGAAGTCAAGTTTTACAATCACCCCGTTTTTCCTCCCTCTTTTCAAATCATCCAAGACTTCATTCACTACTATGACACTATCTAATAATCCTCTACTAGATAAAAAAAAAACGATTGTGTCCCATCTATGACTTTCACAATAACTTTTTTAATCCTTCTAGATAGCACTTTGGTCAGGATCTTATACAAACATCCTACAAGTGAGATGGGTTTATTCTCTTCAAGAGATTGAAGATTCCCAGACTTTGGGATCAGCGTTATGAATGAGGCATTACATCCCTTCGGAATCTTTCCTTCACTGTGAAAGTGTTTTAGTGCTCCCATCACATCCTTTTCTAGCAAACCCCAATGTTTTTTAATAAAACCAAAGGTTACTCCGTCTGGACTAGGGCTTTTACTACTATCACAATTCCAAATAGCATCCTTAATTTCTTTTTCGTCAAAGGGATCAGTCAAGAACATGCTATCAGAGGCTGTTAACTCCTTAAATTCAACATTATCCAACCTGACACCAATATCCTCGACAATCGACATCTTTTACTTGTAAAATTCTTTCACCAACTCCTTTACCGTATTTGGTTCTTCCACCCATTTGTCAGAGATATGGCAATGTATTCCTTTGATCTCATTCCTCACCCTCCTCCATTTAATTGATGCATGATAGTATTTAGAATTGGAATCCCCCTTCTTAAACCATAGTGCTCTTGACTTTTGTTGTAATAAAGATTCATTCCTCATATTGATATCTTGTAATTGATGCAAGAGTTATCTTTGTTCTCTGATCTTATTTTCATCCAGTTCATCTACATCATCTTTCATATCAAGCTCTTGTATTTTATTCAAAATATCAACTTTGATCTTGTCTGTATATCCAAAGACTATTAGAATATATGGCCTTAAACGAGAGGGGGATGAATTGTTTAAGAGAGGTTTTTGAAAACTTTTTCAGCTTAAACAAAATCTTTTGTGTGAGTCCAGATCAGAATTTCAGTTAGCCAAGAATTTAAGCACAAAACAGCAAAGCACCAGAAAAACAATCTGAAATCAATACAAATGTAATCCTATTCCACTCTCTCTTGAGAAAACCCAAAGCTTGATGTGAATGTTCAAAACTTGAAAGCAATCTTTCACAACTGAAAAACTCAAATTTGTTTCTCTTATCTATTATAAAACATAAACAAACCATTTATACCTTTCAAAGATTGGTCAAAGCATTTAATAGAGGAGCGTATTCAGTTGGAAATCATTTAAAGCACATTCAACTAACAAAACAAAATTTTGTCAGGATTTTCAAAGAAACAATCGATTGAAACCACGAAACAATCAATTGTTTTGGTTTGACAGCAAGTCAATCAACCAAAACAGTTTTCAACATTTTCAAAAACACCTAAGAGTAAAACAATCGGTTGTTTCGATAAAACAACAGGTTGTTTTTCACTTAGTTTGAAAAACAATTTAAACTAAAAAAGGTTTTAAAACACATTAGCTTTAGATTCAACAAAGAGTGGATTACACATTTAAACTCCCCAGATCCTATCCTAAACACAGCAGCAACTCCAGCCTTGCATCAAACGCGTGGATTTGGATTCTTCAAAGCCTTTGATCACTATTGATCAACAAAGACATCTTTGTTCCATCCTTTCAAGTCACTCTTTAGCATTTTCAATTTCTCTTTTAACACTAAAATTTTGTTTCCCTGAACCAGATAACTTCCCCATTTATTTTTAACAAAGTTGTCAAACTCCTTATCTTCCTGCCAAATGTCAAGAAACCTTAATGGTTTTGGTCCCCAATCTGTCATGTTTGATTTTAGCACCAATGCACAATGATCAGATATTTGTCTATCCAATACATATTGTTTGCTACCCAGCCAATGTTGCAGCAATTCAAAGGTGGTTAAAAACCTGTCAACCCTACTCTTAGCCTTGCCATTAGGTTTATACCAGGTATATTTCCTTCCAATACAGGGTATATCAACCATCTTCATATTATCAATGAAATTATTAAAACCTTGCATTTCTCTCTTATTACCACTGACTTGACTAATCCCCCTTCATTCCCCTTCACTTCTTATAGAATTGAAATCCCCCAATATGCACCATGAGTTACAAGGTTCCATTTGTCTGATTTCTTTTAATTCCTCCCACATTTGCAATTTCGTATGCAGATTACATGAAGAATACACATTTGCAATGACAATAGGAATATTACTGTCCCTAAAAATCCCAAGGAACACTATGAACCATCTATTATTAATATGATTAGAACACTGGAAAAAAATTTAGTGCCATATTGTAAGAATACCACCTGCTCCATTAACGGGTTCGCTGTATAGATAATTTATATCATTATCCCCCTATAACTGACAATAATTGTTTAAACTGACATTTACCATTTTCAGTTCTTGCAAGCATACCATTCTGACACCTTCCTTCCTAATGATATCCTTAATATATTTCCACTTCATAGGACTCCCAAATCCTCTCACATTTATAGATAAGATTCTCATTGATAACCCATATTTTCCCCCGCTTCCCTTTGGGATTTTAAAATCCTATCCCTTTTTTCAAGATCTTCCAGGCTTACCATGATATTTCCTTCATCCCCACATGTAGCACCTAACTGTTTACCCAATTCCCATAATCTAATTGTTTCTAAACTTCCATGTTTTAACCAAAATAAACGATTGTAGTTGTTTATATCCATGCCAGAAACAGAATTACTAATTTGAGATAAGACTGACCGCTTGTGTTCTTCCCGCTTACTGTTTTTGCTTGGTTCACCCACCCAGAAAACTCTTCTTTTTGTTGTGGCAATTGAATTAAAGGACATCAATTCATTGCCTTCCTTCATTTGTTTTTTTGTTCCATCCGAGAACGGTTGAATCCCCTTTTTTCTTTGGTCATTGAAGGGTAGATATGTGTCTTTTATTTTGTACGATCTCGACCCCGCATTAATGTGGCTTTGCATGTAATTGTGCTCCGCGGTTGCTGTAAAATGATGTATAGGTGATTGCCTGACCTCCCTCAAGGGTGTCCTGCCAAGAGAAACCTCCAGATTGACAGTAGTGAAACCGCGTCCCCCACACTATCTTCTCCCATCGTCAACATAGTTTGATGGGAGGGAATCCCTTCTCCTAGCTCTTCCATTTTCGTCGTAAGCGGTAGATGTCTCCGACTCTCCTTCGCTGCCTCTACTGAGTGGGGGTGAAAAAAGGTGGTTGCGTCGTCATTCCGAGGTTGCCCATGGGCATGGAGTGCGGCGGCGGCGTCTTTTCGAGAGCGGCCAAGGACACACTGTGTGGTTGCATCGTCGTTCCGAAAAAGCCCTACCTGTTTTGATTCTTCTAGAATGTTCGTCCTTTCCGCATTAGGCGGGCTTCCAAGTGGCCCAAACCATACTAAATCCTCCACCCTACAAACATTTGGGTCAGATTTAGACAAAGTCTCAATGTGTTTTTTTTCCTACACCTCTCTTCCTCATCCGCACAGGGTGTCTGGTTCGAAATGCATTGGGTCGTTTCTGAAGGCCCATGTTTCTTTGCCTCGTCAGCTCTACTTATGGTCGTTGGTGTTACAGACCCTATGTTTTCCTTTCTTGTGGATAGGCAGATATTAGGTGTAGATATAGCCCCTAGGGATTTTGCCAAAACAGGGGTACTGATGGTTCTGATCGCCAGCGATTCTGCACGAACGTTGGCGGTGCATTGCTCATTTCCATCGTCGGTTCCTCATCAACAAACTTTCTTGCATCTTCAAAAGCCCCATTCCCCGAGCGCACAGAAACATGAGACGCAATTGAATCTACATTTGTTTCGGCTTTGTCCGATGTTTGGCCCCAATGGCATTGGCAAAGTTTGTGTTCAGGAGCTGTGCATTCTTCCTCCCTTGATATATAATACAGGATTTCGTTGATTCTCATAAAGCGGGTTATCTTCGCCTCACATCCCACTGGTACTCTAACTTTAAACCTTGTATACTCTAGCTCATCCAGTGTCATTGTTGCTTCATCTACCTCAATCAGGGTTCCCAGTAACGTCGCGATATTTTAAAGCACTCTGTATTCCATAACTTCAACGGTAAGCCCCTACATCTCGCCCAAACCAGTTTATCCACCGCTACAAATTGATCTTCCCATGGAATAATGGTATCAAACAGTTCTTCGAACCACTCTTTGTTTTCCTCTATAGCTTCTTTAACCTTCGTTTCGTTTTCCCCCATCAATAAGACATGGAATCCACCCAAAAATTTATCCTTTTTGTAGTTGAAGCCTCCTAGAATAAAGCTTTCATTCAAGCATGATATTTTGCTTAAATCTGAGACCCTCCCAATATAGCATTGTTTTAACCATTATCTTGGTGTTTCTTCCACTCTGAAGTGTATAGCATGCAAACTTGCCATGTTTTGTGGTTGTGCTCTATTTCTATCACCATTCTTGACAATGTTTGCATAAGAGTTTGTTCCTTTTGCCCTCCACACTTTTTTTACCACTTTCTCTGCCCCTATTTCCTTCTTTTTAAGCTTTCCATTCCATTCCTGTCTTGTTTTTGTTGTCCTATTGTATTTCGGTCTATTAGCATTTAGTTTCCAACTTCCGATCCATATTGTGTTCAACTGGTTCTCCAACTCCCTAATATTTTGCACTCCCTGAAATCTAACAAAATCGAACATTTGCTTCTTAATGTTTAATCTTCTTGATATGAAAACATCGCTCACCCTTCCCCATCTTCTAAAAATCTTTCACAAATTTGTTTCTATGAGATCAAAGGGGAAGTCAGAGGAAAAGAAAGGTGTCCCCACACGTATTGGTTAGGTCGTTTCCATTTTATTCTTTATTTTTAATAAATAAATGTTGAACACTTGTTTTTTTTTTTGCTCAGCAATGAATAAAATAAATTAAGAGAGGTACTTCAAGGGTACTTCAACCCATTTACAGATCCAAGATCCTTACATCATCCTTAAAAAAGTTTCAAAAACAAGAACCTACTAGTAACCAAAACATATTACACAGTAAACAAGTGTCTAATACTCCCCTACAACACCACACGTATCACCCATCAACCATAATTCTCTACTCCAAAAAGGGGGATCCAGAACATGACCTTACGTACCTGAATTCACCACTAAGAAAAGAATAACAATAGAGCACAAGTCTCAGCAGTGCCACCACTTGTCCCCACATTAAAAAGCCAACAAAACACCGCATATTGTCTTAGTCCTAGGACCATAGATAAAGAGTAACTACGTAGGTTCTTTTGACTTATCAGAACCTCCTTCTTTCTTATTATACTGCTAAAAAAACAGCGCTTATCTTCCTTCCGCTCTGCTTCCCTTCCCCTGCAACTGCTGACGCTCCTTTGCTTACATATTTTAGCCTCCTTGAGCACCTGATAATCCCACAGTCCCGCTTCATTCGACCTTGTGCCTAACATCATAAGACTTGTTGCCCAATATGTCCCTGCACCAAATCTGGGTCTCCGCAGTGCACGACCCATCAGAGCCTCCCAGTTTTTAATAGCAGTCCATAACCAGAATTCCAATCCAACATAACTTGATTTGCCTTTCATTCTAGTTATCCCCTCTCTTCCAACTCATGTAACAACAACCTTTAGTTCAGTTCAGTAACCTTGTAGGCACAGCATGGGATTGATAATCCAATCAGAAAAGGAATAATTAAAAACATAAGTCCCATGTTTCAGCCTTAACCACACAGATAATGGTGCTAAGTGAAATATATCTTCAGCATCCACTACCCCTTGTTTAAACACAACCAAGTTTCTTTGTTCCCATATACTCCTGATAACCGCAATCCATACTCCCTTCCATACCTGATTTTGTTTGTGATTTAAATGAACTAAGTGAAAGCTCTCAAAATGGTTCATAAGGTCCTTATGTTGGGCAAACAAGATACCTATCCACCTGAGGCAGAAAGATCACACTTTTTGTGCAAAACAGCAAGATAGAAAGAGATGATGACTTGATTCTTCCGCTGCCTTACAAAGCACACAAAGCGTGGAATTGACAACCATACCTCTCCTAGTGAGATTTTCGTATGTTGGAAGTCTCCCAAACACAACCCTCCATGCAGTGTACAACGCCTTAGGTAGCGCTTTAGCTTGCCATAGGAGTGAAAACCCGTTATGCGATATACCAGTGATAGAGTGACATAAATTGTCTTGTATTTTAACAATTTTAGCATAAATTGTTTGTTATTACCTTGTCAATCATTTTAGAAGTTCCATTATGTACGTAATTATTTTAAGTGTTTTGTTGTTCAAATTGTTTGGTGTAAATTATTCTTACAAGTTTTGGATTGACGTCAAAACGAATAGTTTATTTAAAAAAAACATTTTTTATGTTATTTAATTCAACAATTAATCCAGAATGCATTTTTTACATATATTGATTTATGATTTAATAGACATAAAAAAAATCATTTATTTTTTGTTTGTTACATTGGGTAAAATATTGAATGACGTAAAAATAATTTTATTATGTTGATTTCTACTTCAACCAAAGTAAAACCTCTTTTTAAGTTCGTTGTTGATCTAAATTGACATAAATTGGACGTTGACATAATATGTCTTTTTTTAAGCCAGTTGTGTTTACGTTCGTTTCTCAAAGTGATATAATTAAATAACTGACGTAAAAATACAAAATAGTACTAAAGGGAGAGTGAAAATATAGTGGAAACTTAAGATTGAAAGGATGAAAAAAATATATGAAACAATTGTATATGAAATGTTATAGAATTAGTTGAATATGGTAATTATAAAGAGAGCTAGTTGAAATTTATGTACAACATATTGTTAGTGAAGTTGAGATAATTGAGTTTCTTGAACTAATTCAAAGAGATGGTGTGGAGGGTGGTAATGAAAATATTATGAATGGTGGGTGCTGGTGATTTGCAAGTTGATGAAGTTGGTGTTGGAACAAATGTGTGTGCAAGGTCTAATTACCTCTTTCTATTTTTTAAAATAAAGTATTTTTCTTTATCATATTTATATTGTTTAATATAATAATTGTTTTGATAAAGTCTTTGATAATAATTTAAGATATAATATTATAATAGATATTATGATAATAAGTTACAATTTTTTATAACTTTAATCTAAATTATTCTTGATCATAGAATTATAATAAAAAATTATAATAATAATTCTAATAGAACAATATAT
>Ga0123341_1000947_pt1 | contig 20382 bp, 18 predicted proteins | sample Turbeapinknodule_FD_89959 | JGI IMG/M metagenome (GOLD analysis project Ga0123341, IMG submission 89959) | Root nodule microbial communities of legume samples collected from Mexico - Turtle bean Mexico pink nodule | ecosystem: Host-associated > Plants > Roots > Nodule | place: Mexico: Nepantla...
CAGCTCGATCTCCTCGTCCAGGCCTTGCCGATAATTGCCGACGAGCCGGCTTTCGCATTGAAGGGTGGAACCGCCATCAATCTCTTCTACAGAGACTTCCCCCGCCTCTCAGTCGATATCGACCTGACCTACCTTCCGCTCAAACCGAGGGACGAGAGCTTGGCCGAAATGACGAGGTCCTCGACCGGGTCGCCGCCAAGGTTGAAAGGATCAAGGGAGTCCGAGCAAAGCGAATAGCTGGCGGTGGCGGCGGCGATACGCGCGTCGAAGTGAGGCGGGCCAGACCGCAGTCAAGATCGAGACCTCTCCGGTCGCCCGCGGCACAGTGCACCCCGTCGAACGACGCAGGGTCAGCGAGCGGGTCGAAGACCAGTTTGGTTTTGTAGAAATGCAGGTTGTTGCCTTCGAAGACCTCTTCGGCGGCAAGATGCATGCAGCAGTCGATCGGCAACATCCGCGCCATCTCTTCGACATCAAGTTGCTTTATGAAAACGAGGGACTGACTGACCCGCTGTTTCGTACTTTCCTTGTCTACGTGGCGAGTTCCGGCGGGGCCCCGCACGAGTTGCTGCAGCCCATAGAGTCAACGTCGTACATGTCTTCAATCAAGAATTCGATGGAATGACAGTCGAGAAGGTCTCACTGGACGAATTGCTGGATGTCCGGGAGCGGTTCCTGAGCGACATCCAGGCGCGCCTTGATGATAAAGGCCGAACGTTTCTGCTGTCCCTTCACGATGGCGAACCCGACTTCGAGGTTATCGGCTTGCCGCACGCGCTCGCCTTGCCGGCCGTCCGCTGGAAGATTCTCAACCTGCAAAAGCTAAGGAATGACAATCCGCCCAAACACGCCGAACAGCGCGAGGAGATCGAGCGGCTATTCACACGATGATGCGCCGTTGGCCGATCTGCAGGATCGATAATCCGACCACTGGCTCGCCTCTCCCGCAGCTCGCCGCCGCGGGCCTATCGGGAAGCCCTGTTAATGGCGGCCAGCTGATCGAGCTGGTGAGTGCGCCTGCGGGCGTTATACCAGTAACCAACGGCCAATCCGTGGTGAGCGATCGTGGCCTGAAACAAGGCGACATTAAACCGGTTTTCCGAGAGCGGATAAATCAGCGCAAAGTCAGCGCCGAGGGCGCTTTCAGTTGACCCCGATTTGCAATCTGCAAAATCAAAACGAAGTCTACCCTCTTCCCCAAGCGTCGGATCCAACGCTGCGTGGACTCTGAGGTTGGCCCAGAGCCTTCGAAAAGCGCAGCCGTTTAAAACTCCTCGTCAAGCCTACTGCTCACGCAAAGCCCCAAAATTTCCGCCGCACTTTGCTCAACCGCCCAGTGAAGAGGCTAGTTTTGCTGTGCAGAGAAAGCACCCGGAAGAAATACGTAAGCGATGTTCTCGGGCCACGGGCTGTAGATCGGTTTGGAGCGATTGCTGGCACTTCAACCTGCTAAGCCGTGAGCCACCAGTTTTTGCTGCATCTCTTTATAGGCTGAGATGAGGATAGCGATGTTTTCCGGATTGCAAGCAGCGATAAATTCGCGGGTTGCCGCAGCTTGATCGTAGCTGATTTCAGACGAGTGCGATCTTACGTCGGCAATCGCTTTAAAGTTTATATCTTGATACGTCGTCGTCGTGGCAACGCACCCGCCGCCATAGCTTTCAGAACCCTTGGGACCACGTCCATACCAAAGGCCCTGGGGTCGCGCTTTCAATGACCTGCTCTATCGCGGATATGATTTCCGTAACATTCATCTCGTCGCAGCTCCATCCATGACTAGCTGTTTAAACGTTGCGTTTTAACAAGTCTTTTGCGAGCGGAGTGTCAAGCTTGGCCAGATCCGCCGATGGACTGGAACATGCCGACTGACGGTGCCGATGTCATGCTCGCTTTCGGCCGGATGCGGGCAGGATGTTGCACCTCAACTCCTGGCACTCCGCTCGACCATCTCACGGTTGCTCTGTCGGGCGACCAGAAATCGCGGTAGTCGTCGATTTAGTATGCAGAGGAGCTGCCGACCGCAATGGAGCTCGAAGCGTCCAACTCGAAACAGTGCGAACCTGGCGGCCCGGGCGGGGGCAGGCCGTTGCTCACCATCTAAGGTAGCCTGATTTCAATGGCTTGGCGCGGTTAGTCGCGACTAACGACCGGTGGCTCCACGCGGCGAGAGCCTGTGATCGGTTTCCAGCCAGCATCCGCCAATGCCTGTCTTCTGCGCCAAAACGGAGAAGTGGAAGACGAACGCTTTGAAAGTCTTAAGCACTGCCGGGTCTCTGCCTTGTCCACGCCCTACACCCGCCGCGGACAGCCAAGAGCTGGCTTTCCATCCCTTGAGTATCGCAGTTCGGCGCCTTTGATGCCAGATCCAGATTCGTTGGTCGAAGGCAAGGCCGTATCCAAGCAATCCGGAAAGTTATGAAATTTCAGTGATTTAGCGTAGTTAGTCGCAACTAACGCCATTATCCCGCTTTATCGACCTTTTCACCATGGCTGCGAAGTAATGACATAATAACCGGCCCGAGAGAAAACTCACCCCGCTCTGTCCGCCGCGTCAGATCTCGCAGATAGCCACCGGGAGAATTGATCAGATTTGCGCGCTCCAGAATGCAGGACACTGCGACAGCGGCGTTTTCCGGTCCCATGGCATCGCAAGCATCCTGATAGGCGGACGGGCTTACGCCCAGCATCGATCTTACCACCACGGCGGCCAACATCAGGTCGCGCCAGCTCACCACCGCTCCGCCCGGCCCATAGTCGCTGATTTGCGGGCAGGCTTTCACCACAATCCCGAGTGGGAACGCTTTTAGCGGCTCGTTCTTCGGCCGGCGGGTTATCTCCAATTTCGCGCCCCGCTCTTTTTCAGAGCTAGGTTCAAGTTCACTGATGGATTCGGAATCTGAATTCTGTATGTGCTGCTCAGTATGAGCATCATTGGTGCTATTAGATCGTGAATCTGACTGCATATCCAAACGATTAAGGATTTCCTCGCGAAGAAGCTCCATCTCATCGAGAATGTTTGTGATGTCTGTCCTGGTCGGTGTCCGCGGGATGCGGCCTACAAGGTCCACATACATTGCTTCAACAGCCACCCAGTTGCCGTCGGCGCCCTCCTCCATAGCGGCCGAAATCAGTTTGCGGACGTCACGCCTGCAGATTGTCAAATTCTCCTTGGCCTTCCTAAAAGCTGAACGCGCCGCGACGACCTTCTGAGCGACAAGCGCAAGTTCTTCGGCGCGGGCAAGGATCGGCGACAGGTCGAAGCCAAACGCATTGTCGATCTCGCCTGCGCCGTTCTTCCGAGCATACCGTTTGCCGTTGGCGCTGTCTCTGCGGACAATCAGCCCGCAGTCCACGAGAATTGCCAGGTGGCGCCGAAGCGTCGCCCCAGCCATGCCGTGGGCGCGAAGGATCAATTGTGCATTCGAAGGGAACACGACCAATTGTGCGCCCTGGCGAAGTTCGGTTTCCGGATAGAAACTCAGCAGCGCGTCGAGAACAGCGAGGCTGTTTGACTGCAATCCGAGCTCTTCCCGGGCTTCGGAAGCGTCCCGAAAGGCCTTCCACTTGTCGACGGATTTGCCTGCCTTGACCTCGTTTGCGGCAACTTGCCGCTTTACGAGAGCAAGCGTCATAGGCCGCCGCCCGAAGGGCGTCGTCACACTTCCTGTCTGCATCGTCTTTCACCTTTCAGAAGGCAAAAGAAATCAGCTCACCAAATCGGTGCCAAAGACTCTTGACGAATATTCGTGGAAGTGCGATTCTCAGGTTGCTTAGATCTGAAAGAGGTTTCCACGACGGCGACGTTTTGGGGGCCTTTTTCTTTTTCCGCTTAATCTCCGTTATTCATTTGCTCTAGAGCGCCGCTCTTGGAGCGATGCTCCTCAAAAAGGGCCGGCAACCGTTCGAGGACGAAGGCCGCGAAATCAGGCATCTCGCGTCGATCGATCGAGAGGTCCAACTTGGTTTTGCTCTTCGTCACCTGGGCCAGACGCACGCCCGTGGGCGTCGTCAAAAGCTCTGGAAGTCCACGTTTTGCAGGTTCCGGTTTCAGGTGAGCGAAAAGCGACTTGAACCGGTCGGGGGAGGGAAGGGCTTTCGCCTCCGCAGATCGCAAGAAAGATGAAGCCCGTTCAAGAACGCTGTCGCGCGTAAGAAGATCGGCGAGACCCACCCAACTTTTCAACCCGATCCCGGGCGCCGAGCCGATCGCGTCGATAACATCTGCGGGAATGCGCGTCACGACCGACAGCATGTTCGACAGGTCGCTTTTGTAGACGGACAACGCGGCCATTACCACATCCCGCGAAAACTGTTCATTTAGTCGAGAGGCGAAGCGTGCCTTTTCGATGAATGTGAGGTCCTGGCGTTCATTGTTTTCCTGGCCCTGAGCAATGACGAGTTGCTCGTCGGTAAGGTCCCTGACGACCGCCTTGACGGCACGGTTCAGTTCCGTGACCGCACGCAAACGACGATGGCCGAAGGCAACCTGATACCGGCCCGGTGTTTCCGGGTGAGGGCGAACGAGGATCGGGATCTGCTGGCCGTGTTCTCGGATCGCTTCGACGAGTGCAGAGATATCGCCGGGCATCCGGTCCTGTACGAAGGACGGATCAATGCTATCGCTATCGAGCTCGACGATCGTCTGGCCTTCCGCAAGACGTTTTTCAATTTCTTTGGCGCGCTCGAAGCGAGCCTTGCTTTCTGCGAAGGCACCGCCAACCTGGGCGGTCAGGCGCGACGCCGCCGGCGCTGGTTCGGCTGGAGTGGTGCCGAGGAGTGGAAGGATGCTCCGGCTTTTGACCGGTCTTTCGACTGGCCCCGTCACAGCACCGGTTGTCGTCGGGGCCCGGAGTATATCCTTCCTGCTCATGGCTTTCTTCCCCATGCTTTCTTGATCAGCGACTCGATCTCATCGTTGACGTTGTTCATCGCCTCCAACGCGCGGTCATAGGTGGCGCGGGTGAATTGACCTCTTTCCACTTCGAAAAGGGTCTGGTTGGTCAGGCCTGCGTCCGAAACGGCTGTCGTTTTCAGCATCGGGAAATTAAGGACGTTTTCCCCGAAAATGGCCCTCAGGTAGCCGACCATCTGGTTTTGTGGCCCGTCACTGGGCTCGAAACGCGTCACCAGATAGCGCATCCAGTTGTAATCGAAGCGGGCGCCGTGAGATGAGATCTCCCGAAGCAGGTCCGATGTCATCGACAGGAACTGGTTCATCGACATCACGTCGAGCATCTGGGGGTGCACGGTGATCAAAACAGAGGTTGCGGCGGTCAAAGCAGACAGGGTGAGGTAGCCGAGCTGTGGCGGGCAATCAATCACCACGACATCGTAACTGGGTGCGACTTGGTCAAGCACCTCGCTGATGCGATGGAAGAACATCGTATCGCCGATCTTCCGCTTCATCAGCGCCCGCGGCGTATCGTGTTCGAACTCCATCAGTTCGAGGTTGCCAGGGATCAGATGAAGGTCGGGGATATAGGTGGCGCGCACGATTTCGGCCATCGGACGTGCGTCGTCGTAGCGTATCGCACCGTATAGTGTCTCGTTTGCACCGACATCGGTCTCTGGTTGGTTGCCAAAGAGAGTGGACAGGCTCGCCTGGGGGTCGAGATCGATGGCAAGCACTCGGTAGCCCCGAAGAGCGAGATACTGGGCGAGATGAGCAGCCGTCGTCGTCTTGCCGGACCCGCCCTTGAAATTCATCACGGAGATGATCTGGAGCGCTTCGTTCTCACGGCGATGGGGAAGATAGCGGCGATTTCCGCGACCCACCTGGTCAAGATGCTTTCGGATCTTATGCATGTCCTCGACGGAATAGGACCGACGACCGGTCGGACTGGTGCTGACCTGCAAACCCTCGAGCTCGTTTGCGAGTTGACGGAGATACACCTCTTTCACACCGACCAGCTTTGCTGCTTCCGCCGGCTGAAACGTGCGAATGCCTTTTTCCGCTGTGGGGGGAAAGGTCGCAAGCTGATGCTCTTGCAGTTGCGCCGACAAGGAACGAGAATGGCGCTCAATCAAGCCCATCAGGTCTTCATCTTTTGGCGGTAATTTTGCAGCGATTTTGGGCATCCCCGAACCTGATTTCTTAAAATAGCGCTTCTGAGCGGAAATTCCCAATCACTCCGCTGCTGACAATAAGCATCGATTCTAACAGACTGGCAAGCTATTTAGGGTTAACAAAACCTTAACGCGCTTACCTGAAAGAACACCGCGCCCCAGGTATGTCGTTTACAAACAGAGCGTTAGAGCCGCCGCGCAAATAAAGCGGCTTGAATCCGTCAACTGGATTCTTTGCACACCGTGCCCGAGCAACAGACGTCCAACCCATCGACGTTGATAATTTGGCATATTTGCGTGGCTGGTCTTTGCGACTCAGTCGACAGGGTGGACCGGGGACCCGCGACGTAACGCGTGTACAGCCTCATGGGGATGGCATCCGAAGCAGCACGACTTCCTCCGCACGTTAGCAATGCCTTTCGGCATTTCAAGCTCGAACCAGTCCTCAAAGATCATGATGCCTCTTTACCGAAGCGGGTGACGCCAGTCTTAAAACGTCGCGCGGAGACAGAATATCGACAGCTCGCCCGCGACATAATTGAGAGCCAGGATTGGAACGCCCTACCGCCGAAACAGGACGCGCAAGAAATTGCGCGATTGGAAGGTTGATGTGCACCGTACCCTCAATGACGGACGAGACCGAACCGATGCGCCTCATCCAGCAGGTCGCGGACAGAAGACGGCTGCCATTTGCGTCCACCGCGCGCCGGCCGCTCTCCCATCTCATCCAATTGGGCGGCGATGTCGCGCAACGACAGGGTGGGATCGGCAATCGCAATCGCCGCGACGAGCTTCATCAAATAATCCTCTGGCGCCCGGCGGGGCGAGCGAGCCAGCAGCTCGGGTTCGGCCAGCTTCTCGCGAACCATGCGATGCACGGCGCGGCGCAGTCTTTCCACCGTCCAGTCATGGCCTCGGCGATTGAGGACCCGCACGACATTGTCCCAGCTATGCTTTGGGCGAAGTTGCCGAACGGTCGGAAGCCAGGTCTGGGCAGAGGAGATCAGCTCGTCAAGATAGAGTTTTTCCCGAGCCTTCGATACCGCCTTGATCGCTTCCGGTCGCCTCTCCCGAAGGCCTGGATTGCCCGGCAGCTTGCCGCGGGCTTTTGCCGCCTTGATGCCAGCCTTGGTTCGCTCAGCGATCAGCGCTCGTTCGAGCTGCGCGACGGCACCAAGGACCTGGAGAGAAAACATGCCCTGAGGTGTGGACGTATCGATCGGATCGCGGATCGAACGGAAATGGACGCCGCGTTCTTCAAGGTCCTCGATCACCTGCAACAGATGGCTGACCGACCGAGCGAGGCGATCCAGCCGGACAACAACAAGCACGTCGCCGGCGGCGAGCTCGCCGAGCAGTCTCGTTAGGACGGGCCGTGCCCGTGAAGCACCTGATGCTTGCTCCTGAAAAATCCGCTCACAGCCAGCGGCGCGCAGCTCGTCCATCTGCGCGTCATGGAGCTGATCGTCGGTCGAGACGCGTGCATAGCCGATTAGACGTCTTGGGGCCGGCGATGGATTGGCGGCCTGCCGTTTTGCCATGATTTTCCCGCGCGTTTTTCAGATGCTTTGTACAAATAAGGAATGGATGAGAAAATGAACAGTTGCAAGCGTGTTTTATGGCCTAAATGCAGCCCCGTCAGACTCGAAATGCGACGCCGAATGAGCATCCGGCCGTAACCTGCCTGAAACGCGCACTGGTGGCCCTCTGCGACGGAAATGCCTGAATATAAGGAGATCGGAGGAGGGGAGGGCGATCAAAGGCCGTTCGAGCGACAGAGACGACGGAGAATTCTGCACTCACCCACGCGAGAGTGCTGCTCGAAGGGACCACAAAGCGAAGACGGTTCCGCCGAACCTCGCCGAAATCTACCCAAAAGGCCGGAAAACTAAGGGTTTCCGGTCATGTAAGACGACTGACATCGCTGATTTGCGGGCTTGTGGCAATCACTTCCGATAAGCACTACTTATCGGAAGTGAGAGATGCTGGCCGACTCCGTCAACTGTGATGGAAGCTATATATTTAATAGCTTCCGAAACGGAAAATACATTCGTTAATTCAGTTGGTTAACGGAGCGTAAAACGGGAAATCTCGCGCCTCAGATCCGTAAGTGGAGCAAATTTGGTGGCACTGGCGGTTCGTTGGGCAACGTCGCTGACTGCGGCCGAGCCGAGCGGCTCCGGTGTTCAGGCCCGAGCGAGAATGATCGCCGGCAGCGGCGGGACCGGGTGACCTATGTTGCCAATGCCGAGCCGGTCACCGAGGAAGTGGTAGAAGGAAAGCCCCAACTTCTGGCACGTCTTCATCAAACCGAGCATGACATCGCGCGCAACACGGCCATCCTGGCTCATCGTAGCAGGCGGCCGCGGCGGATTGTTTTGGAGCTGGGCTTGAGGGAGATGACGGGCAGGGGGAGGTTTCGGGCGTGGGGGATCGTTTGAAACAAACCCAAGACCAGCGCATTGTCAGTTAGCCACCGTACCAGACCTTTAAGCCAGCGATCGGATCTCCATTTCGATGAGACAGAGAATGGGATCGCTGGTCGAAAATCAAGGTCCAAAGTGGTCAGATCGCGAAAGTGTCAGCGAGCGGATTGCCTATTACGCAATTTTTCGATATTTAAATCCTGTATTTTGCAATTCGATTTGGAGAGCGTTGTGGAGCATTTTATCAAAAGACGGTTTCCACCGGCCTTGTTCAAGAGTCTCTTTCTGGACTTGGACGACCGTCTGCGCGCTTCCGCGCTCAAGGCCTTCACCATGGTGCGCGATCATGCCGGACTTGATCCCAAGGGGAGCCGAGAGCTGGAAGGGCAGGCACGCTTCCGCATGATGGAGAAGGCGTTCCGCGAGACCTGTGAGCTTCACGGCGGCGCGCTGCTGGCAAACGGCATCATCCCGTTGACCGATCTGAAGATCTTCCAGCCCTTCATGCGCTTCGAAATCAATGGACAGGGGATCATCTTCGGCCTTGCAGCAATGCCAGAGCCGAAGGCTCTGCCGATTAAAAACATGTCGCGCAAGGCTGCTGTAACACTGAACTACTATCTCTCCCCGCGGTTAGACCTTGATGGAATGGGCCCGAAGATTGGAGATATTTTCGTGCTGCTCCTTGTGGCTCGAGACCGCGAGAGGGCGGGCAAGATCAGTGAATTCGCCATCGGCGTGATCGATGCCGGTTATGAGCAGTATCTTTTCTACGAACCGCTCGACAAATACCTTGAAGGCTTTGCCGATGAGCCGGTAATAGCTCCTGCGCCTTTGGCCGGTACCGGCACGAAGGCTCCTGTCATCAGCCTGAAGAAAACGATAAAGACTTTTGTGCCGCCGGAGCAGACGGACGTCGGGGATGACAATCAAAGAGATACGAAGTGACCCGCGCTCATAAAGCCGGGGAAGGAAATGCATGCGTGTAGGAACTCCGGGGTTCGTCCCTGAAAGATTGATCGAGGCCAGAGCAGCACGACGAATTCTAAGCAAGAAGGCTTTGGCCACCCTGATCAGCGTCAACCCGAGTACCGTCACCCGCTGGGAGGACGGGACCAGCGCCCCTGATGCGGATGCCCTGGCCGAATTGGCGGCTCACCTTCACGTTCGCAGAGAGTATTTTCTCAGACCGGTCGCCAACAGCGACCGGCCTCTGTTTTATCGTACCTTGGCATCGACCTTGGTAAAAGATTTGAACTACCAGGAATCGCAGATGCACTGGCTGCAGGAGATTAGCAGCATCGTCGAGCATTATGTGGATTTCCCGGAGGTCGATATTCCAGACGTGTTGAAGGGCACTTCCTACAAGCAGCTTCGCGACGAGGACATCGAGCAGATCGCTTCCGATTTGCGCACTCATTGGGGCGTTGGAGATGGCCCTTGCATCGATATGATGCCACTGCTCGAAAGGGTCGGGTGCATTGTCGGCTCGATCGAGATGGGCACCTCCAAGCTGGACGGTTTGTGTAGCTGGGCGCAGGGCAGCAATCGGCCACACGTTTTGTTGTCGACGGACAAGATGTCGTTTCCTCGCCGGCAGATGGACGCCGCGCACGAGCTCGGCCATGCGATCCTGCATCGCCATGTTACCGAGGACGAGCTTAAAAAGGATCTCAAGGAGATCGAGCGTCAGGCGTTTCGGTTTGCAAGCGCGTTCCTGATGCCGGCAACGACATACTCTTATGAAGTGAAGAGCGCATCGCTTGCCTACCTCCTTTCCTTAAAGGAGCGCTGGCGCGTTTCAGTAAAGGCGCAGATCCGGCGACTATCGGATCTGGATATCATCCCCGAAGATCATACGACGTCTCTTTACAAGCTGTATTCTGCGAAGGGGTGGAACCGGGAAGAGCCTCTCGACAGGAACTGGCCGATCTCGGAGCCAACACTCCTCGCCAACGCCCTGCAGCTGATTGTTGATTCCTCCGTGCGCAGCAAATCCGACCTATTGAGCGTAGAATTCACGATGAAGGCGGGCGATATTGAAAACCTCGCGGCATTGCCGCCTGGTTGGTTTGCCAAAACAGGCGAGGTGGTCAGCTTGAAGCTTCGTGATGTCGGTTCAGAACGAGCACCCAGCTCTACTTCTACGATTTTGCCATTCCCGCCGCGAAAAAATTGAAGGACAGTTTCAATGCGGCGGGAGCGATAATGGGCGAAAGTGACGAGCAGCAACTGAATTCAGGGTCACGTTGGCTCCGATGGGAGCCGCATGTACATGCCCCCGGCACAATCCTTAATAACCAGTTCCGGGGCAATGACGCGTGGGACAAGTATCTCGAGCAACTCGAGACGGTTACGCCAACGATCAGCGCTGTAGGGATCACCGACTACTACAGCACCGACACTTACGAGACGGTGCTGGAAGCGAAAAGCGAAGGACGCCTGCCGGCTTGTGAGTTAATCTTTCCCAACATCGAGATGCGTCTTAACGTCGGCACGATCAAAGGCGGCTTTGTCAATGTCCACTTGCTCGTAAGCCCCGAGGATCCTAACCACGTTAAGGAAATCAAGCGTTTCCTCAGCCTCCTGAGGTTCGATGTTGGCTCGAATTCCTATGCCTGTACGCCGGATGATCTCATCAGCCTGGGACGTAAGGCGAACGCCTCACTGACCGACGATCGAGCTGCGCTGGAAGAAGGCTCTAAGCAATTCAAGGTCGATCTCAAGGCGTTGATGCGGGAGTTCGAGGCGAGCCAATGGGCGCGCGATAATATCCTGATCGCAGTGGCCGGCGCGATGAATGATGGCACTTCCGGCATCCGTGACGGTGCGGATGCGCTTCTGCGGCAGGAGATTGAACGCTTCGCACATATTATGTTCGCCAGCAGTGCTGCACAGCGGGATTTCTGGCTCGGCCGAGGTGTCGCATCCGAGGAACAGCTCAAGGCGGACTATAACGGGCTCAAGCCGTGCCTTCACGGCAGCGATGCCCACGACCACCGCAAGGTCGGCGTTCCGGACGGCGATCGTTTCTCATGGATTAAAGGGGCTTTGGAGTTCGACGCGCTCCGGCAGGCGTGTATCGACCCCGCCGGCCGGGCCTATATAGGCGACATGCCGGTGACGGCTGCGACGCCATCACAGATCATTCGGCGCGTCTATATCGGGGACGCTCCCTTTTTTCAGACACCTCATCTCGAGCTGAACCCCGGTCTGGTCACCATCATCGGCGCCCGCGGTTCGGGAAAGACCGCGCTTGCGGACTTAATTGCACATGCTTGCGACGCGATGCCCGAGGAGGAAAACGAGAAGTCATTCCTGTATCGGGCGCGAGAGTTCCTTGGTGGCGCGGCGATCAAGCTGCAGTGGGAATCTGAAACCGTCGATCGCCGCCCGTTGGACCGCTGGAATGACGAGCCTGGGCAGTATGCCCGCGCACGCTATCTTACGCAGCAGTTTGTCGAGGACCTGTGCTCGGCCGATGGTCTAACGGATGGCTTGCTACGCGAGATGGAGCGAGTAATCTTTGCGGCGCATGGAATGCTTGATCGCGATGGTGCAGCCACGTTTGATGAGCTACTCGATGGGCGGGTGAGCCGGTTTCGCGAGGCCCGGATTCGCGAGGAAGATGCTCTCGCGAAGCTCGCAGATCGCATCGGCGCCGAGCTGGAGAAGATCAAGGCTGTTGATACGCTGCGCAACCAGGTCAAGCAGAAAGGCGACCTCATTAAGCAGACAACCGAGGACCGTTTGAAGCTTGTCACGAAGGGTAGCGAGGAGCGCCTCAAAAGGCTCGACGAGGTTAACAAGGCGGCTGAGACGATCCGCGGATTTCTCCGCTTTTACTCGCAGCAGGAACAGAACTTTCTCTCTATCAATGACGAGGTCGCCCATCAACGCAAAAACAGATCACCCGAGGAATTGCGGGAGATCCAGACGCGCTACACCGCTACGGGTCTAGTCGATGCGGAATGGACGAATTTCCTTCTGAACTATCAAGGCAATGTTGACGACCTCCTGAAGGTGAAGCTACAGCAGGCCCGCAAGTTTGCTGCTGATTTGAAAGGAACGGCACCCGCCCCTCTGAACGATGTTAACGTCTCTTATCTTCCGACCAATGCCGATCTCGCGCGTACGCCACTGGCGCTGCTAGAGGCGGAGGTCGGCCGGCTGACGAAGCTTATCGGCGCGGATCAGGAAACCCAGCGCAAGTTTTCGGCTCTCACTCGCAAGATTGAAGAGGAAAACAACCTCATGACGGGCTTGCAGACGAAGCTCACGGACGCCGAAGGCGCCCGCGAACGTCGCCAGAAACTTATTCAGGGTCGTAAGGATGGGTACGGCCGTGTCTTCACCGCGCTTTTGTCCGAACAGCAGGTTCTCGAAAATCTGTACGCTCCCTTGAAGACGAAATTGGCGACGGCAGGTGCGACGCTCCAGAAGCTGGCCTTCTCGATCGAGCGTCAGGTGGACGTCCAGGCCTGGGCCGCGCGCGGCGAGCGGTTGATCGACATGCGGCGGCAAGGTGCATTCCGGGGACGTGGTTCCCTCCGGGACCTGGCCATGCAGCATTTGCTGCCGGCGTGGCAAAATGGGGATGCCGCAACGGCCCAAACTGCAATGGGGAAGTTTCTCGACGAGCATCAGGACGAGCTGCTCGCCCATTCGGATGTCCCTAAAGGGGAAACCGCCGAATACCGGTCATGGCTCAAAGATTTTGCAAGCTGGATCTATGGCACCGATCACATCACGATCCAGTACGGCATAAACTATGACGGCATCGACATTCAGAAATTATCGCCAGGAACGCGCGGCATTGTCCTGCTTCTTCTTTATCTAGCGTTGGATGATCTGGATGATCGGCCACTAATTATCGATCAGCCAGAGGAAAATCTTGACCCCCAGTCGATCCATCGCGAGCTGGTCGGCCTCTTCCTAGCAGCCAAGCAGAAGCGGCAGGTGATTATGGTGACGCACAATGCCAACCTGGTAATCAACACCGATGCCGACCAAATCATTATTGCGCATTGCGGCAATCACTCACAGGGGCAAATGCCCCCCATCACCTACACGTCGGGCGGCCTGGAATCGGCAGAAAATCAGAAAACAGGTGTGTGACATCCTCGAAGGTGGCGAAGAAGCCTTTCGCGAAAGGGCGCGGCGCCTCAGGGTTCGTCTCTCACGTTAAGACAGCAAGCCGTTAGTTAGCGGACGTTAAGTCAGACCACTGGTGACCAACAGAGATTTAAATGCCAATATGCTTACCTCGGATAGGCGTCTACGATCGCAAACTGTAAGGAGCTAGCGCTCTATAAGGATGGGTCCGAAACGGCCCGCCGCAAAGCACTGTGAAAATAATAGTCGTTTAACATAGTGCGTAGCGACGAATTTTTCGCTTGATCGGCGTACCGTTTAAGTCCTTTTCCATCACGCCATCCTACCGTGTAATCGTCCATCGCAAGTGGCTGCTCGGAAAGCCACTTCAGTCCTGATGCTGCGAAATCGCCGTTGCTCCAGAGTTCAAAGCGGAATTGTTTTTCCTTGTAGGATCCGCCGTTGGTCAGGATGGAGTAGATCAACGGCACCCGATCTCCGTACCATCTGCGAATATCAGATTCGCTGACTCGAGCATTAGGGTTCTTAGCTTTGCATTCGATGACGAGAACGCCTGCGTCGTCTCCCCTGTCGAGCTGTACGTCGATCTCGGCCTTTCTGCCTGAGGCTAGATCCTGTCGGCGATCGCCAGTCTTGAGGTAACCCCCCTCCACATCTTTGACCAGGCTGCCGATAACCAATTCGAAAAGGGCACCACGCAGGTTGCTCGATCCGCCTTCAATCTGCGTGAGGCTGTTCATGACCCTGAGCAGGTGGTCAGGATCGACAGATGCCCTAGCGCCCATGTCAGTAAGCATTACTACGAGATCACGCAAAGCTTGCGCCAACTCATCACCGACAAGATTGCGAAGGGTGATCGCGAGAATGCCCTTGCTCTTTAGCAGCTCCAGTGCCTCTGTAGAGAACACGTGACCGACCAACATCGGCATGATCGGCGGCATGCTGGCGGGGGCCGCAGCTAAGTCACATTTACGCAGAAACGCTTCCGCCTCCGGGCGTTCGATGCTGCCAAACAGGCTGATATCACAGACGAGAAATCCGGGTCTCGCGCCCTGTTGGCTGACGGAAACCAGCGGCCGTACATAGGAGGGCGCCGTCAAATCCCATGTGATGCCTGCCACCTGTGGCGGTTGGACACCGCCTCGAATCGCGAACTTGCCGTAGCTGCCAAGGCCGATGCGCCGTGCCCAGTCCTTGATCCCCTCAAGCGCAACGCCTTCGGCAATCTCATTGGCGACACTGACCGGCATGTTCTCAATGCCGAGAAAAAATGGGCGATACCGGACATAGGCCCGCTCCCCTTCATCAAACTCCTCGAGAACGTTCACGGCCTTAAGCCTGTCGAGGATGCGGGCTGGCGACAGCTGACCCTTACGGGCGGTCGGTGTGCCTGCAACCCGTGGAAAATCTGCAACAGGAACGACTCCGCCCTTGGCTTTCAGTACGGTGATAGCTCCCCAGTACGATTTGCCGGCCCCATAGCAGGCCAGCTCGAACTTATCCCAGAACTGGCGGCTTCCATATTGTTCATTAAGATAGATGAAGCGGGCGTTTTTTTCGAACCTTAGGCCGGCCATCCGGCTGTATTCGCTCTCCGCTCTCTGTATGCGCTTGCGGGCTGCCGCGCTTGTCAAACCATTCTTGACCAAAACGCCGATTAGATCGGTGGTGAGACCAGGTCCGAAGTTCTGGAGGAGCGTTTTGATTTCGTTTGGCATGTCACGCAGGTACCACGATTCAACCAATGTCACACTGCTCTATTTATAAACACTTTTCTATATGTGGGCATCGTTTTTCGATTACCGTTGAAGTTTAATTTTTCCTCATTAATTTCAAAGGCTTATTGTACGTCCGAAATTCGCGTTTCGGAACCGATGTCCACTCGCTTTCTAAAGTCCATGTCCATACAAGCTGCAAAATTGCTGAGGTACTCACATTATAGACAGCAAGGCTAAGCAAGGTTCTCGATGCCGAAAGTGTTTTTTAAAACGGCTCGTAACAACGGCGTACCGTTACCTATTGCTACCCTGGTCTTTGGTTCGTTATCAGCCATGCCTTTAACGAAAGGCGATGGAGTTCCATACGTCCAATCAATGCGCCAAGTTCTTGTGACGAATAATGGACCGTAAGTTCTCCAGTGTTGTCCATAACAGCTTATCGTTTCAGCGATGTCCGGTGGTCCGCGCTCCCTTGGCGTCGGCGCCCCGTTTCAGGATCGCAGCGCTCGAAAAATTCGTTGAACCAGTCGATATTCTTTCGGCCGGTGCTGTCGACGCATTCCATGCCCGAAATGAAAAAGCGGCGTTTCCAATAGTATCCGAATTGTCTGGCGGTACCCATGCGCCAGAGCCCCACCATTTGGGGTGCGCCGCCTGTGAACGGGTCCTCCCCGGATCGAAGACTTTTGCAAAACGCATGGATTGCGGCTCTACTTGTTCCAGAAGCAGCTGTCTTATTCGTTTTGGCCTCGAATTTTTTCACGGTCGCTTTGCCGGAGCCATCGATTTCAGCCAGGTATGATCGGTCGGCTACGGAAAGTTCAATGTCTGACCATCGCTTTGTCTGGGGGTTATAGGTGCTCCGCCAAAGCCGGAAGATAGACTTCATGCCCCTACCTTGTCTGGCGCCATGGAAAACCGTCATACTCAGAACATGCTTCGTTGCGATCCTCCCAAGCGAATTTTTTAACTGTTTTAGAATGACCGAATGTCGTTCTTTTGCCGATTCTGTCGCGAGGTCGAGCGCGCCGCAGGCCGCCATATTGAGAATTTGACCAAGGGCCATAGGCATAAAGTACGCATCGCCACAGTACCCGAAGACATCTGCGCTGGTAGCGGAGCCAAAGGTTTTCCGTCCAGCGTCCCATCTCTCCGTTGGTTCTATCCACGTAATTCGGCTGTCCGTCAGAATATAGAGAGCACAAGGCCCCCGGGAGTCACGAGCGATTGCGGCGGCTAAGGAAGTCATTGCACCTCACGCTAAGGTTGGATATTCCCATCGTAATCGTTACGCCTTCTGTGAGGCAACTCCTGTTCGCTTCTTAGGAAGCGCCCGAGGCGGGGACCCATTCGCGAAAGCGGGTGGGTTTTCAGGTTTTTGTAGCTGCGTTCTTGCCTGGGATTTCAGAGAGGGACTGGATGGAAACTTCTACAGACCCTGAACCAGTCGAGCCGCCGGCGAGCCCGGATGACGGGCGCGCCGTGCGAATTGCTTCGGTTTTCGGCAAGCACTTAACGAGACGCTATCGGCGTATCCTATACGCGACGACAGGCTTCCTGATGGCGGTTGGTCTCATGCATGGATTTGTAATGCAAAGCGCGTCCGCTTTTCCGCGCTACGGCGCACTCATCACGCTCGCTACGTTCTGGCACGCTTTTGTTCAACAACGATATTTGTCCATGATGCAGCATGATGCGGAGCCGATTGGCCGCGAGGTCGGAAGACAACTTGGCAAAGATCCGGCGAGGACAGCCGCCCATCTCGAGCGGCTTCGGACATCGGTGCAGCGCAGTTTCAATGCTGACTATCTGATCTGTGGCACCATAGGCGTCATTGTTTGGGGATTCGGCGACCTTTTGTTCGGCTGGAAATGAGTTTGATCGCGAAACTTGGGCTCGGAAGAGCCGCAATCGAGATCGGAAGGGGCCGCCACTCATTGGAAGCTAAGTTCAACAAGCAGGGCATTAAGTCCCGGTTCAACGCCTCGCGCGCGGCGCAGCCCGGCTGCATCGATCACCGTCGCGAGCTTGGCGGCCGGCATTCCCTTCGTGTAGTCCGCCCACTTGCCCTTCAAAGCAGCGATCGCCAGTGCCGTGGACTGCGGCTTTAGCTGTTGTGCATTCGGATAGTGCCTGAGGAGCAGCGCTTCGTGGCATGGCTCCTGCCAGATTATGGTGAGACCGGCAGTATCGGCGAGAACAAGTGCCTGCTGATCACGATGCGGCACAATGCCCCTTTTATCAGAATCTATCAGCGCGAACGCGGCCGCGTAGTCACCTTTCTTCTCGCCTAGCTTCTTTTTCTTCGCAGCCAGCTCGACGAGTGCCAGGGGATCGCCGCCACCCGGTCGCAGTAGCACGGTGTCGAGGAAGAAATCCTGCCGCTGCACGCCGACAATACGTGAGAGGAGAGCTCCGTAGCTTTGCTCGCTTTCGCCTTCGCATCCCAGAAAGACGCGCTTGCGTTGCGGAATAACGATCCGCCGCCTCATCCGATTTGCGGAACAGCTCCGAAGCTGCCTCCCAGATACTTGCGATAGTAATTATCGTTCCTTCGAACTGACTGAATGTCGCGGAGCCCATATACCGCGGTCCGGCCCTCATAGTTCTTGTCGCAGAAGAAGATTTCCTCTTTCGTCAGCTCCTCGAGCAACGAGGGTGTGTGACAAGTCATCCAAAGCTGGGCATCGTGAGGATTGCGTATCGGGTCATAGAACCATCGAAGGATTTCTGGGAGCAGAAGCGGATGAATGGTCGCATCAAGCTCGTCGAGCACAGCGATGCCGCCAGCGTCCAATGCCTCGAAGATGAAGGGAAACAATCGGATGAATTGGCGCGTGCCATGGCTTTCGTAGATGATCGGCATTGGGCGTGCGAGACCCTCGTGCTCGAAAAGGGCGATCGGCCCGTTATGACCCTGCTCGATCCTCATCTCTCGGATTCCGACATCGATACGCTGGATCTCCCGGTTGAACATGGCGACTTGTTCCGGATGTTCGGCATAATGGCGAATAGCAGCCTCATCGGTTGCGTCGTACTTCTCTATCAGAATGTTCGAAATCAAGAGGTTTGCTGTCTGCCACAGCAATTTGGAATAAGGATGCTCGAGCTGGGCCAAGGTCGAGATGACGCTAGCATCCGGCCTTAGGACCTTCTCGAGTGCTTGCCGATAGCCAGTCAAGCCGAATGCCTTGGATGCTACTACGTCACCCGTGCCATCCCGTTCGAATAGGCGCACCTTCCTGGAAGCGGACGACGGCCAATAATGGAGCGCTTCCTTCTCCACGATCTGTCTGCCGGAGGTTCCTCCGATTACAACCTCATAACTGTACCGACACTGCGCCGCCCCTTCCTGGCCAGCCGCCTCGATATCTTCGACCCCTGCGAGAAAGACCGCGAGCCTAGTCGGGGCTTCAAGCATTTCCTTTGAGTTGAATCGATCGAAGGGCATGCGATTGCCACGGGGCGAAGAGAAACTGTCTTTGACGAACCATTTGACAAAGGACAGGGCCCTCAAAACCGTCGATTTCCCTGATGCGTTTGGCCCGAAAAGCGCAACTACCTTTGGCGCCTTCTCGCTTGCTCCAAGCCAGAGCGGCGCGAGGCGGCCGGGCTCTTCCGGCGTATTGGCGGCGATGGTCAGGTCTATGACTTGAAGATCATGGATCGAGTAAAAATTCTCGATTTCTAGCCGGTGCAGCATGGTCAAAACGAACCTTTCGTCCTCCAGGAATGACCTTCAAATAGACGCTTTCGACAAAAATTTGTCAATGTACGTCATTCATATCGCGTTTGGTGCCCCGGCGGGGCTACTTCGGGCGTCGATCGTGTTCTGCGCGTACCGGCGAGAAACGCGGCTGGACCGGTTCGTCACTGGGATCCTCTAGCCGCGCCCTGGGACTGCAAGCTGGAAGGGACCGGCATAACGTCGTCGAGGACTATAGCCATACTGGGATGCGGCAGCATACGATCGCCTTGCTGTGCAAGGATCTGTGTCCGCGACATAATCACCTGCGCCGCGGCGATGAATTGGAGGGATGGCGATCAGTCTATACCGCGGGACTTATCCTCCCTTGCCAAACTCGTCATCTGGCTGACACTTCTCGAAAAACGCCGGTAGATCGTTATCGGTTCACCGGTGATGGCGATCCACGGGCGGATTCAGCGGGGAAGGGGAAACATAATGGCCGAAAAATGAGCAACGGCTCTATATTGCATTGCAACATACGCATGGCTGCGCTGCGATATGAGTGCTGGCGGTCGGAGCAGCCTCTGGTATTTTCAGATCATCGAAGCGATGCACCTCCTCCCGCAGAGCTTCGTGTTTCAGGCGACCCGTTCCTCCTCCCAAGGGAAGCCTGACGGAACAGCGGCACTCCTCCTCCCAGCCGTTGTTCAGGTCTTTCGAAAAGCCTGCCGCACCTCCTCCCGCGGCAGGCTTTTTCGTTTCCGATACAACAAGCTCTGAATTTAGGCGTTAAAGCAGACTGCCCTGTTCCACCGGCTCTCCGGATGTAGAGACGATCGTGGATCCATACGGCTCGCGTGAGGAAATAATCAGCGCGTCGTCCGGTAGAGGCCGTGCGAGATCCTTGGCCTCATCCCAAGGCGCCCGCATCCAGGTGTCGGTCTCTTCCTTCGTCAGCAGCAGGACCGGCATGGCCTTCTCATGGATCGGCTCCATCAGGCTGTTGGGATCCGTGGTCAAAAACCCATAGAGGTCGTCGGTTGTCAGGCCGTCCCTGACTTTTCGGACACTCTGCCACTGCGGCACGTGGATGCCAGCGAAAAACATCAGCGACTTTTGCTCGTCGCGTGCAAACCAGGCATTGGGCACCTTGCCGCCTTCCGCCTGGCTGGCCGGATCCGGTTCCGCGAAACTGGTGACCGGGACGAGGCATCTATTTTCGACGCCGAACCATCGCTTCCAATGTGGAAAACTGAGCTTGCGCACGTTGGTCGTACCGCGGTCGGCTTCCATGCGGATCAGCTCTTCGAGATCGAATGGCTTGCCCTTGGCCGCAAGTTTCTCGGCTTTCGCTTTGGCGGCCTTCTCG
>Ga0123341_1000948_pt1 | contig 20357 bp, 23 predicted proteins | sample Turbeapinknodule_FD_89959 | JGI IMG/M metagenome (GOLD analysis project Ga0123341, IMG submission 89959) | Root nodule microbial communities of legume samples collected from Mexico - Turtle bean Mexico pink nodule | ecosystem: Host-associated > Plants > Roots > Nodule | place: Mexico: Nepantla...
ATTATATTTCCATCCCATTATATTTTTACAAGAGAATATTAAAAATTCGCATATCAATTTTAAATTAAAAAACTAACACGACACTCCTATATTACTTTTTAAAATGTCAATTTAAATTTTCAATATTACACATATAATATTTTTATTTGAATATATTATTTCTATGGTTTTTTCAATTTATTTATTTTATTACAAATTATGAAAATACTCATTAGAATAGTACAGTTTTGGTCTAGTGGGTAGATCAACCATTACCTGTTGCCCCTATCCTTTTCTTCTCTCTCCTCACTGGTTGCTTCTTTGAAGAAAATGGAGACCAGTTATTTATTTTATTTTATTTATCACAGTTAAAAAGTTAAACTAAATAACGTACATAACTTATTTTAATTTAAAACCCAGGAAAAAATTAGGAAAAAGATTATATAGTATTGTAAAAATTAAAAATTGAATAAGAAAAAAGAGAAGAAAAAAATGAAAGGAGTTGAAGAAGTATTAGCAATGGCCATCACACATGGTAAGGGTGGGACCCAGTACCCGACCCGATGATGATTATTTAAAACTAGAAATGTAGATGTACATGTTTGTAATTATTGAGAGTTGCAGGGTGAAAGTGAAACTTCGTAGGAACACGGAAAATCCAATGACAACCTCGTAATAGAGATTGTGTAACGCAATTGTTGAGTTGCAACTGTGTTCCCTAATTAGTAATTACCACCCCAATAATAATTTCCCATTTCCACTTCAAATTTCCAAATTTGAAATTTCCCTTACATTTTTATTTCTTATTATTGTTATATTATATACATAGAAATGTAAATATTTGGCCTTTATTTTATTTTCTGTTTATTTTGATTATTTATTATTTATTATTCTTCCTTTACCTTGTGCTGTGTTTCACCTCACCAGTTTCTTCGATTGGTTGATCTGCTTTCTGGGGCATGTTGGTGTCGATGAGGATCACGTTCTGAGGCATCCACTGTGAGTTGTAGAAGCGGAAAGGGCAGTGCTTGGTGGCGATTTCTGAGATTGGTCTTGTGTGGGTGTGAGTGTGAGTTGGACTGTGTTGTAGGCTTTGGAGGGGTTTGTTGTTATGAAAGGCATTATTCCTTGGTGGGTTTTGTAAGGGGTGGCTTTGATTTGCTTGGATTTGATATGGGTGGGTGTTTTCCTTGTTTTGGATCATCCAACAAGGAGGACAGTGGTGGGGTGAGGGTCAAGGAGGTGCCCAACAAGGATTCTTCTTTTAAGGAAGCTGCTTCTCTTGTTCCTCAGTCTCATCACCCCAGCAGGGCAAACACAGGTTTGGCTCCTAATTTTGCAACTTTCCTTCTCAGACTTCTGTTGCCCTCTTTGTTTGAACCACTGCTTCCCTGGCTTGCCTTCAATTGTCCTCAATTTCCCCTTTTGTGTGCCTTTTCATGGCTTTTCCGGCCATGTTCTTCAATCCAAGTTATTGGTTGCTTTGATCTGGTTCATCCGAGGCTGTGCTTGTATTGTTGTAGTCAGTGAAGTGATTTGATGGCAGTGGATATGTTTTAGCTTCACTTAATTGAATTTTGTTACTACCAAAGGCTCCTAGTTACATCTTTGGGGATCTGCCCTTGCCTTTGGATATACCAGTGTATCACATTGTTTCATAACGTTTTCCTTTTGCCCTTTTGACAATTCTGGGATACGAAGTTGATGCCGGGTTCAGTCCAATTGCTGCATTTTCTGTAGATTGTTCAATGTGGTAGTCTGGTAGCTTAGCATAGAAATTTAGTCTAGATGATTTGTACAGAATGCCACTGTCTGAAGAAACATTTAGTTCATTCAGAAGATAGGTACTGAAAACTTTACCATCCAGGCCTGGCATTTATGCTGCTGGACGGATGGGATTGTCTGAACCAGTTGAATCACATTCTAACTGATGGCAGGATCCGATACATGATTTAACAACGGATACCTTTGTCATTGTGCAATTCAAACTTCAACCTGTGAAACTCAAGCTGGGTTTAAATGTTAGATGTAGTTATAAGTTTAGCAGTATAATGCCGTGATACCTTCAGAAATTATTTTAATTCTCTAGTTTATCAGATGTTTTTCTGTTGCTTTTTCTCGATCTTATCTTTGATTATCTATTTAGATAAATCGAAATCATCACGGAGTGGCACAGATGCTAAGAAGGAAACGTTGGTTCCAAAGGATGGCCCAACGCCCCATATTGCTGCACAAACATTTACATTCCGAGAGCTTGCAGCTGCTACAAAGAACTTTAGGCCGGAATGTTTATTAGGTGAAGGAGGTTTTGGACGCGTTTACAGAGGTCGCCTCGAGAGCACAGGACAAGTAAGTTGTGACATCTGCTATGAAAATTTTAGATTTCACGGATACCGAAGCTTAGCATAATGGCTTTCATGTAGACAGGATTCATCATTTTTCAATTTGCATGTTCAGCTTTCAAAGGTTGTCTGTCCACTGTCGCTTTTCCATTTGATTTTTGCACCGTCACTATAACCCTGTCTCTTTCTGATTTTTGTTGATGATATAATGAAATAATTCTCTTTGCAGGCAGTTGCTGTAAAACAGCTAGATCGAAATGGTCTTCAAGGAAATCGAGAATTTTTGGTGGAAGTTCTCATGCTCAGTCTCTTGCATCATCCGAATCTTGTGAACTTAATTGGTTATTGTGCAGATGGTGATCAGCGGCTGCTTGTTTATGAATTTATGCCATTGGGGTCTTTGGAGGATCATTTACACGGTCAGATTGCATTCTTTTTAACTGTCACCATTGCTTCCTGAATTATTATGCTTTCATATTATAAAACTACTAAATATTATATTTCAAGTTGCTTCAATCCTTTTAATCTCTTAAATGTCAAAAAATGCCATAACTCGTAGGATAAAGTAGAGAAGGGAAGCGTAGGATTCTTTGTTGGATGGGAAATTCTTTCATTCTATGGTTTTAAATTCACTGTTATCAAACAAAAAGAATTATGTCTGCGTGCTTTGACTGTATAGTTTCTAATTAAAATAGGGGGAACTGTATCTGTCATGAAAGCATGGAGAAAACAAATAAGATTGTTATCACATGGTTCAAACTACAAGGGATGAAGTACATGATTCCAGAGGCTTCGAAAAGGAGAGAGAGAATGCATTATATGTTTCAAATCAATTTATCTTAGGAGTTAGGAAAGTTACTGTAGTTTGTGAGTAGAAGGGCTAGACAGTTAGAGGGGATTTGAGAGGTAAATAAATAGGAGGAGGAGGCAAAGAGTAGCCGTTCTATTCTATCCTGTACCATTTGTAGATTGAGCTTTCGCTCATTGTGAAAGGATAAATTGTTCGTGAAGGAAAACCAGTTGAGACATCTCTCTCCTATTTTGTTTTTATTCAATTCAAAAATATTTCTTCTCTTCCCATTTGGCACCTAACAATTTATCTTCTCCTTTAGCCGGTGAAAGTGTGTTATGTCAGGAGATCATATATAATTGAAAAAACATCATATATTCCCATTAGATAATATAATTTCCCTAGGAAGATCATAGATTATCTATAGGTACATTGAACTATGTGGTGGATGCTAATTTTTTTATTTCCTTATACTTATACTGTTTGAAAATTGTGGCTTGTTCACGTGATGTTGCATTGTTCAAATGGATGAGCAGTTGACTGTTATTATTGGGTAGACATCTAGGATTCAAGGACTAACATGAATATTTTTTAGTGCATCACTAGTGTTTATACTTTATGATTTATGTAGCAAAAACTTTAGACTCATGCTTTATGATTTTCGCATGGTCAAGCAAAAATCTTCGACGAATGGCTCTCTTCCTCGAACTAGATTGTTGGTGTAGAATTTTCATACTATAGTGGTGCTAGTTCTAGTAGTCAGAAGCAGAATCTTAAATTCCAATGTACAACTGTTGGAGTAATGAGGCTTTTAGTTGAATTTGGCTTCAATAATGGTATAGCATTGAACTTGCTGGGGGCTTGGTCTCTCCAAAACTTGTATGCAAATGTAAATTGGACAATATTTGAATCTAAGTATTTCTGAAAGTATCACCCTATTCTCATCTCTGGAAGATACCTTAACAAGAGGTTAGGAGCACCTCTGTCTCCTATTCCTCTATTATTTTTGCTTCGTTTAAATTGCATGGGCAAAAAGTTACTCTTTCCCTCTCTATTTTTATATTTTCATAGTTCCTGAATTGAGTTATCTGGGCTATCTAGAGTGTTGCTTGGAACCTCATTCAGTAGGTTATTACACGGACCACTCCCTTTAAATGTTTACTGCTTAAAGCTCCTGAAATTGATTTTAAGAGCGTCCACCTAAATATATTCACATACGAAAGTTAACCTCTCCTTTACCTCTAAAAATGGCTAAGCATTTTCGGCAGCCAAGGAAAGGTTCATCAAATGTTCATGTATACTCCATTAAAGATTAGAATTAGATGACATCTACACTGGTAGTGCAGGGTACCACATGCAGATTTCTGCAGCTTTATCAGCATCTTCTGTTTTATGCTACTAAATTAAGTACTGTGTAACTAATACAATCTGATATTCAGAGAATGTAAGAAGCTAACGAAACACTTGTAAGTTGTAACTAACTGTGGTACAGTTAGAGTGATTAGGATTCTCTACTACAGAGGCTATTCTACTAGTGTGGATCACACTAATTGATATACACTAATAGTAACAAGCTGTTAGGAAGCTGAATCTAACGAATCTTAGGAAAAGGATTCAATATAAAATATATTTTGTGAAAAGTTTAGATTGCCAATCATGGTTTTGGGATCAGTGACACTGATGAAAACTTAGCATATCAAATAACATTCTAAAGGATGTTCCTCGTTGGCCTAACTGATGACATGAAATGTAATTATGCATTTCCAATTTCAGATCATTCACAAGTACTAAGTAAATACATGATAACTCTACAATGCTCAAAGAGTAATGTGTGCGGACTGAAGGGTTTTATAACACTTTGGAGTAAATAGTTTGATTTTTATTATCAGCATAATCTACAGTGGCAACTTTATCCGTGAAAAATTGACTTGAAGTAATACTGGCATTGAGTAATGGTAAGTTAGCAGGTTTGTATATATGTTGAGAGGGGGAGGGTGCTCATATGAGATCTTCAATGACCTCTCTTCCAAAAACTTCAACATCCATGTAGTGGCACTTTGAGATGAGCAAAGCTTGTAACTAGTGATTTAAGATAAGACCTTTTATGAATATATTTGTCTTCAATGATTTTGTAGATATTAGCTGTTTTATAGTAAAATTTGATTCCAGATCTGAAAGTTTTATGTCGCTTGAGACTTTGCATTTCATCTATTTATTACAATCTTAGAAGTAGCAATTGAGCTTTCTATTTGAATATAAAATAAAACAGTATTTTTTTCCTGTATTGCTTTTTAGGTGTTGTTACTCGTTTGACTTAATTCTTACTGGTTATGTTGCAACTGCTAATACGACAATTTAAATCTGAACTGGCTAGCTGGCTAGGTGCCAATGTGCCATAATCCTCTTAATTTGTTATCAAGACAAGACTGCTGTTCCTGATGAACAGATCACTGATAAGTTCTTCAGAATCCCATTACATTGTTGGTTTGCATCATCAATAGATATTGCTTTAAGTCGTATCTTGTTATTAGACATTAATCCACGTAAATTTTCAGCCTAAACCTATGCAGTGGAGAAATTTCTTACTCTGACTCCCTTTCCAGATCTTCCTCCTGACAAGGAGCCTCTGGATTGGAACACTAGGATGAAAATAGCAGCTGGAGCTGCAAAAGGATTGGAATACTTGCATGACAAGGCAAATCCGCCAGTGATATATAGAGACTTAAAATCATCCAACATCCTCCTAGACGAGGGTTACCATCCCAAGTTATCAGATTTTGGGCTGGCAAAACTGGGTCCAGTTGGCGACAAGACTCATGTATCCACACGAGTAATGGGAACATACGGCTATTGTGCCCCAGAATATGCTATGACTGGTCAATTAACTCTGAAATCTGATGTCTACAGTTTTGGAGTTGTCTTCCTTGAACTTATTACTGGGCGCAAGGCTATTGACAATACACGTGCACATGGAGAGCACAATCTTGTTGCATGGGTAAGTATTCACATCTTATCATCCTTGTGGTTTTAGGCCATAAGAAAGAAATGCTAACAACACTCTATCACCCTTCTTTTTAATGCACCTACTGTTGGTAAAAGTTTATTGAAAACTACAACATCATGAGTAAATGAGAACACCCACCAATTTTTTTAATTTCCGATAAATTCCAGTGAATAAGTAAGTAGTGTGTTGTTATCATTTCTCCCAAGTCATACATGATGTAATCCCGTTAGTTCACATTTTGACTCATTTCTAAATTAACACGACACATTTACAATCATTTGTCTTCATATTCTTGGGAAATGGAACTTTGTAGGCGCGGCCTCTCTTCAAGGACCGTAGGAAGTTTCCCAAAATGGCCGACCCTCTACTTCAAGGCCGTTACCCGATGCGAGGACTGTATCAAGCACTTGCAGTTGCTGCAATGTGTCTGCAGGAGCAAGCTGCTACAAGGCCTCTCATTGGGGATGTGGTGACTGCTCTCACATATCTGGCTTCGCAGACATATGATCCAAATGCAGCCAATCAATCCAACAGGGTTGGCCCCTCAACCCCTAGGATGAGGGATGACAGAAGGAGCCTGGCAGACGGTGTGGACAGCCCTGATCGGCGCCTTGGCTCCCCTTCCACACACAGAAACTCCCCTGACTTCAGGAAGAGAGACAGCAGGGATCCAAGCAGCGGGACTGAGTTAGGCAGGATGGATACGGGTGGTGGCTCAGGGAGGAAATGGGGATTGGATGATTATGAAAGGCAGGACTCTCAGAGAGACAGCCCTGTAAATTCTGCAAGAGCCAGAGAGACTCCATGGAACCGCGACCTGGACCGAGAGCGTGCAGTGGCCGAAGCAAAAGTCTGGGGCGAGAATGTGAGAGAGAAAAAGAAAGCAAATGCCATGGGTAGCTTCGATGCTACAAATGACTGAGCAGACACCTGAACCCCAACCATCTTGCTGTTCATCATGTATGGTTGAGTCAGAGGATAGACTGTGTTGGTTGTCTTGGATCCAACTTGGACTGTTCTCCCAGGTCATTCTGGTAGTTTGTTAGTCATTATCATGTGAAGGAAAACAGTACACAGTTGAAAAAAAAGAAAAAAAAAAGGAACAAAAATAGGGGTTGGGGAGAAGTTAGTGTGGATTGGGGTATTTAAATGTAATGATGATGGTGCAGAATGTGAATTCAACAGCCATGTCTTTGTACTAACGATTTCTAGGTTCATGTTGCCTAGGGCAGCAAAGGCGCTTCTAATGTTTGGCCTCTCTTATTTGCTTGTATTGTATGATGGGGGGAGCTTAGTGGATTGCTGTCACATGATGTACTCCTACATTGTCTGTTGTATGTCTGAGTCTATGTTTTCGGCTTATACAAAAAAAAAAAATTATTTTCCACTTCACTCTTTTATTATCTCCATCTCTTGCAAACCTCCAAACTTGTAAACAACCCAATATCAACTAGTTAAACCATTATTTCAGATTTTGCAGGCTGTTTAAAGAACTGTTACTACTTTTTTTTTTCTTAAGGAAAAGCTATACCGGTTTTTAATAGAATTCTAGTGATTAGTAACATACTAGCATGGAATCCCTGCTACTATTGTCAAGATTACGTTGATTTTTTAACATGCTTTAAAATTATGTGTATAATTAAAAGAATGATATTATATATGTTTTATAATAACCTTTTTTGGGCTAAAAGTAATTGTGGCAAATATAACAAAAAATTGAATATTACTAATGCAAACAAATTATCATAATCTTAAAAAGTAAAAAAGACTTGGGTGAAAAACTAATTACAAAGCAAGTGATTTTCATGATAAGTTATGTTTTATGCAGAATATAAATTTCATCTAGACATATTTTTGACCCAAAAATACAATTAAATTCTAATACAATCCAATTCATACCTAACAGTGTGGTTGGGATAACACGTGAAAAAAAATCCCACCCACCTATACTCAAATAAACAAAAAGGGTAAATGTTAATCAATTGAGAGAATGACAATCTCAATCAAAACAAAATAGATCAAAAGAAAACAAATTGTATCCTTTTAAATACGATATTCTAATGATAAGAAGTGATTTACACTCCCACCCTAGCCAACATTTTGTTATAGCCTCAAATTGTATACTTCAAATTGTATCCTTGCCTCTTGATTTCAATGTGTATGCAGCGAATTTCTTGCCGATAATGACTCTCACCCATTGCAAAGCTTTGGCCACCGTTGAAGCATCAGCATTATCACTCACCTGAAGCTGAAAGGTCCGTGAACATTTCTAGGGCTTTTGAAGAACATTACGTTTCCCCGTGTGTTTAACTCTTACGAACCAAATCATAAAATTAATAGTGTAGAAATTTCTATTTTGTATCGTATTTGATGCTTTGTTGTCGACTATACATGTAGAAAACGTCATTTTGAAATCATATCGAAGCTTTCGGGTTGCAAATACAGAATTCCAAATGTTAGCTTAACGCAAATAAGAATTACATATATTTCATTGAACTAGTTCAGATCTAAGGATTTGTTTGTAGATTTTACATACTTACATTCTTACAAGTTACAACATCCGATTTTTACATGGTATTATCTAACTAGCCATACAAGTGATATTTGGAGCCTACATAAATCAAAAAGAGGCTGGTAACACGACCTATGGAAGGCAAGCCGCCAATTGTCATGTCTGGGCCACATCTTTTAAAACCCAACAAGCCTTTACTTATCCTATTCAATATAGAGAGCACATATCCATTTATTTTCTTCTCTTCCCCTGCCACAACAGTATGATCTGCTTCAATAAAAGCAATGCAAAACCTTCTATGTAATCCAAGATGGAACTTAACTCTTAGAAAGAATGCATACCGTGCTTGCGTAATCATCCATGGTTAACTGCTTCCGCTTCTTCAAAGATGGACTCTCTGTCTGTCTTGCCAAAGCACGCTTTGATGGGGTCATGTTCTGCAAGATTTGTTAAATGAGTATGACAACAATTAATATTTGAATTCTATACTATTTACACATAATATGAAGAAAACTAACTTTAGCAAGTTTCTTCTCTTTGCGAGCTTGTCTTTCCCTCTCATCATATTCTTGATTTTCCTTTTCTACCAGACGAATGAGGGTGTCACACCTTCTCGCCAGTTCCTGAGTTGTGCGTGACTTAACAAACCAATCAAATCGAAACAAGGGTGAAGTTCGAAATGCCGCCTTTAACTCATCCCAATTCCCATAGCCAAGTTTGTGAACCATGCATATCTGGAAATTTACAGCAAAATAACTTTTTTAGAAACCAATAGAAGGATGGTGGGGTGGAGCTAGATCTAGAAAAAAAATTGAAAGACAAAAAAAGTGTACCATGAATCTGTCACATTCTTCATTGTACAACTTCCCTTTGTTTTGCCCATACTGTATCTTTAACTCTAGCCAAGGATTCTTGTAGCGGTCCAACTTTTTCCCAATAGCTTTCATGATCTCATCTTTCCGAGAAATTCTTGCCTCCCCCCTTTCAATGTTTTTAATAATTCTGTCATAATCTGCAGTGATTCAAAATGCACAAATCAGCTTACATTCTACACAAACTAATTTCCAGCTAAAATTGACACATCAATGACTACACAGAACAACAAAGTTTTATCCCACTATGTGAATATCAATACAGAAATCTGCTGCATTTTACCACCAGGCATAAAATAAGTCAAAATCAAAATATCAATCACTCAAATAGCTGGGTATATGAAACAAGCAAAACTGATTTCCATACAAAAAGATTGTTCAATAGGCACATTGGCTGTACCATTTAATTCCTTGTATCTTTCTTTGAAGACCTTCGCATATCTTTCAACTTCCTCCTCAGTTTTTCCTTCCATCTCAGAAGCAATACTTTTTATATCATTTCTGCCATATTTTTCACAGGCCCTAATGAAAGTATTAAAATCCCTCCGGCTCCAAGATGAAAATCCCTATATAAACAAAATACCAATGTTAAACAATACTACCCATGAAAGCTTAGTTTGCAAAAGGGGGGAAATATTTCACCTCTTCTAGCAAGCGCTCCTTTTCCTCCAATTCTTCAGCGGTTAATGGATCTCCCACCTCTAAACATTCATATCATCACAATTAAAATTAATGACATAAATGTAGAAAGGAGTCGACATACTAGTCTGGAGAGTGACCAAGTACCTTCTGGTTCATCAACATCTATTGAGTCCTTTATCTGATTCTTCTGGTGTGCTTGCTGAAATTTTTAAAAATAATAATGCCACCAAACAATACCAACTCATTGAGCTAAACTTAAAACCTAAAAATGTGAACAAGCAAATTAATTTTGCCTACACCTACCATGAGATAGCGAACTTCCTTTTCGTACAGTTCACTCAACCTCTGTGTGTTGAAAAACTGGAAATCATGCCTGAAGGTCAAAGAACAAAAGGTTATCAGTAAGTACATAACATAGGTGTGATGTTATGAAAAAAATAAAAGCGTAGAAGCTTACAACTGGGGCATCCTAGGAATACGGGGCTCTTTTGGTTTAGTAGGACCACCCTGACGCATTGTTTGCTTGAAGTATTCAGACTCTGAGTAGCTTCGAGAAAGAAACCCCAGAAAAAGAGAACCAGCACACCATGTCATAAAAACAAAATATAAAATTCAACATGGATGAGTAGAATGTAAAGGCAAATGCTTACTTGCGCTTCCGCTCCCTTTTTGGTGGTTCAATCCAGTTCTCACTAACAATTTTTTTAATATCAAATCTGTTCTCATCCTTCACACAAAAGGAATTGACATGCCAATGTCAGTTGAATAGATAAGGAGGAAGGGGAGAGAAGAGAAGGTTAATACAGAACAATAAAAAGTTTCCAAAGTTAAAACAATGTGTGATCTTTACCTTCTCATCATCAAAATCATATAACTCAGCAGCTACAAAAAGAAAACATCACTATTAGTAACTCTAAAACTACAAACAGCCGAAAGATTAAGTGAATATGGTATTTTAAGCTTATGGATCAGTTAGTTGTAGGTACATACTGTCATCCATCTTAAATTTGATGGCATCTTCAGTAAATTTCTTCATCTTGGCATCAAGCTCAGCAGTTGCCTCCTCTCCTTTAGCAATAATTCTATCAATATCCTCATCTGTAATTGTACTATCCTTGGAACTGAAAACCATTTCAGCCCCAAATCTAACCATTTGAAGCAACTCATCTTTATTTACCGCTGCACATGAAAGCCAGTGGAATCATATTAGAAAATCCATACATCTTGAAGCAAAGAAAAAAGAAAAATCATCCATCAGATCCTTACTCTTCTGCTCAGCTAATCTCCCTTGCTGAATCACCAAAGCATCCAGTGCCAGCTTTTTGTAGGCCCTTTCAATGACTTTTTCTTCAATTGTATACTGTACCATTATCATGAGGAAATGAGGTGTTAACAAATAGAGTGAATAACGAATTGAAAAAGCAAAATAAAGTTTAAAATTGCTAACCTCAGTACAAAATCGGAAAACTTGAACTTCCTTCTTTTGACCAATCCTATGAGCACGATCCTGAGCCTGCAAGTCAACTTGTGGATTCCTGTTGTAAACCACCAACCGTGTAAAAAAAAAATTAGGTACAGATACAAATCAGATGGCTGTGTCATGACTATATGAAATACTGACCAGTCACTGTCATACAGAATGACAACATCAGCAGTAGCAAGATTAATACCAAGACCTCCAGCACGAGTAGATAATAGGAAGACAAATTTCTCACTTCCTGGTTTGTTGAAAGCATCAATGGAAGCATCTCGATCATCACCACCAGTATTTCCATCAATGCGACAATATTGATATCCACAAAACATTAAATAATCTTCAAGTATGTCTAGCAGCCTTGTCATCTGAGGAGAAGTGCAAAAAATTAGGAACAGAATTTTTTTTGAAAGGCATAAGTGAGAGCAAAGAAAAACAGATTGCAGAAAGTAAAACATTCGATCATCAGCAACAAGAATCCCATTTCAACAGTAAAAAGATCTGACCTGAGAAAATATAAGGACCCTGGAATCACGCTCTTTCAATTTAGGAAGTAACTTATCCAAAAGAACCATTTTACCTAGAAGCAAATTTTTACAACATCAAATAATCTCAAATTTTATGGATCAACCTAAAAAGAACTTCAGCACTCTCTTAATATAAGTCGGGGATTACCAGCATTTGTAATGAGATGATCTCCTGTTGTGTAGGGAGGGCCGGGTTCAGCACCTTGGAAAAGATATGGATGATTACAACATTTGCGTAGTTGCATAGCTATGTTCAGGAGGCGTTTCCGTTCACCACCAGCATTTACAACCTCAAGATCCTTCTGAAGTAATGCTCTATAATACTGTTTCTGCATCTGGGACATGCCTACTTTAAGAATAGTTTCTTTTTTAGGTGGCAACCCTTTCTCAACATCTGATTTCAACCTTCGAAGGAGAAATGGCCGAAGGACCTTAATATACATAGAAAATGAAAATGTCAATTATTTACCAGATTAACATTAAGGACTTTCAACAATAAAAAGAAGGTTCAGTAATTAACCTTGTGTAATTGTTGAACAACCTCCTGTTGGTCATTTTCACCAGAGATTTGAAACCATTCATCGAAAGTTTCAGCAGAACTAAAAATTTCGGGCAGAAGAAAGTTGAGAAGAGACCAGAGTTCATGAAGATTATTCTGTCCCATTAAAAGAGATAATAAGCACCAGCTAATACATGATGAAACATACACGCAAAAACAAGAGACAAGTTTCAAAACAAAGCAAAAATAATTATATGATTAAGAAATATAAGCTTCTAGACAGTTGAAAACCAACAACACCAAAGAACATCACTAAAGTTTTAACCAATTCAAAGTTATGAACCATCCAACTCTTCAATCAGGTTAAATCAATCTTAATTGACTGTTAACAAAAAATCTTATCAGAAAACATAATGCCCAATGCACCATCTCTAATGAAATTTTGCTATACCATACATCAAAGGTTTCCCAGAAGAATAGCAAATTATATTTTAAATATTATTTTCTTACTCCACTAGCAATTTCCACAACTGATGTTAATTACTCCCATCCACAACTACAAAAAGACAAATTTAGAATTTCAACAATGCAGCCCAACCCTCCATCACAGTTAACAGGTTCTTTACTTGAAGCTTACTGAAATTACGATAGAAAACAAATGAGATCATACAAATTACAATTATTTTGAAAAAAACTGGCATCACACCACCTGCATGTTAAGAGTTCCTACAGACCAACAAATTAAATAAAAATTACAATGACAAAAAACAGTTGTTCAAATGACTAGTGTTGCAGATAGTACAAGTAATACCTGAAGTGGTGTGCCAGTAATAAGGAGACGATAGTTTGTACTGTAGAGTCTCATTGTTTTCGACAGCAGGGAATTCTCATTCTTGATTCGATGAGCTTCATCAATAATTATGTAGCGCCAACTAAAACGACGCAACACAGACTTCTCCTTGATTGCCATTTCAAAACTTGTGACACAGACATCAAACCTCCCAGCAACCAGAAGTTCCTCTTTTATATGTCTCTGCAGTAAAGACAAAACCAGGAAAAACAGGTAAAACTACGTGCCAACTGTAACTTTTCCCGAAATAATTCAACCCTGAAAAAATGGTCTTACCCTTTCATCAGGGTTGCCAAGAAACTTAATTGCACGAAGAATGGGACAAAAGCGCCGAATTTCATTCATCCAATTTCCAAGAGTAGATTTTGGAGCAACCACCATATGAGGGCCTTTTATTCCTCTGAATTCATGCAAGTAACCTAATAAAGATATGGTTTGCAATGTTTTACCAAGCCCCTACAAATCAAATTTATTTGTCATGACTTGTTTAAATCAACTCATCAGCAACACCCAAGCCTTACTACTCTGGGTAAGATCAGATATCAAATTAGTTATGACAAAGCAATTGCATGTAATACAGCTAATTCAGTTTGGCACAATTGCAAGCCGACCAAACACATACCATTTCATCAGCCAGAATTCCATTTATCCCATTCTCATACAATCGTATGAGCCAGTTTAGTCCAGCCAGTTGGTAATCCCTCATCTTCCCTTGGATGCCTGTAATAAATTAAACATAAGCAATTAACGTTCATGACACATGAGCAACCTTCCCCCCAACAAAAAAACATGTTGATTTAATATGTCAACAACAAATATGAAAGCATCTAACAGGAAGGGTGCACAAGAAAAAGATTCCATGATAAATTTATTTATATAGCACATGTAGGCCAATGAGAAATTCAGAGACCAGAATGGAGGTTGTCTACCACCAGAACACAGATAGAATAGAATGTATGGCATATCTTCTCTAGAGGTTTATTCAATCAATGCATCCTTATCCAGCACTATGATACAAATGCACATATTTAACCTATAGAAGTCAATATTATAGTGCAACAGCAGAGTCGAGGGACCCTGTGTAACACAGTTTTACCCTCCTGCAACATTTGTTTAGTGTTTTTTTGGGTAAAATATTCCACAGAAAAATTAGGCTTTAACATCTATTCTTTCACACATTATCAGACGATTTTCTCTCATGTTCTATTTTTTCTTCTTTGTTTAGACATCCCACCAAGTTCACATTCTGCTAAATTTTGATAAAAAAAAATTCTATTAACTTCAACATAATTTTTTAGAATCTTCACTACATTCTCATTGCTCTACATTGATGGTGATTGTGTGTGTAAACTGAGACTTATTTATCATCAATTGCTTTAACTTTAGGTTTCCTGTTTTGTTTTGATTATACGTGTACTATAATTATTTAGTTTGTAATTAAATGCTTCTAAAATAGCAGTCATCACTATCGTGATATTGCAGCATCAATGTTAGCCACTAGGGCACCGCCATCTCACTATAATAACTACAATTCCAAACATTTCCACAAACAGAGGAAAAGAGGGAAAAATAATAATTATGTCAAACCAGGCAAATATAGAACCATCACGTCTCATGCACAATTTAAAAATAAAGAACACTTACATGATGGTTGTGTCATGAGACGTGTGCTGGCTACACCATCTTCTTCTTCTTTAAGGTATTCTTCATCTTCCTCTTCCTCAGTAACTTTCGATGCATGGCGACCCCTTATTACACAAATTAAATGTTAGTATAAACCCTTTTAAGCAACACAAAGTAAGTTTCAACTCTTTAGTGCTCATATTTGAAATCAGTCCCTCTATCATACAATTTTTTCTCCTCTTCAATATTAGGGGGGATTTGGAGGAGAGAGAAAAGGGAGTTAAAACTTTTCAACCGTAATGACTAAAATACCCTGCATATAATTTGAAATTTGAAATTCCAAGAATATAAAAGTATAATAATTTGTAAAACCATTTCCCTTCAATTCCTCTCAGCCAAATATAATCTCTAATCAAAATTCCTACCCTGCCTCAAACCAACAGTCCCTAGAGAGCATGTTGGAACTAACTATGTATCAATTATTTGTTTAGTTGATGCTAGTTTATCTCTAAAATTTCCTAGACAGCCTACTACCTACTACTGTACAAGAAGTATATATAATAAATACCCTTTAAAAGAACATCAAACATTGAAGCAATGGAGACAGACTTGTGAGATTACTCGTGGAATTGCACAATTACATGATTTCGCAGTCCAAAACCATAACACATGTAGTTATGAAATGGCAGAACCGGTGAGATCAACATGTTAGCTCACAAAAACGACAGGATTGTGCAAGTTGAGTGAGCACGAAAATGGTTCTATTTTTGACATCCATTAAAATGGGTTTTGGGTTAAAACCCAAGCCCCATGGCTAAAAAAATAGTCACATTCTGCAGTTTTTCATCTACATAAACGACCCACAAACGTATGAAACAATTCCCATATCTTCGTCAATTGCTCTCCCTTGACTCCTTGAGACCTTGACATCTTTTCTTTGCTTTGCACGAAGCACACATATTATTCCTCTACAGAATTGGTTTGGACTGACTCAGTCTCCTTGGGTACTTGTCCTCTCTTCTCCTGCACATTCTCCTACTATGCAAACATTCATTTCAAACCTCTAGATTTTGTGTTGCTCAGGTCCCTTTTGTGATTCTGTCCTCTCTTAAATTCTACTGTTGCATCATCAACATGGCTTCTATTCCTCCTTCTACAGCTACCACTGTCAATGATGGCATTGCTAGTGCCTTTGACAAAAATTACTCACTCTAAAACAGTGCCAAGAAATTCTCCTGTCAGTAAAACAGATGTGGTTTGTAAGCTTGGCTTAAATCTTGGTGGTGATCCAAGGAAAATTCAATGCAAATACTGTGCAAAGTCTTAACAGCAGGGGTTTATAGCTTCAAGCACCACTTGGAGGGAAATAAAAAGGAGGTGCTTCCAAAAGCGTGACTGATGAAGTGAAAAAAAGAGATGTTTGACATTGATGTTGATGTTGGCAGCACCAGAAATATTTTCAAAAAGAGGGGAATTAGCTCACAGGTCACAATTAAGCAAAGATTTAAGAGAGATAAAAGAGAAACTGCTTGAAAGTATGTAGCAAGTTTTTCTACAAAAATGTCATACCATTTCATGTGGCAATGAGCAAAGTGTTTTGGAGAATGCTTGATTTAGTTTCAAAACATGGCCCTAGATTTAAGTACCCTTTGTACCACAAGATCAGCATAAAATATTTGGAGGAAGAGGTTCAGACAACAAAGCGTGCTTCGGAAGTTCACAAAAATGCATGAAAAAAAAAACAAGTTGCATCATTAATGACTGATGGGTGGACAGAAAAGAGAAGGAGAACTAGACTGAACTTCTAAGTAAACAGACCAAGGGGAATTGTCTTTCTGAAATCTATTGATGCCTCTGTCTGATAAATTATTTAAAGATGATGGAAAACATCGTTAAAGAGGTTGGTGAAGAGAAATTGTTCAAATTATGATGGACAATAAAGCCAATTACAAAGCTATTGGTGACATGTTGATGAAGAACGAAAGAAGTTCTATTGGACCTGTGTGCGTTGATTTGATGCTAAAAGATTTTGAGAAGATACATGTTCCTCATTAGACGATTCCAAAAGGTAGACAGATTACTACTTATATTTATTCTACAACATCTCTGCTTTTCTCTGCTGCAACACTTTAAAATGGAAGAGATTTGTTGAGGTCTTGCCACCTCTCATTTAACATTAGGGTGTCTTAATGAGAATAAGGGTCCTTTAATTAGAATGCTTACAAGTGATGAATGAAAGGTCGTTTTGCAAGAACAAGGGATGAAAAATCTACTTGGGGATGTGGTTTAACATAAAGAGTTTTGGAAGAATATTGTCATTTGTTTGAAGGGTGCCTTCCCTTTAATTCAAGTGGTACGAATGGTTGATTCAAAAGAGAAACCAGCCATGGTTTAATCTATAAGGCAATGGATCAAGCTAAGGTGATGCGGACATCCAATTCTACTGTTAGTTCTGTTTGGGAATCATATTATAAGGAGAGGATAGAGAAAGAGTTTAGTGGGGTTAACTATTATTCCAATTTAAAGTATTCTTCTAGAGCAAGGTGAATTACTGAACTCTAATTTAAATTATTCTTCTACTTTTAGTTATGAAGATGAATGGAATATTATTGATGAAAGGTGGGACAGCCAGCTCCATGGGCCTTTGCACGCTGTAGGCTATTTTCTCAATCCTGAATTGCACTATGTTCGTAATTTCAAAGTTGATACAGAAGTTAAAATTGATCTACTGCAATGTATAAAAAAGATGGTGGTTGATCCCAAGGAATAACGATATATGCAGCTTGAAGATTTTAAGAACCAAAACAAGTTGTTTGGTAATCCCTTGGCTGTTAAGGCCACTGGGAAGAAGACTCTAGCAGTTTGGTCGGAGTCATATGGGATGAAAATAAAGAACTTCAACTTTTTGTCATACACGTGCTCAGTTTAACATGCAGCTCCTCTGGATGTGAGCATAATTGGAGTGAATTTGAGATGGTGAGATTTTAAAATTTTGACATTTGAAATTAAAAAAAAAATACTTGATTTACTAGTATTTGCTTATATGTTTGCATTTGAATTAATTAGGTCCAAACAAAGAGAAGAGATTATTCAAAACAGGATACAGTGAATGATTTGTCATGGTTAAATCCAAATTGGGTGAGGAGACGTTCAATGATGAGTGGATTATGGAAAATGGTGATGCAGGGGATGACAATGAAGGCTAAAATGATACTCCAAATTCAAATGATGATGAAGACTTGATCAAGCTCAAGTTGAAGACTAAGAGGATGATTTATAGTCAATGTGGGATCTCCAACAAAGTTGTTAAACTCTAGAGGATGTTATTATTGAGGTTCTTCATGAAGGAGAAGGAGCAGATGAAGATCCCTTGACTTTTGATTTTAATTTGAAAGATTTATATTAGAGTTGGAGGTTTAGGCTTTAGCCATCTAGTTGTCTTCATGGCCAGTATTCTTTTTAGGCTACTTAAATAATTAGGCATTTAAGTTTTTTGTTTTGTTATTTATGACTTCATGACTTATGAGTTGGGACTTATTAGTTATTTTATTACTTATTTGAGATGCTTTCTTTCTTATATTTATAATGGATTTAAGTTTGATTACTTATTTAAAGTGTGGTTTTATTCTTTTATTATTTATGCTGTTTTATATCCATGCATATGAATTTATATTATATTTGTAAGTCCAGCAAGATCTTACTCCACAACTTAGGACTTTGTGAGTCTGTCCCTCTCCTATTTGACTACCTTACTCTGAAGATATAATTTATGGCCTAGTTTACATGAATTCTAGGAGCGTACCTTCCCCTTGACTTCTGAGAAGAAGTCTGATCACCTTTTGCAAAATGAGCAAACAGTTCAGTCTGCTGCAAGAGATACTTAAGACGCCCCTTTCCTCTGTTGTTCTGCATTATATCATATGTTGTTCATTTACTTAACAAGCACATCAATACACCAGATAAAACAGGAGTTCGATTATGAACTAGACTTGCCATATCAGCATCTATGGCTGCATTTTGTTCATCCAGTATCTCCTGGATTTTCTGTTTCTTCAATTTTTGCATTTCCTTTAATCTATCCTTCTCTCGCTTGCTAATTGCAGGATCAACATTGTCCTCGCCCTGAAGTCAGACAAAAAATGCTTAGGCTTACCCTCAAACTCTTACTTCAACAAAAAAAAAAAACACATATAAGCCAAGAAAAAGCAAGTTCAATTCGCGAGCACGCTCCTCTCACTGTAGGTCTTCAGCATGCACCGCATTTTCCCGGACGCACATGGCAAGTAAACACAGAACTTCAAGTACAAAACAGTTTAGGAAGCAACTATAGTATGAACAAAGAAGAATGAAGCAAGAGAAAGAACTATAATCTACGGACAAGAACATAGTAAATGGAGTTTGACCTGGTCATCATCGGCGGCGGGATCTTCGTCGGAATCCGGAGGATTACCAGCGGCACCTTCATCGTCATCCTCGTCGGAACTGGCAGAGCGTGCCACCGCCTCGAGTTCCTCCTCATCTTCCTCTTCGTTGATCTGTTCGTTGACCAGCTCCTTTTCCTCCGACGAACTTGAAGCATTGGAGAGCGCTTCGTCGGAAGATGAGTGAGTCTTGGAAGGTCTCGCCATGGATTCCAAAATTGATAACAAGGGTTTGATAGATAGATAAATTGAAAGAGGATTCTAAGTTTGAAGTAGCAGTGTAGTTGTAAGATTGGGGAAAGTAGGTAGTTCTTGGGTTTGTAGCCGTTGGATTAAGCGTAGATGTGCGATTACCGCACAGAAGGGAAATGGGAAATTTCCGCGCCATTGATATGGAAATGGACTTTGCCGCCCAGGCCCAACTACGTGAGGCCCAACCTGTGAAAAAAGGTTTGGAAATTTCTTCCTGCACCTATCCATTTTGACATACACCCTATCATTTTCTCAAAATTCCAAAATTATCCTTATTCTGGATATGAAAATCCAGAACAAAGTAAATAAAATTCAAAAATAAAAAATACATTCCGAACAAAAATATCCAGAACAAAAAAATTAAAAATACATTCCAGATAAAAATTTCCAAAATTAAAAAATGTGTTCCAATATCAAAATCTAAAATATTTTCGGATTAAAGGTTCTAAAAGTAATTTTTATTTACACCCTCTTTTGTGTAAGGTTATTTTCGTCATTTGAAAAGAGGTTTTTTTGTCATTTTCAATAATAGATTACTAAAATAATAACAAAAATATTAATAATTTATAG
>Ga0123341_1000949_pt1 | contig 20351 bp, 15 predicted proteins | sample Turbeapinknodule_FD_89959 | JGI IMG/M metagenome (GOLD analysis project Ga0123341, IMG submission 89959) | Root nodule microbial communities of legume samples collected from Mexico - Turtle bean Mexico pink nodule | ecosystem: Host-associated > Plants > Roots > Nodule | place: Mexico: Nepantla...
AAATAAATTAGGTAAATTGTCTCATAGTATTATTCTTGTAACGCATGCCAAATCAGATATAGATAAAAAAAAATTATAATAATTTTTTAATTTTCAATAAAATTTGAATTTCAAACATAACAGCTTTCTAAATAAGAACTTTCTAACAGCTTTCTAAATAAGAACTTGCTAAGCTGAAAGTATACCATGAAGTTACAAAGGTCGTACCCGTAAACCAACTCCCCAAGGCGAAAAAGGATTTTTGGTCAAAAGAATTATTTATTATTTGTAATAAAATAATCAACTCTTACTACTAATTCATTTTTTAAACTAAAATATATATCCTCATATCCTAAAAAAAACTTCATTTTGTATAAACAACTAATAAAATATTTTATTAAATATATACAAATTTTTTAAGGTAATATACGTAGACATGTGATCACTGTTTTAATTTGAAAAATAATAATATATATAAAATAATATTATATTTAAATTTTATTATAAAAAAACTAAAATCTCACTAATGTGTTTAACCTTTATTACTATTAAAAGCTAAACAATTTATGCATTTTAGTAAGATAAAAACATTATTAAATTTCGTGAAAGTGTTACGAATTAAGGATTAATGTTAGTTTCTTCATCCACCTCCGTGTCTTTCTTCTTGCACCACATACTTTAGAAAGTACTTAAGTTATCCTTTGACTTTTTCACTAAATGTTTTTCTTAATTACAGAATGTGAAAGTCAAAGACTTATAGTTAAAAACTGTACCATCCTTAATATATTTTTTTATATTTTAGACGGTAAATTTTAGAATAAATAAGCGGACTAACGAATTGAAATAAAGAGTTTTTTTTTTTAAGCGGACTGCAGGTCAACTCGTACAATCTACTCTACTATGCTATCCTCCTATTTTGAATGTGTCAGTCTTCTCTTTTATTGATTTTGCATGTGTTGAAAGACAATGGGTTATTTATATGAAATTCCAGTTTCCAATACTTCACTCATTATCCTAACAACGAAGAAGGTTTTGTACAATTATATTTTTATTATATTATTATATATTGTAACTAGTCTTATAAATAACTATATTCTTTATCTACACTTATATAAACTAACCTTTTTTTTAGTAATTAAATTTCATCATACAATCTTATTAGATAGAGGAGTTATGTTCATATGCTATATATTGAAATTTTGTTTTGTAATTGTTAGTTTTGATGTAAAAGTGTCTATTGTGTGATTTTCATAGGATGTTACAAAAATAAATATTTTATATTTATTCAATAAATTTTGGTCACATAATTATATAAATTAATATTTTTATGAGGAAGTAAATTAGCAATGAAGTAAATAACTTAAACTTATATGGTATTTAGGAAATAGATTTTTGTAGTTTAAAAGTAAAGGTCAAAGTTGAAGCATTGAGATGGTATGAAAGAGGTGAACGCACGAGTCTGAGTCGTGAATCATCGTTCTCGTCGAACTGTAATTTCTCATTCCGTGTTTCCCTCTGATTTTGCGTAAGTGAACTCTTACTCTCTTCAAACTACGTCGTTTTTATGCTCTCTTACTATCGCTTCCTGCGTTTTGCTGCGAAGCTAGGGAGAACCCTAGTCTCTGTGAATGCTCCACTGCTGCTTCCAAAGATCCTTTATTTTTCACGCATTTCTCAATTCAAAGGCAACCCTCAATTACTCTCTCGCAATTTTTTATCTCTGCCTTTTCTTTTTCCCCAATGGTCGAGGTTTTGGTGGTTTTGCACGCTTGAATTGTGGTTTCACTCTTCACCGTGCAATGTGGTTGATCCGCTTAGTATGTTTATCTTCGTTGGTATTTTTTTACAATTCTTGCTGTCGTTTGGAGTATGGTTTTCTTTAATGGTGGGAATGCTTGAACTTCGTCTTTTTAATGGGCGAAAGCAATTCTGTTTGATTCTTTATGCAAAATGGCTGTGTATAGGGTAGTGGTAATTGTCTTTTAGTTTCGATTTGTTACAATTGATTAATGATAGGGTGGTAGAGTAATGGATATAAGGAGGAATAATAATTTGATTTTGGTGTTACTCAATTTTATGTTATTTTACCTGGAGGGAAAATTTTGTAGGTATTTCTGTGATTGTTTGATTTGAGCACTACTTGTGAATTAAATTGGTAGTTGGTTGGAAAGGTTTTTTAAGGAGGCTGGAAAGATGAGATGAAGTGCAGGTAACATACAAATTGGGCCAAAGAGTTGCCTGGGTCTATGAATTTGTAAAAGTTTTATTAGTCATCTTTAGTAATCTTTTCTCTTGATTCAAAGGATGTAACCATGTGCTTATCCTCATTGATACTTCATAGTTCGTACTTCCTTTGCAGTGGAACTGTTAATGCTGTCTTGGGAGCATTTTTTTTACTCATATTCAATGAAAATAGAGGGATGTTGTTTAGTATGTTTTGTCCTTCAATCTAAGTAAAAATATTGTTAACTATTTTGCAATATCTGTTATCCTCTGTCAGTAAAATCATCATTATTTTTATCTGTAAGAGAATTTTGTCACTGGAACCCATTTGCTCCAACACTTTTACCACAGGTTGCCCTTATAATGTAGTGATATTTATGTTGTGTTATACTTCCGTTTTCTTACCCGCTCCCCTTTATTGGTTGAATTTACATGTCAAAGGAATAATGTGATTTTTGCGACATTTTTATAATATCTTAATTGCATCTGTTTGTTGTAAAAAAATAGAAATTATATCGAATTCAAGGTGTACCCTTGTGTGGGTTGCTGCAAGATAAAGGCTTATGGGCAGTTGAGTACTCATTTTGAGAATATTTATCCATAGTGGTCAATTGATGGAGTGGTTTCTAACAGTAGCCATAATGACTGCATTAATGGCCACAAAAGTGTCCTTTCGCGCTGTATTGTGGCTCTATCACGATCGATTTTGATTCCAGAAATCCATTTATACCCCCTCCCCCTGAGCTTCTTTGTTTGGGTTTTTTTAGGGGAAATATTCTACATAACCTACCTTTGTTCTGGATTCTATTCCTTCACACCTTTTAGGACTACTTTTATACAGAGTTTTTTTTTATTCCTTTAGATTCACAGTTCACGTTCTTCTATTTTTTTCCATCTTATTGGTCGTGTTTTTTTCTCTATTAATTTCACCATTATTTTCCTTATTTTATTTTTTACTTCATTAATATGTTCTTATTGCTCCTACGTTGATTGTGATTGTGTGTAAACTGTGATTTATTTAGCTTGAATTTCTTTAATTATTTTTGGAGTATTTATATGTGCATGGAGTAGTACACATTTTTTAGTTTGTAGTATATTCAAAATAGCGGTCATCATGCTTCCTGTTATAGATTTTGAAGAGTTTTTATCTACGCATTGCTATCTGGTACTGATAACTAGTAACTATGGCTTTATCATGTGTTGTCATCTAGAATAGGATGTTCATGATACTTTTTTACTACAGGTTGGCACGACTTTTTATGGTTCTGTTTGTAGAATCTATGGTGGCTGAGGGAAGATATATTGTTATTTGAATTTCATGGATAGTTGTATATATATTAGTTCGTCTGATGATGACTTGGAGGAGATAGATGTTCGAAAGAGAACTCTTCCACAATGGGCTACACCTACTGAAAGGAGTTCAGGTGCGTGATCTTTAGTAAATCTCCCATATATATATATATATAATTTGTAAATTACTAATCATCAAACGTGCAATATTATGTGCAGATTATGGTAGGCGGGATAATTCTTCAAGAGGGGCTAATAGTTCAAACCTAAGTTCTTCTAATGTTTATAATCATTCACAAATCAAACCTCATACACAACCTGTGTCCGGCACCAATGCGCCCAACAACAGAAATGCACGAAGTGATGAACCTTCCTACCATGCTCAGAATGGAAACACAAGTCAGCAACAAACAGTTAATTCCCGAACTTCAAATTCTCATAGTGCAGATTATGAGAAAATGTCATCTCAGCAACCTTTCAAGAAGATCCTTCCTCCATCTCTTCCGCCTTCTGCAACAAGGGCCCTTCCTTCTTCTTTATTTGCGTCAGACATCAGATTAAGCAAGTTAAAATATAACACAGGCAATAGTCATCTTCATGATGCATACAAGAATCGTCGCCAGGGAGTAGGGCCTAGCACATCCGGTGACAGGGGCTACATTCGTGACAGTTTTAGCAGGGGCTTTGACGGAGATCATTTATTTTATCAAAATGGTGGGAACAGGATTCTTCCACCATCTTTGGTGCCTGGAAAGGCCATAACTCCACACTTTGCTATTTCTAGTGAATCAGCATATCGTTCTGGAATAGCTGATGAAAGATCTGCCGAAAATGATGAGAGACTTATTTACGAGGCAGCATTACTGGTATTACATGCTGTTTATCACTGTGTTTGTAGATTTAACTCCTTAAATTCTTTAAGTTATATGAAGAAGACATTCCCTTGTTAAGTTTGAGCGGAAATCATCTAGTTGTCATATTTTATCTTGTAATTTAGTGAAAAAATATTTACTTGTTTAGGACTTATATGTTATGAGTTGTCAAAGTTGATTAGTTAGAAAATTGGTGGGATCCACTTTCCTATTTCTCACCTATTTCTGCCCATCTTGCTATCCCTCTCCTAATCTCTTTCTATTTTCTTCAAACGAACACCTCTAATGCTCACTTCATTTCTCATCTATTTCCACTCTACCTACTTATTTCTATCTTACCTGTTTCTCTCCCCTCTACCAAACACACTCTAAATGAAGTAACACCCCACAACAATTCATGCAAGCATACAATTAGCTGTAAAGTAAAGCAGTTAAGCCTAATCTTGAGTTTCACTTGGTTTAGTGTTTAATTTTATGCTTTATTGATGTTTGTGCTGCATCAATGTGATTTATGGAAGCTGCTTCAATTTTTTTTAAGTCTTCACATCAGTGTGTGTGTGTGTGTTATACTCATTGAGAATCATTACGGTCAATTGTGAATTTGGTTATCGCAGGATATCAGTCAACCTAAAACAGAGTATGACTTACCTGCTGGTGTATTGTCTGTCTCTCTTCTGAGACATCAGGTATTATGGCTTGTCTATGAAATTTCTTTTATTATTTCTGCTGTGGCCATTTATTTCTGAGTACTTTATATTTCAGAAAATTGCATTGGCTTGGATGCTTCAGAAGGAAACCAAGAGTTTGCATTGCTTGGGGGGGATTTTGGCTGATGATCAGGTCAATGTCTGGTGATAAATTTTTTAACCTACAGTTCTTTACATTTAATTCTGATTATTGTTACCTGAATATCAAAACCTTGTTCAAGCAGGGTCTTGGAAAGACAATATCAATGATTTCCCTCATTCTGGCATTGAGGTCATTACAGTCAAAATCGAAAACAGATGATACATGCAATCATAAAACTGAAGCTTTGAATTTGGATGACGATGACGACAATGGTGGTATAGATGTGGAAAAGCATAAAAATAGTGTGGAATCTGATAGAGAACCTAGCAGTTCAACACAGGCACCTGGTAGAAAAAGGCCAGCTGCTGGTACCCTAGTTGTCTGCCCTGCCAGTGTTCTTCGACAGTGGGCCAGGGAACTTGATGAAAAAGTTGGAGGTGAAAAGCTTGATGTTTTAGTTTATCATGGGGGCAGTAGGACAAAGGATCATATTGCACTTGCAAAATATGATGTGGTTCTAACAACATACTCTATTGTGACTAATGAAGTCCCTAAGCAACCGTTAGTTGAGGAGGATGATATCGAGGACAAAAATGGGGAAAGATTTGGGTTATCCTCTGAGTTTTCTGTTAGTAAAAAGAGGAAAAAACCATTTAATGGAAATAAGAAGAGTAAAAAAGGTAGAAAAGGAATTGACATTGAATGTGGTTCTGGTGCTCTTGCAAAAGTAGGTTGGTTTAGGGTTATTCTAGATGAGGCCCAAACAATAAAGAATCATAGAACTCAGGTGGCTAGAGCTTGCTGCAGCCTTAGGGCCAAAAGGAGGTGGTGCTTATCTGGAACGCCTATTCAAAACAGTATTGATGATTTGTATAGCTACTTTAGATTCCTAAAGTATGATCCTTATGCTGTATATAAATCATTCTACAACACCATAAAGGTTCCTATATCCCGAGATTCCATTCAAGGTTACAAGAAACTTCAAGCAGTTTTAAGGGCCATAATGCTACGTCGTATAAAAGGTGAATTTCGTATATTCTGATTTGTCATCTACCAACTGATGATATATTGTACATGTTTACGTTTTTGCTGGTGGTATGGGTTTTCAGTGTCCTTGCAATATTCTCATTGATCTCCTCTGAAGTCTAGTCATTTTGATAATCTTTCTCACTAAGTTTTTTTTCTCACTTCATGTTTGACCTTTGTTACTAATGTTACTACCATTACATATCAGCAGGAATTTTTCTTCAATGTTTTTTCTCATTTATTGTTCAACATTTCATACTAGTCTGCTACCATTCTATTATCTGCACAGAAATTGATTTTTGTATGTGATATAAATTTACTGTTTTCTTGAGAGTCAGATAAAACTGTCATTAATGCACAGAGTTCTTAGAGGGTTACAAAGTCCCTTTCCATAATTTTGATAAATTTGGCCGTGGCTTTGGGTTAATATTGACATCAAATATTGTATTTGGTGTCAGTTTTCTTTTGTTAGTTTCTTCCTTCCTGACAATTTTTTATCAGAATGCCAGACATAGGTTTTTATTTTTATATGCCAATAAAAAATAACAAAAATACTTTAGTAATTGCATATCTTCAGGGGGATACCCCTAAAGTCCTAAGCAGGTAGCATGTTAGGTGTGGTGTCCCACGTTCATCTGATATGGGGACTACCCATTCCTGCATCAAGCATGCCAGGTTTGGAAAATGTCCATAAACATCACTATGGGAGATGGACAAACTGGTTATAACTTATAATACCATTTCATTAGATGTCAAGAAAGGTAGCCACTTTGGTTTTGTGTTGCAAGCCCTTCTATAGCATATTTAAAAGACTCTATTTTTGTAAAAGCTTTTTTTCTCTTTCCTTGCTCCACTGTAAGGTAGCCACTTGGGCTTATAGTGGGTAGTTTTCGGACAACCTGCCAATGCAGGACCACCTGCAGGGTTTTAATCAAAGACCATAACGTAGTAACAAATCTGCTAGAACATTTTTCCTTCATCACTGCTGGATTAGTGTATTTAATTTATTTGCCATGAGATTATAGTCTATACATAGTATTGCATTGTCAGCCTGTTTACTTTTTTGGAAATTTCTTTAGATGTTTTTATATGTTGGAATTATTCCTTTTATTTAGCGAACCCATCTTTAATCTCTTTTACCATTCCCATTGTGTAGAATGTAATGACTTACTATTTCTTTTTATGTTTGATTATAAATGTGATATTATTTGTTTAAGGGAGTGGACCGAACATTTTAGCCATCTAGGTTATGATTTGTGTATTTGAGGTGAATTTCCGTTTGATTTGTAGTCAAATATAGTATATGAGTATTGGTCTTTGCTGTTCTGTAACATCAATTTCTTGCATTTGTCTAGGAACTTTGCTTGATGGGAAGCCAATAATCAATTTGCCTCCTAAAACAATTGAGCTCAGCAAAGTGGATTTCTCAGATGAGGAGCGAGCCTTCTATACCAAGTTGGAATCAGACTCACGCTCTCAATTTAAGGTTAGTTCCTTCAAATTGGTTTATATTAATGCTAACTTAGACATTTTGTAATTATACTTTTTTGTTTCTTTTAAGTGGAACATCCATAAATGTCCTTTTGCTAATTAGATTTCAAACTTGGTGATTTTATAAACTCATTTTTATAGTGGTTGAAGTAATTGTCTATTTGCAGGCAGAAGGATAGAAACTTCACTAATGTTAGCAGCCTTAAGATAAGATTCAACGTGACCTGTAGAACTGAATTTTTTGTATTAATGAGATGATAGGGTTTTTGGTAGTTTATGAGGACAAAAGATTAAGACTGCTCTCTTATCTATAATAAATTAAATCTGTTCAAGCACACAAGTCAACTTCTGAAAATTTTTCCCACTGAAGATCGAGAGTAATTCTATGTTAGGATGTAAGCACAAGAGGAGAGCTCAACTCAAAGCTCAAGTACCACATCAAGTAGCTTATCCTTCTAAATGTTGACTCCTAACATTCTACTCACTTTTACACTGTATTGAAATTGTTTTCATTTAGTGACAAAACAGGTTATTGAGGATGGTACCCCACTGTTATCATGTTTAGAAAAGAGAAACTGAGAAAAATATAATGAATTTTGTGTGTTTGTGTATAGACATTATTTTTATTTACAATGAAGAAAGGATACAATAGTAAATATCTTCTAAGAGAAATATTTGGTAAGATATTTTCCTATCAAATCTCCCTAATTAATGTAATCAAATCATATCTCTAACACTTTCCCTCAAGTTGAAGCATATGTATCACGAGTCAAGTTTGTTACATATGGTTTAGAGCACTGAGGCATAGGGCAAAAATTTCTGATGGTAAAATCTTAATTTAATATAGCTGTTGAGTCTTTTAATAACTAGTTCACATGCTATCAATATAATTTCATTGGTAATTTTTCTAAATCTTGCATGATTCCTAAATTGTTTCTTACTTCCACAAACATACAGAAGCTTCAATTTTGTACTGATTAAAAGCCTGATAAGTGCATTTCTGTCACCTAGTTGCATACGTGAGTCAGTTATGGGTGGTCATATACTTAATATATGAGAAGTGCCGGGGTGGTGGAGATTTTAAATTTCCCATCTCATTCTTTGTATCTAATTTATTAATGTCTAGCATACACTTTTGTAAATTATAGTATATTTTTTATCATTGGATCTCTATCTTTCTGAAGTATTGTGATCTGACATTAAAAGCTTGTGCTTTGCAGGCATATGCTGCTGCTGGGACAGTGAACCAAAACTATGCTAATATTCTTTTGATGCTCTTACGTCTTCGACAGGCTTGTGATCACCCGCGTCTTGTTAAAGATATTGATTCTGATCCTGTTGGGAAGGATTCTGTTGAAATGGCAAAACGTCTTCCAAGAGAAATGCAGATTAATCTGTTTAATTGTTTGGACTCAACCTCTATCTGTCACATTTGCAATGTGAGTAAAATTCAGATAAGATATTTTTTGTTATTTGTCCTTTGTTATGAATGTGATGGTACCCTAGATCCTTTTGGTTATATCTTATATAAGTTATGGTGTTTTGTTCCTTTATTGTGCACTTTTTAACATTTGGAAGTAGACTTCATGGTATGAAAAGTGATGAACCAACTTTTTACTGAAATTTGTATGGATATTGTTTTAGTAGTATGGTGTATTTACACTCCCCATGGACGATGCGTGTTTACTAAATTGGGTTAAGTTGAACACCTATGTTCTATTTAAGTCATGTGATTATAATGATGAGTTTAAACCATAAGTTAGTGTTTCAAAAATAGACATGTTTATTATCCCAACATAATAAGAAATGCTTAGGGGATTGCTTTATTATTTAAGGAGGTTTTAGTAGCGTAGGAAAATATCCAAAACTGTCAATTGCATCTCAATGCATTTCACACCTAATTTTTCTTTAACTTAATCTTAAGTTTATTGTTTTTATTCGTGTCTTAATATTATTTTTTCAAGTAAATGATTTTATTTTTGTTGATAAACGAAAACCTTATCGAGATGAAGAGATAGTAATACAAGGACATGATCTTCTTTAATGATACTTTATTTCATTGATTGATTGTTGAATCTATGTGACTTTTATTATCATTGCTTAGGTTACACATGTCACTTGCCCTACTAGTACTGACATGTGTAACCTAAGCCCCTAGTTCTGGCAATGGCCACTCATCGCTGTCGCTACGGTCAGGGTTGTCAAGAAATTCTAAGCCTATTGCAAGGGGCAATGACGTCCCCTTTGGCTTTGATCGGAGTAAATGAGTTTTCTTAGTTGTCGTGTCAAACAAGTCCTCTTTGTTATGTCTTTGTTTTGTTAGTTTTTCAAATGTTTGAGGTAAAATTCATCCTGTTCCAGTATGTTTAGAGGATTCTCAAGGGAAGGTCAAGATTTGATGCCCGTGGATTATTGATGTCAAATGTCTCTAATTTTGTGATTTGGGATATTGAAGATTCACTGATCATGACCTGAATGTGGCATTGCATGGTTCTTTAGCTAAGTTGAAACTATGTGTTCTATTTCTCTCCTAAAGGGATATGTGATGACTTCAATGATACTTTTTCTTTGAAGAAGGATTTTACTGCCTGCTATGAGATTTAGGGCAGGGTGTTTAATACTAATTGTGGTTCTCTCTCTGTAGTGGAATATCCTAGAATTTTGAATGGGTTGTGGATTGAACTAAATCATCAACACCAAATTTTGAGGATATGCAAAATAAAAGATGCCACCACACATGCTGAAGCTGTGAAGTAATATCTTTTAATTCCTTCATTGCTTGAACTTTGAATATGACCCAATTAGTGTACATAATGTACAGATCTTAGGGAAAGGAAAGATGAATAATTTGTCATTAGTATTTTTATTGTAAGTGGAGAAGATTCTTGGAGGATTGTCATGTTTAAAGGAGGTATCTCCAAGATAGGATCTGCCATGACAATAGGATAGGGGGTTCTCAAGAGATCAAACACTGGAGGGAAGTCCTTTGCAAAAGGAAGCGATGGAGAATATTGCTTATATTGTAAAAGATTTGAGCATACTAAGGAAACGTGGTTCAAACTCCATGGAAAAGATACTTTCCTGAAGTGCACAAGAGGCAACAAAGGAACCTCACAGAAATGGGTAGACAATACTACCTTAGGTGATGAAGAAACAAATTAACCCATTGATCTACCTACAAAGCCTTATGAGTTGGGAGATTTACGAAAGCAATGATTTCATTAGGATACAAGCAAAGTCAGGAGATCATACTTTATTCATAAAAAAACTCCCTTGCAGGTAAATTCCATGTACTGTCTGTCTATGCAGATGATACGATTATTGCAGTAAATGATAAAATAGAGAAATTAAATTTAAAGGAAAATTGACAGTCCAATTTGTAATGAAAGACATGGAAAAACTCAAGTATTTCCTTAGTTGTGGAAAATATGTACTTGATCTCTTTAAAGAAACATGTATTCATGTAATCTAGGCTGTAGAATCTCAGGAGTTATTATTGTTGATCAAAATAATAGAATTGGAAGTGAAGAGTGTTCAACTTAGAATAGATCCAATATTGGAGATTGGTAGGAAAACTTATTTATCTATTACACAAGAGAGTAGACATTGGTTATGCATTTAATGGTGCATCAGTTTATGCATGATCCAAAAGATATTATTAGGATAAAGATATCCTCAGTATTCTCTATACTGATCCTGATAAGGAAAATATATCTTTAAAATCTTTTTATTCATTCAGCATATTTTTTAGAGAGTTAATAATTACAAATAGAGGTATGAGAATGTAATTTGTGTGATTGTTATCAATAACATAGTTCTTTATTTCCCTACATATTTCAAGTAATTTTTACATTTTGATTTCTCATTTATAGATAGGTAGTAGCGATTTGATGTTAATAATGGCTCTGGCTGACATGGACTGTGATTTCAACAGGATCCCCCTGATGACCCTGTTATTACAATGTGTAGCCATGTCTTCTGTTATCAATGTGTACATGAATATTGTTCTGGTGATAATACGTGCCCTGCAGTTAATTGTAAAGAAACAATCGGCTATGATCTTATTTTCTCCAAAGTTACTTTGAGGAGTTGTATCTCTGATGATGGTGGCACTTCTAGTTCTTCAAATTCACTTCTTTGTGATTATTCGCTAGTGCAGCAGGATCATTACGTTTCATCTAAAGTCAAAGCTGTTCTTGAGGTTTTGCAGTCAAAGTGTTATGTGAAGATATCTAATTCTGACTTAGCGAACTCTGGATGTTGTAGAGATTCACCGTCTTCTGATAATTTAGATGTTGATGACTGTGATTCAGATGTTAGGATTACAAAACACACAAGAAAGTATTCTGACTCCACAACTGAAGGACCGATAAAGGCTATAGTTTTTTCCCAGTGGACTAGCATGTTGGATTTAGTTGAGAAATCATTGCGTCAATATGATATACCGTACAGGAGACTCGATGGTAGGATGACTCTAGGTGCAAGGGACAAAGCTGTTAAGGATTTCAATACTGAACCTGAGGTTTGGCCCTTCCCAACATTGTTATAGTGTAACTTTTATATGTGAATCAATAAATGGCACAAAGTAATATGAGAAACTATTGTTAGTAGATGAAGTGGTATGAAATTTAATCCTCTTCATGGCTATATCAATAATGTTGTTGCAATTTTAATCAGTATAGAATTATGTACTGTGTTTTAAGTGTCTCAATTCTGACTAATTGAAATTTGTTTCAGATAACTGTTATGCTGATGTCACTAAAGGCAGGAAACCTTGGTTTGAATATGGTTGCTGCTTGTCATGTTATTCTTTTGGATCTTTGGTGGAATCCAACAACTGAAGATCAAGCTATTGATCGAGCCCATAGAATTGGACAAACTCGTCCTGTTACTGTGACAAGGATTACTATAAAAGATACCGTTGAAGATCGGATACTGGCTCTTCAGGTACAATATCTGTCAGTTTAATTTTATGTGCCAAAAAAAGTTCATACATGGTGGCCATTTCGGATTTAGGCGAGCAAGAGTGAGGCTTAGCAGCCAATCGGACTTTACAAGTTCTTAGTTTTTTCGCTTTCACCTTTAACCTCTTCTTTTTAATATTACTTCTCAAAATCATTAAACAAAATTTGAGTTGAGATTAACAAAAGTTCTATCATGGTTCAAGGAGAAAAGCCAATCTCCTAAAGATAAAAGGGGAAGTTAGCACATGAAGTAATATTGTTTCTAAAAAGGTTATTTTTTTAGTAGGCCTTGATATGTATGGGAGGGGGAAGTTTGTGTGATTGAGATGTAGATAGAATGTATCTGTCTGTCAAATAGATTCTCATTATGTTCTTGTGTTGTACCATTGGGCAGGATGAAAAGAGAAAAATGGTTGCATCTGCTTTTGGGGAAGACCATGCTGGTGGGTCCGGAGCTCGCCTTACAGTGGATGATCTGAAATATCTGTTCATGGTCTAGACTTAAGACCTCTCCTTGCTTCTTCTTCACATGATGGATAATTTGAAGTTTTGTTTTGTTTTGGGCGGATTGGCATGGAGTTGAAATGGTTGTTCGGAAGGAGGGTATGACTTTTTTTAGTGCCTGCTTAGATCCGTTGCAAAATTTGGTAGGAGAGGCTTGGTTAATCCAAGTGGTAACTTGATCTGTTTTGAAGCCCACAAGGGCAATTTTGTCCTCCAAGCTGTTATATAGCTGAAGGCTTTCTGTAAATATTCTTATTAAATTATAATATGGTTTATGAAAATATGACCTTGTGCAACAGCCCTTCCTTTTGTTGCAGTGTACAGTTTTCTAGCTAGATACACACACCCAACAGCTTCACTGTGGGTCTAGCTGCTACCCTCCATGCTGTGCCCCCCAACCCCGGTATAGTTTGACCAAGTCAATGTGGATTCTTATTTTAGAACAAATTCAAAAGTTTAAATGAATATCATTGCTGTTTGCAATTTAGATTTTTCATAATAAACACATTTATTTTATGTATAATTGAAAATAACTTCACTATTGCTTGATTATTGCTGTGTAGAATTTTATTTTGCTTCAAAATTTTGGTTTCACTAAAAGTAATAAAAAGTAGCTTCTGTGTTGAGTGGATACATTTACATCAAGTTTTACCGCAAGCTTGTGTTTAGGCTAAAACATTTGATTTTAATATTCACTTTAGCTAGTCTTGACTAATATGAAGACACAACCATGTTTCGTACACAGGTTGTTGAATGACTATCAAAATTCCAAATGAGTTATTATTTTCTTTCGAAATTTGTATCAGTATTCCTCTCACTTGATCAATGAAAGTAGAATGTTTGTGACAATGTACTGGTTATTTGTTTATTTTTTGGTTGAACATAGAAAAAAATGAACTTAAGTTAGTATCTTTGATCTGTAAAGAAGTGTTAAAAAAACCTCTTTGCTACATGCGAAAGGATTCAAAGTGTTTCTTTATGTGGTGTGGGTGAAGTTTCTTAAGATCCAGTAAGAAAAAAAAAAGCAGAGTATATCCTATATGATATTAATCTCTGATCAAAGGGTACACTAATCGATTCCTTTCCTTTCCATCCATTCACCATTTCTCACCAACAGGTTCCTACTTTATGGTGGGCCTATAAAGTGCTTACAAAGCCGAAGGAGTGGAGAAGAAAAGGTATCATTTTCAGTGCTAAAATTACCAAACATATTCTACTTATGCACTTGGCATTGACATGAATGGAATGTGTAAGTCTGAATTTGGCTTAATAATCAACCACATTAGGAAATAAAAAGAAATGGAGAAGCGATTTATCTTAATCTTAGATCCCAGAAAAGAGAAAAAGCAAAGCAGAAATGACTTGGCTTTGCAAAAGTGATTGCTGAAATGCACTCGAAGCTGAGGTCCCAACAAAACAAAAGGCAGAGCAGAGTCCCTATTGATGGTTTCACATGTCCATAATGCTGGTGGCTCCCTTCTCTCATCATTCAATTGCTCTACCACCTTTCACACTGGGGAATCTCTATATGTGAAACAAGAAAGAAAAAAAGAAAAAGATGTCAGACCAATGTCCACCCATCACTAGTGAAACTAAATCATTTCCCACCTTCAAATTCAGTAAAAGTGTTCTCTTGGATCCTCCTCAGTATCACTCCACACCATAAACATTACCCAAACACCCAATACAGCAAATCAACTTTTCTACTATTCTTTTGACTAAGCTCACAGTTACACTACCATCTTTGACCTCCCATCTTCTATATAATACTTTCCTCCTATAGCATAAGTAGAGTTTGCATGAATTAAAACTACAAAATTCAAATTCCACTTGCTTCTACACTTACTTTTACCATCTCAAAATCAAAATCAAAGTAACTAAAAAGTAACAAAAATGTACTGATCGAAACTGTACGATTGATTCGAAGCTCAACACTCGATCAAGACCGACCGAAACCATCATATCCAAAGAGGATTGACGAGACTAATCAATGATCAAACACTAAGTAATATACTATTAATCATGATCTAAATTCCTAATCAGACCCAATAACAAAATATCCATGATAATCATGTAAATAGGTACTCCAAGAATCAAGTACGTCATACTAAATGCACACATCGAGTGCCAAACACCAAAATCTCACTTGAACGTTTGTAGGTGCCCATCCGAACCCAGAGTTTCCAGAAACGAGGGATAGAGAAGTGCAAGGAGTTCATTCGAAGGAAGGGAAGAGCAGATCGACCGACTGAAGATCGAAAAAAAAGATAATTGTTCTTTTGGTTTCAATCCGTTCGAAAAACACTTAATAATATTATTATTAATTATAAATACAATAGTCAATTAATTAATGAACACGAACACATGAATGATCATGTGCACTAAGACTAGCAAAATTCATATGGTTGATATACACTTTAACTAACAAACATTGGGTCCGAATCCCACAAAACCATTAGCTCCATCAACAGAAATCTGAATCCCTTCTTGCTGAATGTTACCGATGATGGAAAGCCCGGAAGGAGAAGGAGCAAAAGCAAAACAAAAGGTTCCCACATCATCCACTGGGATCAAAAAGTTCCTAGCTGGAAGGGTCAAAATAGGCCCACCCGAAAAGTAAAACGAAACGGTCGGAACCCGAACCGACACAAACCCAAACAGGTCATAACACGTGTCAAATATCGATGCTCCGGAAGCCCGTGGCAGGTTCGTGGTTTGGGCTATAAACCCATCCCGGAAAGCCTCATAAGCCGCCGTGGGCAGCCGCGTCACAGCGGTGCCGGTGTCCATGACCACCCCGCCATCGCCCATTTCGGATAATTTGAAAACATCTTCGGATATGGGTATCCGGAGGCCCCCAACTCCAAGGCCCAATAGCCCAACATAGTAAAAACTTTGGGCCCGCAGGTTGTGGATTAGGGGAACCCAGGCAGCACCCACGGGCATTGCTTCGCGCCCGAATTCGAGTATTCCGGAGGATTGGGTTCCCCTGCTCACTAAACAATAACTAAAAGCCTCCCCCGTTTGGCCTCCGAGCTGGCCCACGAAGGACATGGGCCCACCTCCGAGGCCCAAAAGCCCGGCGGCGCCAACGAACATTCCCTGGTTGCGGTGTCCGCACCCGATTGCCACGTTTCGGATGAGGGTTCGTCCGAAGGTGAGTGTTTCAAGAGCGAGTGTTCCTTTTGTGTAGGACCCGTCTCCGTAGGAGACTTCGTAGCGGCACCGTCCCTCGTGGCAGCCGGCATTGTCCACGTGGCTGCACACGGTGGAAGCGCAGGAGACGCCGGCGTAGGAGGAGGAATCGGCCGGGTTGAAAACCGGGTCGGATTGGCGGTAGCATTGGGTGCAGGGTTCGCATTGGACCCATATAATGTCGCTGCCTGAGTCTATGACCACGTATTGGTTCCGAGGTGGGCTTCCAACTCCGATTCTGACAAAATACTCTCCGCTTCCTTGCTCCATACCCGACACAACATCCGACCCGAATGCCTCCGAGTCCAAGGTGGGCTTTCCGGCGGCAAGGCGGCGGAGGAGGGCGGCGACCCTTCTGGCATCTCGCTCTATTCGGGCGTTGAATCGGGTCTGGTGGTCGAGGGTGGTGTTAAAGGTGGAAACTTTGTCTCTGTGGAGTAGCTTTAGTTTCCATTTTGTTGATGATGAGTCTGTGACAGCGTTGGGTGTTTGATGTTGGTGGGACGGTTGTTTTGGGGTAGAGGTTGGCTTTGGAATGAGTTTGGTTTGTGCGAGGGTTTGTTTTACGTTGAGTTGTTGGAAATGAGGGTATGATAGGCTGTGAGAAGTGGAGGTGGTTAGAAGGAGTGAGAGGAGAAGCAGAACTGTGAACATGGTGTGTTGCTGATGTTTTTGTTGTTGGTATGATGTGTTGTGTTGTGTGCGGAGCGAGGAGGAATTTATTTGGTTGGGTTTTTGGGGTGTGTAGAGGGAAAATGGGTTTACTGTGGAAATAATTGTAAGGAGGAGAAGTTTCTGCTTTTGTAGTTTAGTGTTTGGAATGTTTATACGAGTTTTAGAGTTGAGTGGAAAGGTGTATATATCTTTGAGAGTGGTGCATTGAGGGAATGTGATGGTGAGTTACAGCAATATGGAAAGGTAGTTGGTGGTGATGGCACATAGTATTTTTCTTAAGAGATATTTGTAGTGTAAATCATGGTTATTAACTATTGATTTTGTGCATTTTTGTCTTTACCTGCCACTGCATTGTGTGTAGTAGAAGTGCTGAATGGCCAGATGAGTGACCTATAGTGTGCTTGTTTAGCATTTGTTTACTTTTATTGGAATGTTGTCTTCCATTTACTGTTGATGTTATTGTTGTCACTTTATTAGTACTAAAATTAACTTGTGACATGGTTTTGAAGAAAAGGTTGGCCCCTTGGAGGGAAAGAAAGGGGCGACCAGACGTGTTTGTCTGTGACCCTTTTTCTGGGTCACGCCAACATGATCTGTTTAATGGGAAGAGAAAAGAAGGATTAGTGTTACTGTTGTGTAGGGAAGAAAGTGATGAGGGAAGGACATTGACAATTGGTACTGATTGAATTTGATTAGATACAGAAAAGTTGCAAGAAATTTCGTAGTTAGACCAGAAACATAGGCACTGAAGAGTAGGTACACATTAACAATTTTGTCTATGTATATTGCACAGAAATATTATCTCCAAACATTTTCAGGAAAACAAAGTACTTAATATCTCAGATGAAATGGAAGTCAAGTATCCCAAAAGATTATGTGTCATTCAATCTATTGGCAAAATGAAAAACAGAGTTACACATACTATCCAAGTATTATGTAATAAGCTGCATGATAAGAAGCAACATGAGTGAAACTAACAGTAAAAAGGTGTAACACCAGCTTCTCCATTTATAGTACAGTACCAATAAATTTAGTTGGGTGTGTTTTTTTTATTGCACTATATGTTGGTTGAAAGTGTTGATGGACATTAGAAGAAAGAAATAGGAAGTATTAGTTGTGGAACACAGGCTTAACTTTTCCATCAATGATTTGTAAATTGTGGATTCCTATTCATTTGTTGGACTCTGTATTATGCATGTATCACTTTTTAATGCATTCATGCAATATCACTGTTGTTTTCCCTGGTTTGGGTTTACAAAGAGGGAATTAGAGGGATCTTAATCACTTTATTGACTAGGATATGCGCCAGCTTTGCAGCTTTGCCTTCACCTTAAATAAAGATGAAGTCCTCTCTTCCTTTCTCTCTCTGTCTCTTTCAATCTATAATCCAAATATCCAATAAGTTTCTTGAATGGCGTGAATCTTCAAAAGTGAAACACTTCTAATTTTTTAAAGAGAATACTGCTATGAAGCATCCATTTTATAATGTTAGCCTTTTTAATGGGAAACTTTCAATGGGCTCTTTGGCCACAATGATAAAGAAAAAGAACATGAACAAGAGCAACTTACCCACCCATATGTGATGCTAGTAAAATAATACATGTTATACCAAGGGTAAGCCAATCCATGGAGATTCTAGTGTCCATCATCAACAACCTGTCAGCGGAGACCGAAAGACCGCCCGATTAAAGCGCACGGTTTATCGGTCTCTCGACTTAAAAGAGGATTCACGTTACGTCCCATGTTAAAAACATTAATCCCAGTTAGAAACAGCAAAGCTCGATTATATGTTCATTGGACTTATCTTAATCATTCTGACAGGACAAGGTCTGCCTTAATAGTATAAATAAGAGGGGATCCTCCACGGTGAAAGGTAATGTTATTCCAAATCCTAAACTAGATCATTTAAGTGGATCTTACTAACTTGAACGTCAGATTACATTTTGCAGGTACCCCTCTCAGACATCCCAGAAGAACAATCGAAATCAAGAAAAGACAGGAAGTGTTCAATATGAGACATTCAGTCTCGAATAAATTGTAAGAACAATAGTTATTTCTTCCTATCAATTCTTAAACTTGTTTTATTTTTTGTTCTCATCACACAATCTGTTTGCATGAAAGAAAAATCATAAGCAACCATATCCAACCATACCTTGTGCTTTTCAAAGGCTCCCACTTTTTTTGTGGGGAAATTCTAAAATGCGAGTGGATACATGGACTCTGCAATACCTAATGATTCCAGCAAATGTTGGTGATGTTGGTGTGTTGTTAAAGGACACGCACGCGTGATGTGAAGGGCAGTTGGGGAAAGGACAATATATTTGTATACATGACACAGAGAAGAGTGAAAGTGCACAACCATAATGCACATCTTTCTTCTACAATCATAGCATGCCCATGTATGTAACAATACAACAATTCAACAACATCCATATCTCTCACTCTTTATTCTACATGTTAGTTGGCTCTTAACCAAGTTTAGTCAAGTCAATAAACAACAAACTTATATATTATAAAAATAATTTTTATGGTTAAATTGATTTCTGTTTTTAGTCCAAACTTTAAACCTTCTGGGTTGTAGTAAGAAAACTATTGGAATTGGTTATTATTTTAACATCCTAGTCCACACTGAATTTTGTTTACCACGTAAAAAAAAAAAACTGGCAGTGACCAATTCCAATAGTTTCTTTACTATAGATAATCAAGAGATCTAAAGATTAGACGAAAATTAATTTTGCGTGAAAGTACATTAACAAAAAAAATATTTAACCCTAGTATTTTTATTGTCCTTTGCAAAGAGTTTACTTAGATTTTTTAATATTATTTCAATATTTACTTTATACAAAAACTTTGTTGGTGAATAACATGTAAATATTTATGTAAGTCTTGATTTATTTTTATTTTTTTTATAGGAAATGTTTTTAAAAAATGATATACAACAATTTTACACTCAAGCCTTAGAGTTTAAACTCTCAAGGCAAAGCACATCAAAGGCAAGCCCTAAAAAAAGTACAAAATTATTGTTTTGTTGTATTGAGACAAACCTACATATACTTGAAGACAACAATAAATGTACAACCAAGGGATGATGAGTAGCTAATATATAAATAGTCTTGAATATTAGTTGCATTTAATGTCTCACAATGTTCATCTTATTATATAAAAAATAACACTACAAGAGAATCAATCATTGAATAAAAACTAATTTTATAGACAAAAAATAATTTGTTGTTATTTTAACTAAATTACAGATTATTTTAGAGACTACAAATTTTTTTTCTTCTAAATTAGTTTATATTATTGTTTAGTAGTTTCTAAATTGGTATCTAATTAGATACCAAAG
>Ga0123341_1000951_pt1 | contig 20337 bp, 19 predicted proteins | sample Turbeapinknodule_FD_89959 | JGI IMG/M metagenome (GOLD analysis project Ga0123341, IMG submission 89959) | Root nodule microbial communities of legume samples collected from Mexico - Turtle bean Mexico pink nodule | ecosystem: Host-associated > Plants > Roots > Nodule | place: Mexico: Nepantla...
CCAAAGCTCCTCTTGATCGGCAGACGCCACTAAAGGCTGCGTGCTTTGATCCGTTGGCTGCCGAGGGCTGGCTCCCGCCGCTGTCGCGCTCGCGAGGTTGAACGCGGTCTCTGCCGGGGCGACGGCTACTCGGGTAAGCCCCGTTAGCCTTTCCACGTAACGCAACATCGGATTCTCTTGCCAGATGTCGTCCGAATTGAAGTTGTCGGCCACGTGATCGACACGCGCCACTGAAGACTGCGCTCTTTGATCCGCTGGGTGCCGGCCCTCCTTCGCGCGCGCAGAGCCCTGCCCTTTAGTCCGAGGGTCCCTGTCAACCATGCTCACCCCCCTGGGATATGGCCTTCAGGAAACAAGGGGTCAGCTGTCGAGCACCGACTGCTGACGGAAGGTCAGAATTTATCAGGGGCTCAAGCGACTTAACCAGATCGCAAGGGACGCGACTGCAACCATCGACCGCTCCAGGTTGCCGAGCCTCGTTCGGACGCCGCTCAATCACCGTGGGTCCCGTTTTCTGCTGTTGTGGCATGGGGCGGCTCTGCGGAATCGAGCTCAGGTGACGGGAGGCCGGCAGATCCCGAAGACATGGCCAGGCCGTTGATAGCTGGTGGCGTGAACGCATCATTGCAGCAGAACCTCGAAAACCACGGAGAAGAGCCCGCGATTCAAACTAGCGCAATCCCGGTATTGGATTGCATGCACAGGTGATATGCTCGCATCCAGTTAGTGAGCGGCTATGGCGCAGCTCCTGCGTGAACCCATAACGACAGCGGCGATCCTTCGAGAGATGCAGCGACGACCCGTTCTCCAGACCGGAGGTCCTTGCTTGATGTGGCGATCGGCACGGATTGCTATCAACGCTGACGGCCGCCGGTGCCGCGCAAGCCGGTTACGACGCGAACATCGACATGATCTCTTCTATGGTGGGATTGATTGGCCCACCGATACCAGGGTAGTGGCAACTGTCGCCAATTGCGGCGCCAGTGAGGTCGGCCCTTCGTCTTCGAACTCTTTGCTGGCTTCCGCTAGACAACGCGGCCTTATCACAAAAAGACTGGGAGATTTAACGATAATCCCGGCATCCGGACTTCTGCGTATTGCCGGCCGGTAATAGCGCGAAAGACTTGCAGCAATCGCAGCGCCGGCGGCACCGTGACCAGTATCCGCACTGCCTGGCCCGTAACAATGCGCTGTGACCAGCGGAAGCCGATCTCGTGGAAAGACAAGGCATGCTGCGGGCTGATATGATGAAAGACGCCGGCAATGGTGCGGCGGACTCGGGACTTGAAACCTCCCACCGAGTTGACGTGGGCGGTGTCTCGAACGAATTCGCGGCTCGAATGCTTTACGTTCTCATGCGTAGCGAAGCTCTTGCCAATCGCCATGAACGCCTCACCGCCCATCAAGCAGGCATGCGGTTCGATCCCTTTTCGCCGTCGCGCGCCCTACACATATCGAAAGGCCTTTTCGGCCCCGTCCAGGCGGTAGACCGTCCGGATTCTTTCTCGGTCGCTCACCGAGATGAAAACGGTCGATCTCCACCGTGCCATCGAGCATGTGCTCGCGCGCCAACATGAGGCGCTGCGCATATCCCATTCGCTAGCTATTGGGCATCACCAAATGTGCAAATGCCTATCTTCGCCGCGTGAACGATCCATGCCGCCAGGGCTGCTATCCCGCACCTGGCGCGAACCGGGACTGCAACCGGTTCGTGCATCGTGTCCAGGAGGTGGTTGTCTAATCGCTAAACTAGTCGTCAAGGTGCTTTAGGGGCGGCGGCGCGTGAAGACGATGTTGGCGGCGGCACATGCCTTCGGCGTATTCAGGAACATTTTTGACGAGGCAATGCGCATCACGTGTCACCTTGCCTGTTGCGCTGCACTTTTGGCCCCGTACTTGCGGCGCCGGCTCTCAAGGCTTCCGGGCGGTCATTTGCAAGATTCATCCCGTACGAGCGACAGGACAGGCCGAATTGGCGCGTAGTAGGTCAGTGTGAACATGAACGACCAATACGGCTCTGAGGGCAACGGGCTACTGAGCGACAGCCTAGATGAGATCCCTTGCTTGTCGCGCTGCAAGGGGGCTCATGACCAATCCTGATGAGCTTCGGCACTTGCATATCTGAGCTGTCTCTACACGCGATGCTCTTCTACCAGCGCATTGTTGGATATCAGATGTGCATGCAAGGGGGCAGTGAAGCTCTGCTACTTTTTACGGAGAAAGCCGTTCTGTCAGGTGGACGCGAGGCGAGTCTTGAATGTCGTGGAATAATAGGGTCGTCTGGTCGGAGGGCTTATTCCTCCGCCCGCAGCATTTTCAGCAGGCCGATCGTCACGTCGAACAGCTGGTGCGTAGCAGGACGGCGGTTTTGCATGGGTACGGGTGGGGTATCAGCGAGCTGCGGCTCAATCGAGAGCTACTTGGTCTCGGCAAGATCGCCATCGAAGCGGCTCGCGGCGTCTTGGAGGACGGCATGCCCTTCAGTATTCCTGACGAAGCCAACCAGCCAACTCCCTACGACGTTCCGCGGGATTTTCGAGATTCGCTTATTCACTTGGCGGTACCGTTTTATCAACCCGGCGCTCTTGAAACCGACGCGCAAGCGGGAATTGACGTACCTATCCGCTTCGCAGTCTCCACTGAGGATGTTGTCGACACCAACGCTGGCGAGCGGGGCAGCGCCTCCATCGACGTAGCGCGGCTGGATTTTCGACTGCTGCCGGACGCGGCAGACCGGTCTGGCTACACTTGCATCCCAATCGCCCGTATCATAGAGGTCCGGGCCGACCGACAGATCATTCTGGACGAGACGCACGTGCCGCCAACCCCCGACTGCGCCAGCTCCCGGGTCCTCTCGAACTACATCACTGAGATCACCGGCCTGCTTCACCATCGCGGTGAAGCTCTGGCTACTCGGGTCTCCCAGTCGGGCACGAACCGGGTTGCAGAGCTCGCGGACTTCCTTCTGCTGCAGGCGATCAATCGGTACGAGCCGTACTTCTGCCACCTGTCCAAGGCCGCCGTTGTAAATCCGGAATCGCTGTATGTTCTCATGCTCCAGCTGGCGGGTGAACTAGCCACGTTCGCCCGCCTCGATAAACGTGCCCCGACCCTTGGTGTTTACAAGCACGACTCTCTCGCGGAGGCGTTTTTGCCAGTGATCCAGTCGATCCGGGCTTCGCTGGGTGCAGTGATTGAGCAGACTGCGGTCTCCGTACCGCTGCAGCGGCAAAAATACGGTATCCATGTGGCTGAGGTGGCCGACCGCTCTCTCTTTACGACCTCGAGCTTCGTGCTGGCTGCTCGGGCTGATATTGAGGTCGAGCGCCTCCGGCGCGAGTTCCCGTCTCAGATTAAGATCGGCCCGGCGGAGAAAATCACGGAACTCGTCAATGTCGCGCTGCCCGGCATTATCATCAATCCCCTACCGGTCGCGCCGCGTCAGATCCCGTTCCATGTTGGATTCAGCTATTTCGAGATCGATCAAAATAGCCGCTTCTGGAAGGATATGCCCCAATCCGCTGGCTTGGCGCTGCACGTTGCTGGCGACTTCCCAAATCTCGAAATGGCTCTTTGGGCCATCCGAGCCGGACAGAACCCAAATTTGAGTTAGCCCACCAATGCCCCTCACGCTACGTGTACACAGCAATAGATGCAGTTTTCCGGAACATCTCGTGCCGGGCGACGCGGCTGGTGGGCTGACTACCAGCCGAGCAGGCAACAGCCTCGTTCTGCCGGATGATCAGCAGATGGTCTCGAAATACCACTGCTCAATCGAATGCATGGCACGGCGATACGGACTGATCGACCGAGGCCGCGGCAACACATGTCTGAGTGGCGAGGCTGTGCCGCTTCCGTCAGAGGCGCCGGTCGCCCGGAAAACCAGCGATGTTATTCAGATCGGCGCCTATAGGATCGATGTCGTCGTGTCGCCTTCGATATCCATTGCGGAGAGTGCCGCCGAACCGGAGGGACAACTTGCAGCGACAAGTGAGGAGTTGAGTTTTCTTGACCCCCTCGAAATGGCCTCGTCGCTCCTGGCGGGCAATTGCACCCGGGGTGAAGAAGCGCTGCTGGACCTGAGGAACGGCGAGTTCCCACCATTGCCAGTCTTAGACACTCCGTTTGACGCGCTGGCGGGCATGATGAGAAATCCGTTGGATATCTACGCAGACAGTGTGCCGGATCGGGCCCCCATCTTGGCGCAACCCAAGGTAGATCAATCATCTCGACAAGAATCATCGGGCGGCCGTCACGGCTTTTCTTGCCGCCTGCGGCTTATCATTGGCAGATGTCCGGAATGCCGGCATCGTAAGCGTGCTGGATCGTGCAGGGAAAATGCTTCTGTATTCCGCCGCGCTGCACAACATTCACTCCGAGCGAGAGCTGGCGAACAATCATTCAGAAATAAGAGTTCCGACGAAAAACCCCTGAGGTTCGTTCCGGATGTCAGGGGGTTCCTCCGCGGAGACCTGGCCATTGAGCATGCCTTCGCCGACCGTGGGACGCATGACGTGTTATTCGCGGCTGTGCAGAAGGCTCTGTCCAGCGTCCGTGCACGCTTGTCCCTAGCAGGGATCGAGAAGGCGATGGGGCGGACCCGTTCCCTTTTGCACCGCAACCATAAGGCGCAAAACCGGAGTGCGTACGTGCGTGTCTTCAATGACGTCGTATCGAACATCGAAACTGATTTGCTCCGGAGCTTCGGCGCCGACTTCGGGCGCCCAGTGCGAGAGCGTCGCCGACCCGCCCGCCGATCCCACGATGAGAGCGTCCGCTCCGAAGGGAAGTGGGCGGGTTGATGATGGTGATTGAGGAAACGATGCCAAAATCCCAGCCACTCGTCCTCCTCCACGCCGAGGAGCAGTTGGCTGTCCCTTCGCCGTCATCGCCAGTGCCGGACGAACTTACCTGGGAGATGCTTGCGCTCGACCGACTTAATCCACTGGTCGCCGCCGCGGCGGCGCTGCTGGGTCTCAGCGCTCAGCTCAAGAGCAGTGCTAGCCATATCGACGTTGAAGCACTGCGCCTTAGAGTGCTGCAGGAGATCGATGCTTTTGAGCGTCGGATCACGCCGCTCGGATTGCCATCGCGAGCGATCAAGGTCTGCAAATACGCCCTCTGCGCGACCATCGATGACATCGTTCTGAACACAGCCTGGGGCAGCAACAGCGTCTGGACGACGCGCAGCTTGGTGGGATCGCTGTTCAGCGATACCTGGGGCGGCGAGCGTTTCTTCGATCTGCTGACGCAATTGAAAAATGAACCGGCCATCAATATAGAACTGCTGGAGCTGCTCTACTACTGCATGAGGTTGGGCTTCGAAGGCCGATACCGCGTCATTGCGGGAGGAGCCGCAGAGCTCAGTGTGCTGTGCGAAGACGTCTACCGCCTGATCCGAGCAGCCCGTGGTGACTTCGAGCGCGAACTATCCCCGCACTGGCGGAGGAACTCTAATAATCCGAAGCCACGCCGCACAATCGTTCCAATCTGGGCTGTCGTAGCGTTTGGGGCAGGGTTACTCCTCTCGATCTATACCGGACTTCTGCATGCATTAAATGCCCGCGCCGATGCTGTCTTCAACGATCTCGCGACATTGCCGCCAAACGGCGCTGTCAGATCGGTGAGAATCGTATTGCCGCCAAAGGTTGTGATGAGCAGCGGCCGACTGCGTAACTTCCTCGAGCCCGAAATCCGCGAAGGGCTTGTCACTGTGTCCGAGGACCCACAGCAGATCGTCGTTACCATTCGCGCCTCCGGGATGTTCGATTCTGCTAGTCCGGAAGTGAAGAAAATGTTCCTGCCGCTTCTTTTACGAATTGGTCGTTCTCTGAACGATGAGTCGGGAGCAATCCTCCTGACCGGGCACACCGACGCTATGCCGGTGCAATCGCTCGCCTTCCCTTCAAACGATTCCCTTTCGCTCGCGCGTGCGAGGACAGCTGCCGAGATTATCAAATCCATCATGGATGACCCAGGCCGCGTGCGAGAAGAGGGCAGAGGGAGCGGTGAACCGGTCGCTTCGAACCATACGCCCGAGGGCCGCGCGCGGAACCGTCGGATTGAAATCATCATCACAAAGACACGATGAAGGCAGGCCATGCAGTCAATCAAAAAAGCGCTTAGGTGGCAATGGCTCCGTGTCGGCGGGGCAGGGGTCGTGTGTGCCTTAATCTTCACGCTCGGACCACACATCTCGGTCGGAGGATTTGCGCCGCTTGACAGCCTTCGCAGCCAGATCGCGGCATCGATGCTGATTCCGGTCGGATACACCGTGATCTACTTGATCCAGTCCCAGCTTTACAAGGTTCAGGCCTATTTTGAAGACCTCGTCCAATCACGAGTGTCGGGAGCGCTGGACGAGGTTGGGGCCGAGCAGAAGAAGGGAGACCCAAGGCCTTCCGACCGAAGTCTGGGCCAAGCCAGCACGCTTGCTGAAAGAGAGCTTGAGGCGATTCGTCATCGTTTCCGCGAGGCCCTTACCACACTCAAGGGGCGCCGCTACGCAGGAGGTATCAGCAGGCGGTGGCTCTATCAGCGGCCATGGTATGTGATGATCGGTCCGCCCGACTCGGGGAAGACCACAGCAATAGTCAATTCCGGGCTCAGCTTTCCGCTGGCGGCAAGGTCCGGTCTGAGAGCCGCCGGTGGGGTCGCGGGTACGGAAAACTGCGACTGGTGGATCACCGATGACGCGGTGTTCGTCGACACTGCTGGGCGCTACACGATACAGGAGGGTGATGCAGACCGGGACAAAGCGGTTTGGCGTGGCTTGCTTCGTATGCTCAGACGCTCCCGGCCGCGGCAGCCGCTGAACGGGGTCTTAGTCACGATCGGGATCAGCGAGCTGAACTCGACATCCGAGGAAGTGCTCGCCGACCGCGCGCGCTGTATCCGTGAGCGGCTCCTCGAAGTTTACAGGGAGCTTCGCCTGCAACTGCCGATTTATGTGCTTTTCACTAAGAGCGATCTGCTGGCGGGATTTGTTGAATTCTTCGACGATCTGGGTCGCGAGGGGCGGGAGGCGGTGTGGGGATTCACCTTTGCGCAAGAGGCTTCGGAGGACGAAGGCGATCCCATGGCGTTTGCGGCAGCATACGATGCGCTGGTTGGCCGCCTAAACGAAAGGCTGCTTGAACGAATGCAGCATGAAAGCAACCTCCAGCGTCGCGCGCTCATGTTCGGCTTCCCACAGCAGGTCGCTAGCCTCAAGCACCTGACGCAACAGTTCTTGAAGGAAGCCTTTGGCGGGAATTCGTTCCAGGAACCGCTTATGCTCCGCGGCGTCTACTTCTTAAGCGGCACGCAAATTGGCATGCCCCTCGATCGAGTTGCGAACGCCAGATCTCAGACCTTCGAGATCGCTCAGCCGCCCTGTACAGCGCTTCGTGGCCCGGGGCGTGGTTATTTCATCAGCCGGCTGCTGCGCGAAGTCGTTTTCGCCGAAGCTGGGCGCGTCGGTGCCAATCACCGCTTCGATCGGCGCCAGCGGCGGATCCGATATAGCGCCTACACGATAACAGCGGCGGTCATCGTTAGCGCCGGCGTCTTGTGGACGTTCAGCTATATTCGGAATGTTGAGCGGATCGAGAGCGTTCGCCTAATGGCTGGCAGCTATGCCAGAGGGGCCGAAAAGCTGAAGCTCGACCGGGTTTAGAGTGCCGATCTTCGACCCATCCTGCCACTGCTTCAGCGGCTGCGTGATTCTAACGGCGACAGCGCGGGCGACCGCCTATCAAGTTCGGGTCTCGACCAGAGTAAGAAAATCAAGGTTCAAACGCTCGCGGCGTACCGCCGCGCTTTGAACACCGTCCTGCTGCCGCGGCTGATCTTCCGATTGGAAACCTTACTGGCCGAGCGGCACGACGATGATCAGTTCGTCTACCAGGCGTTAAAGGTTTACCTGATGCTGGGTCAGCAGGGTCCGCTCCAGCGCGCGGTCGTCAAGAACTGGATGGCTGCCGACTGGGGAGTGATGTTTCCGGCCGAAGCCGATGCCGGCCTGCGCCGCGCGCTCGCTGATCACCTGGATGCCCTCATGGAAGGGCCGCTGCCCCATAGCGAGCTTAATGGCGAACTGATAGAGAGGAGCCGCGCGAAGCTCCAGGCCATCTCGATGGCGCGCCGCGTCCTCGACATCATCGCGACCAGTCCCGAAGCCTCGCGGGCGCCAACCTGGCGTCTGGCCGACCATGCCGGGCCGCTGGCGCAGGGCATCCTGGCTCGCAAATCGGGACAGCCGCTCAGCGAGGGGGTTCCTGGCATCTACACGAGGGCGGGGTTTTACGGAACTTTTCTGCGATTGCTGCCGCAGGTGGCTGACGCTGTCGCTGCAGAAGGTTGGGTTCTCGATGCACAGGTAGTCGCGCCGACCGCAGCCGATGATGTGAGCCAGAAGCTGCGGCGTTCGGCGGCGGATCTCTACGCTCAGGAGTTCGCGTTGCGCTGGGACCAGCTCATTGGCGATATGTCTATCCACCCGTTTGGGGGCATCAATGACGCGCTGCGCACCTTGAACACGCTGTCCGCGCCGACGTCACCAATGCGCCTGTTCCTTTTCGCGGCGGCGCAGGAGCTAAAGCTCAAGCAACCACCGGCTCCCGAGGACGGCTTGACGAAAGGTGACAGAGTCCCCCAGGGCGAGGTGTTGCCAAGCGAGCTCGAGGCACTGTTCCGCTCTCAACCGGCCGCGGACACGCCTGAAGCTCACGTCCGGCTCTATATGGGCGATCATTTCCAGTGGCTGCACCAGTTGGTCGAAGTGCCGTCGAACAGCCAAGCGGGCGCGCAGGCGCCGATCGACAGTGCTCTCCGCGATCTGGGCGAACTGTATCGCTCCCTCAGCCAGGCGCAGGGGCTGGCGGGTTCGAACATCTTGGAACACAACGGGCAGGCGGGCGTCGCCATCCACCAGATCGAGGCGGGAGCGACCAATCTGCCCGAACCCATCCGGCAATGGATCCTCGGCCTCAGCCGCCACAGCTCGGACCTAACCGTCAGCGGCGTGAGGCGCGAGTTGGCGAGCGGTTGGGCGGGCGGCCCCGGCGATTTGTGCCGGCGGGCAACGGAAGGACGGTATCCCTTCGCACGCGGATCCCGCCGGGATGTCCCTTTGAGCGATTTCGCCCGACTGTTCGGCCGCAAGGCGGAGATCGACACTTTCTTCGCCGAGAACCTTTCCCCATTCGTCGACAAATCCACAGGTTCGTGGCAGTTTCGGCCAACGAGCGGTGTCGATTTCCCTATCGGCCGCAATACCTTGGCCCAGTTCCAACGGGCAGCCACAATCCGCGACACCATGTTCGAGGATACCGGCCAGTTGTCAGTTGGATTCCTGCTCACCATCGCCGAGACCGATCCGTTGACAGACCAGGTGGTGGTGGACATCGACGGCCAGCGCCTCGAACATCGACGAGGAACGGCCGCCGCGGCCATGCATTTCCATTGGCCCACGGCCAGCGGCGTCGGCGGCGCTTCCGTCGCTTTCATCGGTTTTCAAGGCGCCATTCTCTCCAAGAGCGGCCATTGGGCGCTATTTCGCCTCTTAAATGAGGCGGACAAGCGGCCCTTGGGAGGAGGGGACCTTATTCAGGTACGACTGGTGTCCGGTGACCATTGGGCGGTTTTTAACCTCCAGCCTGACAGCGTGATGAGCCCGTTGTCCCGCAATCTGCTGTCAGAATTCCGATGTCCAGATTTCTTATGACCGCCGGGATAGCATCCGACTTGCGCTGGGAAGGCCCTATGGGATCACGAGACGCCCACGCAGGTCTGCGGCGGGAGAGGTCGGCATTTCGGTTGCCGGCCGGATCGGAGGCGGTCACGGCTGCGACTGGCGGCGATCGTTGCTTGATCTCGGCGCGCCGCTTTCCCGCTCGACTAGACCGCTGGAGAGCGCGGTCACCTCCATCAGGCAGATCTTCGGGAAGTTGGGTGATCAGATCCTGTCCCATCCTATCAACCGACGTACACTGATCTAGAACAGGAAACTGGAGAGATATAATGGCCGGAATGAAGCACAATAGGACAAGAGCAAAGAAGTTTATGCAGTTGATCGACCAGACGAGGAACAGTGCGGATTTGGAGTTCTGCTTTGCGGTTGGCACGGTTGGCGATCTGCGGAAGCCTGCTGTCCTGGTGAGTAAGAAAAAGCTCAATGGATTGGCACAAACTTTGAAAAGCATGCCTTTTGAAGATGATGAGGATAGTGGTAAGGAGACCTTTTCGCTTCTGCGGAGAGGCACGGGCAGGATGAACGAAAACGGCGTTATCCTCGTCAAGTTGGCTGATGGTGGAAAGGCCGGGTTCCCGCAAGTCCAAAAGGTGATGAAGAAGTATTTCGTGAACTTCCGCATGAGGCTGCCTGACATGCAGGAAGCAGGAATTTTAACTGAAGAAGACATTCAGCAGTTTGAGATGAACGCCGAGGAGAACTCTCAATTTCTTCCACCCGACGACTCTGAAGAATTAAATCGGCCGATGGCGGCACTCGATAGCGCGGAAGGGAACTCCGCAGGGAGTGTTGAGGAAACTGAAGAGAGAAGCAAGCGTGAAGGCGGGGCTGAGCTCCTGGAGCAGCTTCTCCCGGAAGTGAAGGAGGGCATTGCCGCCGCGGCAGCGACCATTTCCAATCACGCAGTAAGTCTCAGCGCGCAAATTGGCGCGGGACAGACCGCAGAGTTGTCCCATCTGACCACGAAGATCGCGGATTGGCTGCAACGTGTGCTGGCTGCGACGCCTCCGGAAGAGCAGGAGGCAACGCTGCACAACTTCGCCGGCCGGCTTCTGTTGATGCTGGCCTATCCTGAGAATCTGCGAAATCTTCAATATGTGGATGACATGCCCGATGGGGCGGGGCAGGGCGAGACAAACGGCGACCGCCGCGAAGAGGTCGTGGTGAATGGGATCGATCTGAACAGAGTCCCAACGGGTGCTCTCGATCAAGACGAGGTAGTAGAGTCCTTGTTCCGTCTGATCAAGGCAAAGGCTCAGGAGCGACAGCTTTCTTATCCGCTAGAGAACGCGAATTCTGAAAGGATTGCGAAGATAGTGTCGTCGCAATGGCCGAAGGAACTAGGCGATGCAGCCCGTAGGCGCGCGGTTTTGGAGCGTCTGATCGCAGCGGTGGTCCCGCGGCTCGATAACGATGATCAACTTCTGGTCCTTCTTGGCATCGCAGACCAGCCCGAAAGGACCAAGTCCGTCGAAAACTCCGTCGAAAGTATCATAGCTGCATGGCAGGCTCATCTCGACACTGCCTTGACGCTGAGGGATGAGGTAAAGAGCAAGATCAACCAGATGGTCGATGTGGAAGCCCGCGGCGGAACGTGGAGGTATGTCGACGACATCTTCCTGCAGTTCGGTGGAGAGCTTTCGGATCAGCTCTCCGCCATCACCGAACGCAACGGTGAGGCAATGTCGAGCGCGACCGAGCGTGTCAGAACCACAGTCCAGCAGAAGCTCGACTATCTCAACGGCAGCGACATTGTAGCCATGCTTGACAATCCTCCAATCGACATCGGTCCGGGCACTATAGGGCAGACGCTGCGGGAAGGGCTCGCCGCCATCACCGATGGACTGAAGCGCATCGAAACCTCGCACGCCGCGCCCGCCGCGTAGTGATCGCCTGCCTCGATGCTGGTCGGCCCACCGGAAGGCCGGCCGAGCACGCCATCAACGGCTGCATCAGCGACGGAAGGAGTTCGCCGCTCAGGTGGATCAGCGAAGCGGTGAAGGAGCGGCGCACCAACAGAGGCTTCTTCTTCATCGGCTGCCGCTTCAACGACCAGATGCTGCGCACCTACGCCCGACAGATCACGAAGCGATCCAACGCCCCATGTTTGGCGGTGCTGGATGCGGCAGCGCTGACCAACAACGAACGCCGTTTCTTTGCAGCAAGCCCGATCACGCTTATCGACGTGCCGACTGGCGAAGCTGCGGCTCGGCTTGTCGGCTGAAAACTAGAGTAGAGAAGGAGTATTGCGGATGCGACGATACACGAGGATTTCGTCGGTCGGTCGGTCGGTCGGTCGACACCGACGTCGGAGGCGGATTTGCCGTAAACGTTGATCATCACGGCCGCCATTTGAAAGGAAGGATGGTAGTGCCGCTCGCCTTCCTATCAATCCACCCATCCCTTTTTTGCACGCATTCCATCCAAACAAACAATTTTACTGGTCAAAACAATTGCCCTTAGAAAAAACGCTGAAGAGCGCTGTGCAGAACGATTGTGTGGAGTTCTAAAAATTGGTCCTCAGGTTCGGTAGAGACTGTGCTGGAAAACGAGTTGGAGCACTCTGTCAGTTGCCTGGCCTCGATTGTTATCACGTTGGACGTGATCGGCCAAATCTTGGCCGTTGCTTCTGCCGTTTCAGTGCTAATGGGCTCTCACAAGAAGCACTGTTGCCTGGTCGACTAAATCTTTGAGTGCATCCCTCACAATGACTAGAAGCCAGAGCAGGCGCGCTCGCAGCCGCAAGGACATGATCTGCGCCTTTTGCAGGAACACCAAACCTCGTGATGTTTTCTTGCGGCTGTCGGGCCGAAATATGAAGGACTGAGTAATGTGGATAGGTTACGTGGCAGTTCTGCTGCAAATGCTTCGGTCAGGGTTTCCGTGCGGCGTCGCAACTATAGCATCAAGAAGGTTGGGCAGCATCGATTGTCGGCAATGTCGCCGAGCCGGTCGCTATTAGTATCGGCTTCGCCTGTGAGCTCTATCTGACACGTCAAACACAAGCTTTGAACTTACGAAAGCCGGCGGTCGGGCCAGAGCGACCTACCTTTCGAAACGGACTGGAGAGCAACATGCTGTGTCTAGGGCTGAGTGGGCGTCTAAGCAGAGTCTACGAAAAGCCGTTCGATCTACCGAACAGCTTTATGCACGATGGGGCTGCAATTCTCGTTCGCGACGGCCGAGTGATAGCGGCGGTCGAAGAGGAACGGCTTAACCGAATCAAGCACTCCAACAAGCTACCAACGCGTTCGGTTCGATATTGCCTCGCATCTGCAGGTGTTCACCTTAATCACATCGACCGCATCGCGCATTATGCGACTGAGGCCTATTGCAACGCTGTGCTCGAGCGCGTGCGCCTCTCTCACCCAAGCACCCCAATACCGGATGCGAGGCTGTTGCAACGGGCTCGGGGAGGTCGACACGGGCTCTATATTCCTGTGGGACACCCCGATGTTCCATGTGATCGCCATCGTCACACAGATCTGTCCGCCCATTGGACGCGTGATGGCACAATGCCATGGAGGTTGTCACCCGCGCTCCACCGCCGAGATGAACTCGAAAACGTTGGACCCGGAATTGATTGTTGAGGAATGAACTTCATGAAACGCAATGTAGAAAAAGAGGTGACGGATCAACTCGCTTATAGGCGAAAGATGTTGCAAGATTGGAGAGGAGAGCGCCTCACTGGACACCAGATAAACCTAGCATCAATAGACCTCAACCTCCTGGTGGCGCTCGAGGCTCTGCTCGAATACCGGAACGTGACGCACGCGGGCCAGCACATCGGGCGGAGTCAACCGGCGATGAGCCGGGCACTGGGAAGGCTGCGCGGCTTGTTCAATGATGATCTCCTGGTGCGGTCTTCAACGGGTTTGATCCCAACGCCGCAAGGCGAACATTTGGCTCAAAGGCTGCCGTCGGCACTGCGTACGATCCGAGAGATGGTGACAAGCCGCAGCGTAATCTCAAAAGAATGGGGGAGGGGGGCAACGCTGGCGATCCCCGATCATCAAGCTTTGGCTGTACTACCGCGCCTCCTGCCGTGGTTACGCGAGCGTGCCCCTCATCTCGACACACTCGCCTGTTTGCCGTTTGATCGTGCCGTGCGGGGGCTTGAGCAAGGTGATATTGATTTGGCCGTTGGGCATATCGACGTGCAACTGCCTGGCTATTTTCAGCGCAGTCTTTATACAGACCGCTTCGCGTGTTTGTTGCGCCACGACCATCCAGCGCTGGCGCAGGAATGGACGATCGACAACTTCGCGACCTTGCGTCACGCTGCCATCAGTACGGACTCCCCCGACCACTTCGGCCCGATCTACGACCACTTGCCCAACCTGCGAGCGGATCGTAGTCCCATACTGTTTTCCAGCGTTCTCACGGCAGCGGTGGTAGCTTCGGCAACGGATTTGGTATTGCTCGTCCCGCGCCGCGTTGCGACCCAAGTTTCCGCGATGCTGCCGCTTAGGGTTGTTGATCCACCCCTCGAGCCGGCACCGTATAAGGTCATGCTCATCTGGCACGAGCGGTGCCATCACGACCCGCAGCATAAATGGCTGCGCAAGGAGGTCGCCGCCGCGTTGGAGACGGGAGCGGACTGACACAAGAAGCGGGTGATCGGGATGCTCCTGAAGCGTCAAAGAGAGCAACCGGGCATTTTGCGCGGGGAGGTGACCAAGGCCCCAGCGCTGCTGCGACCGAGAGTGCCAGGCATGTTGGACGAATATCGAGACTTGGCTGCCTATGTGCTCGCGGGGCCTGCTTGTGTCCGGGCTTCTGCTGAGCTGCGGCACGGCCCGGCAGTGGCGCGGATATCTTCGACCCGACTCTCGGATCGACCATGTTGATGGTGATCGTCAAGTGATCAGCATTCATGTCAGCAAGCTCTCCGAGACGGTCCGGCAGTGCCAGACCGTTGGTTGAAAGACACAGCTTGATATCGGGGTTCTCTGTGGCTCCGCGTTCAAATGTCGCCTTTGTATTCTTCCGGTCATAACAGGCATCGCCTGTTCCGGCGATAAAGAGCACGGGAAGCTGAGGGACTTCATTGGCGACCGCAACGACCTTTCGCAGCGCCTGGTCAGGCGTCAGCTTTTCCGAGACGACCCTAGGCCGGCTTTCGTTGGCGCAGTCATATTTACGATTGCAGTAGTTGCACTGGATATTGCAGGCTGGTGCGACCGCGACGTGCATGCGCATGAAATAGTAGTGCGCTTCTTCTGAATAGCAGGAAAGCTCCTTGATCTTCTCCCAGACAGCCGGCTCCACGTCGTGCGGCTTTGCGGACGAACCGCACAATGACGCGGCGCAAGCAGTGGACTTCGCTGTGGCCAGCAGCCGGTTCATGGCTGTCGTGCTGGTCAGGCTCTTGTGCGGAATCATTGGTGGGGACATTGAAGGCTCCGTTGCTGCTTAACGTCGCGGTTCAAGAAGCAAGGGTCATGCCAATGCAAATCACTATTTTTTCAATATGTTAGCGTTTTTTGTCCGGTTCCCTCCATTTGCGACCCGACATAGAGTTGTCAGGCATTTGACAATAGACAGACACCGGTAAAATGGCAGCTCGCCTCGAGTGCATGAGTTGAGGAGGGCAGGTCGGGCCGTTCGACCACACCAGGCTTAGAACTTTCTTTCACCCCGATTTGATGCCCGCGGATGGCATAACCAACCTAAGGTGGAGTTAAGCCGAGAGGCGAGCCGCCTGGCCTGAACCCACCCAGATTTCTCCATCGCGTCGATCAGCCGTTCCCGCTCGGTCAGACGCGCACCGATTGCGAGCCAGGCAGGATCATTCGGATCACAGGCTTTGGAGGAGGCTTCGCCGAGGCAGGCGCCGGCGCGCCCGGCGGCCGCAAACGGGGATCCAGTCGACATTCGGCTCTTTCTGGCGAACTCGTCAATCGCATTGTTGCCGAATGGACCGTTAGCTCCCTTCCACACAAGCGCAGAGAGGCACTGGCTGTTCTTGCAGGCAAAATCCAACGGAGCAATGGTCCTTGATTGCGCGAGAGTTGCTGTCTTACGCACGCGGTTTCAAGTTCACAGACGTTCCCTGGGAAGCGGCTTTGCGAGGCCAGGTCAAGCGCCGACGGCGCGAATGTCCGTTCGCAGATGCACCGAACGCCACTTTCAACTCAAGACTAGACTTGCGACGGGCCATGGACCACGAGAAAATGGTCGAATTGCATGATCGCGAAACGATCCGCGACTGTCTCTATCGGTATTGCCGCGGGATAGACGGGCGGACGAGGCGGCGCTGCGCAGCTCCTTCTGGCTCGCGCAGGACAATCACGGAGCGTATACGGGCTCCGCCGAGGCTTCACTGAGTTCGCGCTTGGTGTCTTCAAGACCGAACCGCCCAACATCCACCAGATCACGAAAGTTCTGATTGAGTTTATCAGCCCGACTGAAGCAGCTGTCAGAGCTACTTCACAGTGCAGCATGAGGCGGGCCGTCGCAGACAGTCGCAGCAAGATTGCAGTCTCTAATCTTCGCCTGCGTCCTCCTAATAGAGGGGCGTATCAACTCGGCCGGCGGCGCAAAAAGTCATCACGATGACGGCAAACTTTTATCCGCGGTTCAAATTGAGTTGTTCGAAGTACCAAGACGGGTCATCATCGGAAGAATCTGTCTCGACACTGGCTTCACTCGAATGCCCCTCGACACCTGCTTCATCGTCGCTAAGATAGCCCACGGTTTTAGAGAGATAACTCCAAGGTTTGTCTGCGCGCTGCCATCCACCCTTGCTATTCTTTATCCACTTGTCGGGATGTTGCGTAGGGTCGAGCACCCAGCGATTTTCACCCACGTCAACGAAACCCATCTGCTCAAGACGGGTTCCCATCTCTGGCGAAGCGGGACGTGACATGATCAACGGCTGTTCGCCGTCGAGTTGAAGTTGATGTTCGAGCAGAATATCGCCAGCGTTCTCGACAAGCGGATGAGTAACGCGAAGGTCTACAATCGACGTGATTCTTTTTCGACCGGGAAATAGTTCCCGCCACGGCTCGTTTTCGATGCTAAATCCATCCTCTGTTCTTAAAAGCCCAACGCTTCGTTCTCCCAGATCATAGCTGAAATATCGCGCGCTGGGCGTATCATCGTCGGTGCCGCCGTAGAGTCGAGCGATGGTAGCCGCACGCAGGGCTTTAGAGGACACGAAGGGCGAGTACTCTTGTGGATTGACGGAAATGTGCTTGATATCATCACCGTAAAATTCCCTCACTTTTCTGGCAAATGTAGATCTGTCGAGCACCTTAATTGGAGGTTCGGAAGAGAGCGAGTATGGCCGCGTTGGCGACGAAGGCGAACGAGCATTGGGATCTGGCGTTGATCGGGACGGCATGCCCGTAAGTGTTTGTGCCCCGGTCATATTCTCGATCCACCCCGCCATGGCCCGGGTGCGATCATCTTCCTCGGAAATGTTGTAGCGCAGCGATCGTTCTGAGTTATCCATGGCGGTCTCTCCTGAGAGTGAAAGGTGTGATGAAGCGCATCCTTTTCAGTCGCTTCACATGTGGGAACGGTGCGCTCACTGTCCGGCCTATAAAGCGGATACGTGACTGCTAAGCTTCGATGAAGCGGGGGGTACGCGTTGCATGCGCGGCTCCTGGTCTCGCCTAGAGGGGACTAAACTTCCGTGAACTGGGCGGAAAGACGACCTGCGGGGCCCATATAGCCCGATGCGATCACTGGTTCTGCCAGCGTCGTCCGGACCCGCTCGGGAAGCTGCTCACAGCCGGTTGTCGTCCGCGAGCTTCTGGAGCTCTGGCGGAACAGTGCCGGCGCCTTGGCCAGCCGCAGTGATTGTAGTTGCATTAACATCGCCAGCGTCCATCCACGTTATAGTTCGTCTTACCGCCTCCAGCCGCTCCTCGTCTCCTCCTGATTCCTTTCCTCAGCCCAAGCATCGAGGATTCGTGAAAGCGTGGTCCCTTCGCCAAACCATCGTCGAAGTCCGTCGGAGGTGTCTGCGCCGCGGCAGGGCTAAGATTAGCTTGAATGTTAGAGGTGTCCTCGGAGGATTTACCGCCCCGCGGGCCTGTTCTGTGTTCACCGCTGTTGGTCTCCAATTGCAGATTACGCATATGCTAGCGCAACCGGACTGGCCGCCACCATGCAAAATCGATATTCCAAAATGCTTTGGAAAAGCGGATCCACTGAGTCCCCTTAGGTGGTGAAGGCTCTGAGGAGTAGGTGGGCATCAGTGGTTTTTCGGCAGGGTCGGGTGGTTCAAGCACAGCCCGATAGAAGGCCACTGATGACCAATGAGATGATGGACCTCCGCTCGGGAATACGTCATGCCAAGCTGATAGCTGCTTGGCGGCGCAAGTCCCATCCGGCCAAAGTCCCATCCGGCCAAGGTCACAGCGGCGAAGCCGGGGCGAGTCTTGCGGGCGTCGCGGTAGCGGGGGGCTGAAGTGTAGACAGATACGGGTGCGGGAATGAGCCTCGAAAGTTGAATGATCACGGAAGGCCGAGTGGGTTCTGTAGAGCGACAATCTGGCTGAGTCTCACCTTGTTTGCCGCCGCGCACTGAGGCGGTGAAATCAGAAAGGCCGGCGGATGGATTGGTTGGAATTGGAAATCCTGACGGCACCCTTCACGCTGCATGTTCCACACATCACCCGAAACTGCTTAAATGAAGGCCAATTTTAGCGGGCTCCGCATGGCAAGCGGCAAGCTGGCGAGCCTCTCAAGCCATGTGCCGGCCTGATGGTCGAGTGCAGACGATTGTCGGCAAGCCGTCGCATATAGCGTTCGGCCATGCCTTGAGGGCATGATTGGATCTGGCTTTAGCATGCTGGGCGGCGGTCGGCAGGCATTAGGATCGAGGTTCCAAATTTGATTTCCGGAGGACGGCATCGATGTACCCAAGACGGAACCAGCCGCGCGATGACGATTCTCGCGAAGTAAGTGAGTGGATCGAAGGCGTGACCGGAGCTTTCGATACGGACGCCTGGATCCAGGACTACAATTCACAGAGACGAGACATGGAACAGGATCTGAGCGACTTGCGCCTCGGGTCGCACGACAGTGACGCCGGCGATCGTGTGCCGCGTCGCAGATCCGTGGGCGGTTCGATGCGAGTGACGCCGCAGTCGCGGGCGCCGGAGAACTCGTTGAGCGGCGCCCGCCACAGCATAGACGTCTCTCGGGCGGGCTCCAGCAGCTTGCGATTCGGCGGCTCGGGGGGCAAGACATCGAGCAATATGGCGGAGGCGGGCGAAGTCGCCGCGGCGCCGCAGGGCAAAAGCCGCGGATTTAAGTCGCGCATGGCGTCAGGGTTCAAGAAGGCGTTCGGATGGAGCAGCAAGACGTCGTCGCGGGGTTCGGGGCAGCAAGACGTCGATGCCGCAACGGAGACTCACGTGGTCTCAACCACGGTTCGCGTCGATTACGCCAAGCGTGGTCGCCCCGCCGACCGGGACATGCATCCCGATGACGAGTCCCGCATCAACCAGTTCGCGGAAGCAGTCCGAAACTACGAAATTCTACCCGACGGTAGCATCGGCCGAGGGGACGGAAGGGTTCCCGAGGGTACCCTCACGAACAATTTAAAGATTCTTAGGAGGTTCGCTCGTTGGCTCAAAGCAGAGAACAGAGATTCGATGGCTTCTCGGCTTTTAAACGATCCAGATTCACTAGCCGTTGATATCGCGGATTATTGGGCAAGCGGTGGGGATGGTCAGGACCGTCTTAAGTCAGCACTGTCTCATTTCAGGAGGCTCGGGCCTGAGGGGCAAGAACTCCAAGCCGTTGGACCTGGGCCGCGCCTGATGGGGCGCCAGATACATGATCCTTATCCCGACGACGCCCTCATCATTGATAGCTTGGCCAAGGAAGAGCTGAGTAAGTTCGGACCGGTCCCGAATTCTCAGAAAAATACCAGTAACCAACGAAGGTTTAGTGCTTGGCTCCAAAGGACGGGCAGGGAGAGCATAGCCAGCCGACTCACGGGTACTGATCAGCAGCAACAGTCGTTGAAGGACGATTTTAGGGCCTTTACCAAGGATGAAGGAAAAAATATTGGCGGCGTGGGTCTCGATCGGCTGCGGCAGTATCTAGGCGCCGAGTCGCAGTTGAAACAGCATCATCCTTATCCCGACGACGCCCTCATGATTGATGGCTTCGCCAAGGAAGAGCTGAGCAAGCTCGGATCGGACTCGACTTCCAAGAGGCAAGTTGCCCGGAATGTGGCCAGCAATCAACGAAAGTTTAGTGCTTGGCTGCAAACCAGGGGTAGGGAGAGCATAGCGAGCCGGCTCAACGGCAGTGATCAGCAGCAATGGTCGTTGAAAATAGATTACCAAGACTTCAGCGAAGCCATGGGAAAAAACCTCACCATGTCTTTCAAGCGGCTTCGGCAGTACCAGCAAGTCGTTGAGGCGAACGCAGCGTCGGGGTTGTCCCCTGAGCAGGCAGGTATCCGGGAACCGGCCGGTCCGAACGGCCGTTCGGATCCACGTGCCGAGTTTAGATCAACTTCGCCGCTGCAGCAGGTTGATCCATCGATCGAAGGCCGCAGCGGATTGTCGCTCGACCATACCGAATGGCTGGGCGACCAGCATATCCAGACGGATTATGAGCTGCTAATGCAG
>Ga0123341_1000955_pt1 | contig 20317 bp, 14 predicted proteins | sample Turbeapinknodule_FD_89959 | JGI IMG/M metagenome (GOLD analysis project Ga0123341, IMG submission 89959) | Root nodule microbial communities of legume samples collected from Mexico - Turtle bean Mexico pink nodule | ecosystem: Host-associated > Plants > Roots > Nodule | place: Mexico: Nepantla...
TATAACTAATTATTATAATACAAGTTTTACAAATCTTTATACAAATTTGAAGTATATTCCTAATACATGATTAGAACTTACATAAATACAATATTTACATTACAAAACTCAAAATAACATCTTCAAACTCTCTTGCATTTGTGTCATAGCACTACAAGAAAATCATGAAATAAAAACCAATTTTAGAGATTAAAAATAATTAGTTGTTATAGTGACTAAATTATAAACCATTTTAGGGACTAAATAAATTTTTTTTTTCTAAATTAGTTTATATTATTGTTAAATGGTTTCTAAATTGGTATTTAATTAGCAACCAATGTTTTTGCTACCAAATTTAGAGTCTAAATAATTGTTAGTTAAAACCTTATAAGCTAATTATAAACTATTTAACAATAATATAAATTAATTTACAACACAAAAACAAAAAAAATAAGGGTAGGTTAGTGAAAATAAAATATTATAATATATAAAATTCAATGAAAAAAGCAAACCAAATTACATTGATTATTTTTTCAGTTATTCAATCTTCTTTAAATCCCAACATAAAATAATCACATAGATCCCCCATAAACTTACACATTCAGGATATTTAACAAACATAATAACAATTGACGTATTATGAAAGACTCGTATTAAGTAAGTCCTACCAGAAACTAACACCTGATCCAATATCCAAGACATATATTATACCATATGTATGAATTCAATTCCATACAATATCATTCAAATCGCATTCCACGACATTCAAAAGTCTATTTAACATAAAAAAAACAACACTTAAATATTACATCATCAAAATATAATATTTTTACAAGTTTAAACAATATATAAACAAACAACACAATATATAAACAAACAACACAATATATAAACAAATAACATCCTTGCAAGATAAATTGAACATATGGACTATATCCTTTTTCACATTGAGATCTTCCAACTTATAATACTATTAAAAACTAAAGTTAGTTTCTCTTACTTTAATTATTTGGTTTCCAAGCAATTTCCATAATTTTAAACTATCAGCATGAATAAGTTTTAAAATGTAAGAACCTAATGCAAGTTATCCAAACAAAACAAAAATTTAGTATATGATATGATAAGTTGAGAATATTACTTTTATCAACTGATCCCACTAAAATTAATGACTAAATCCTAAGAAAAAATAGATAATAAAGGATCTTTATAGCAAATATAAACTTACTCAGTTTGAGAATTTGTTCAGATATAAATGTTTCTTAACTTCTTAATTAAAGCGTTGTGCGATCAAATTATAAAATAGATGATGTATGAAATGAGAAATAAATAAAGAATGGAGAAAAATAAAGAGATGGAGAGAGAAAAATAAAAGTTACATTACACTAGCATGGTTAATGACGTTCATTAAAATTGTTCTATGAATTTTTAATTTATTTTGACCAATATTTTGTATTATATTATATGAAAATATCAGTAATGTGTATATGATTTTTTTTTCTCTTATTTGGATATTAGAATTCACCTGTTTATCTTCAAGTTTGAATTTTTTCAATGCACTCAAAAAAAAAAAAGTGAATTTGTGAAGGTGGTTATGGTTTGGACTTAGTGAAAAAGTATTAGAGTTTTGTTTTGTTTGAATTGCTTTATGTGAACAGGTCATTATTTTAAATAAATAAAATTTAAAATTAAATATTTAATTGCTATGTTATTAGTTTTAATATTAAAATATAGAAAATGTTGAGATTAAACCACATTTTTATATATTTATCAATACTAAGCTTATATGTAATAAAGAGGAAAGAATAAAGAAAAAAAAGGAAAAATATAGTAGAAAAGAGTAGATTGTTTAGTTAACAAATATATAAAAATGGGTCAAAATAAAGGTTATTTAAATGAAAAAGTTAAATAAAATAAAGTTTTTTTTTAAATTAAATGTTAAAAATAACCAGTTTTTGTTAATATTAAGTTTTATTATCTATTTATATTATTACCATGTTATTTTTTTTATTATTAATGTTATTTTCTTGTTAATAATTCTGATTTATGATTATTTTATTTTAAATAAAAGAAAAAACATGAATGTAAGCATTACTTTGTAAAATAAAAATAAAAATTGGGATGACAATAAAAAATAATCAATTATCAAATATAGAGGAATGAAAAACGATACTATTATTTTAAAATAATCTATTATGTGCGACATAAATACTGTTGTATTATTAGTAAAAAAACAAAATAAAAAATTAACTCTATAATAATAAAAATTACATTAATTATAAAATAGTTACAAATCATAACGTTTAACCCAACTTGTAATGATAGAGTTCTTCGTCGTCTTCCTCTTAAATAAGAATCTTCTTCACCACACCAGGTTAAAATGGAATTGTTAGGGTATTATGGTCTTACTACTTGTAGAGGTATTTTTTGTGGGATTATGGAGGAGTTTATTGGTGTTTTCTTTGTGTTTCTTGACGTTCAAACAACTATGATTGTTGAGTTTTATGAAATTATACATGCTATGGAGAAAATTCAAAAGATTGAGCTTTCTAATGTCGAACTTAAATGTGGTTTCGCCTTGATTTGTGTTGCATTTACCGTTATGACTAATGTTCCATCAATGTTTCGTGATCAATGAAATAGGTTTAGGCTTACTCATATTTTTCGTGAAAAAAAATGCATGTGTTGATAAATTATGATAATTTAGTATTTATTTATTCATAGATAACCATTTCATTGGTATAATATACTTTTATCTAGTCTATTCTTATAATTTTTTATGAATATGTATAGTATATCTATGTATCGTTTTTGTTAACATATGTGATGACAAATGATTGTTCTTACTTGAAGTGTTAGCCTAACTGAGATTAAGTTACATAATGATGTCTAACATGAAAACTTTTATAAAAAAATATTTTTTAAAAAATAAATAAATGATAAAAACCAATGAAATTTCATAGAAGTCTCAAAAAAGTCAAGCATGAAAGATTTGACACAAACATATTGAAAATACATGAAGTTGATTATGTTTTTTTTATCTAATTATGAATTTTAAAAATTAAAATGTTTTTTTTTTTTCAGTTTTTGTCAAAGCTTGGCCATGAATATGTAAAGTTTGAGCATCTTTGAAAATACTTAGTGAGACAAAATTTTATTTTGAATCTTATCTTAAACTCCTTTTTAAGTTAAATACAACTCTACAAGTTTACCATGAAAGACGGCAAAATGCAATTTCATCTTTATGTTGTACTAAACTCTCCCATTTCAAAAGTCTTCTTCGTTTTTATACTTATAGTAATTAATGTCTTTTACAATTACTTTTTATATTTTGTTCAATTGTTTTACCAATCTATCTCATCCTATTAGTTCTTATTAAGAAATGTTTAAGTTGAATTCTTATATGTAGTGTTTCTCTTTAAACACTATAATAATGTAATCATTTTTTCAAAATCTTTAGATTTTCTAATTAAAAAAATAAAATTAGATTCATATTAATTACTCTAATTTACTTAGTTATTTTCTAATACACAGTTTCATTATTACCACATTTTAACTGAATTAACATCTCACATTTATTTCATTTTATTAATTAGTCTGAGTTACGTGTCAACAACATTTTTTTTAATTAAATATATTTGTAGTCTTTGTAAAATAAACATGTTTTTTTTAATATTAATTAGTTCGAGTTACGTGTCAACAATATTTTTTAATTTTAGAAAAACTACAAATAAAAAGTTTACCGTGTCGAAATCAAAACACGTATTTGATTGAACTAAAAGTATATTAACTATTTTTTTTTTTATATTTGTAGATATTTATGGATTCCATAAACATTTTTTTTTTTTGTAAATACTAGACATAAAATTTGACAAAAACTTAATGTGTAATTATTATGCACCAAATTAAATGTCATTTAATATATTTTATGATTTTTTATTGATGAGATAAATTAGTGTTAAAGGAAGACAAAGGTCAACTTAAATAATAAATATTTAACAGTAATCATAGTTGTAACTACGGTCAAGAAAATATATCAAAACTTTTATATCTACGGTTAATTTGATAGTTTTTAATTCTAAATTTATTTTTGTTTAAGTATATAACCGATTTTTATGTTTTCGTACTAGTAAAAATATTTGTATGATGTCAAACTCTTACTTTACACTTTTATGTCACAAATTTATAAAAAAGAAAAAGACATTTAAAGCTACTTCTTTGTATATTTTTTTCTTAAAAAATAATATTCTTAAAATGATTAGTTGACAAATATTGAAAAAAAAGAAACTAGAATAATCATTTAATATAAATAAATAATTTTTGGAAGATTGGTGAAAAATATCGTAGAAAAGTTGAAATTACTTTTTAATATAAATAAACAAATAAGGTAAATGAATATGCAGGTCAAGGTAAATCGATAATAATATTGTATACGAAAAATTAAAAAAAAATGATTTAATGTCGACGAGACAATTATTTTATTACTTGTAATATTTAAATCTTATTATAAAATTCAAGACAAATTTTAGTGCATTGTGTATCGTATTTTTTTTTAAAATAGAAATTTAATATCATATAAAAATAATTTTGGATGACTCAAAATAAAAATAATAAAAAATAACATGTAAAAAAATTTGAATTATTAATCAATATTTTTTTTTTTCACATGTTTTGATTTCCTCTTTCAAATTTTTTATTTTTTTTCATTTGTGATTTTCGGATCAGAGAGTACGATGATATGTTAGGATTCACTTGATGAAAGATAAAAAAAAAATAATGATTTTGAGGTTGTTTGAAATAAAACGAGAGAGTGATTAAATTTTTTAAAATACTTGTGTGGAATGAAGGAGTGTGAAGGTGAGAGTATGATCTCTTTATTTCTGTTGTTGCCTTTAAATAAGAAAGTAAAAGAAGAGTGAGGAGTTAATTAACTCATAAAAACTATCATATAACAATAATTTAAAGTTATTGTACTAAGATGATATATGTTAAATAAGGAAAAAACCAAAAAATATTTGTATAAAAGAAATGATTATAAATTTTTTTCATATATAGTTATAGATTATATATATATAAAACAATGTTTAAATTTTACAAAAAAGTTAAAATATATTTTTGCTAGAGGAACCAAAATTTTGGTTAATCCTAAATAAATTCATTCGACAACAAAGAAATAGGTTAGAGGTAAAATGCAAAGATTGTGTTGGAGGTGAAGGACTGTTACAGTTCGAAAGCGAGTGATTCTTCACCGTTCTGGCCACAGTTCAGTTTCATTCACTTCTCACTGTAAAACCTAACCAGCTGAGAGTGAAATAGCAGGTACGGTGAAACCAGTTTCTCACGTTTTTCTCTCTTTCGACACTCTTATTCTGCCCTATTTCCCTTCCCTCCCACCATCAAGAAAATGCATGTTACCTTCCATATTCTTCCTCAACATTTCCTACCACATTTCTTTTGTTTCTCGCAGGTTTCAGGTTCTATTTCACCATGCAATGTGTCGTGTTCCATTTCTGGCTTTGACTTTCTTTTGCAGTTTCTTTGACCGTTAATTTCCGCCTTTTCTCTGTCGGCTACAGGTATGGATTGTTAATTGTGTTTTTCATTTGCTGAGATCTTCTCTGCTATTTGTTTCACGATTTAGTACCTTAAGGTTGTTTAGCACTGTAGCTCAATTGCTCTTAAATATTATGTTGCATCTTTTCTTCCATGTGAATTGTCTTTGGAATTTAATTGTGCTTTGCAATTTGTAGCGTGTGGCGGTTGGCGGATCATAAATGGCGCCGAATCCAAGAGTGACAGCGGCGTTTTCGGCAATGGCAAATATCGGGATTCATGAATCAAAAGTGAAACCAGTGTTGAAGAAGCTGCTTAAATTGTATGATAAAAACTGGGAACTCATTGAAGAAGAGAGTTACAGGGCTCTGGCTGATGCAATATTTGAGGAGGAAGAAAATAAGGTGTATTTCGGAATCATCTTACTTATCCAGTATCCACATAATGGATCATTTCTTTACGTGACTAATCTATTGCTTGATATGGTTTGACAGTTGCTGGAGCCAGACCAGAGTAACAAAAACAAGAAGGTTGTGGTACTAACTCTTGTTATTCTATGTTGCTGAGTTTGTCTGCATTTGTTTCTCGCTCTTAATTATACCTATGGCTGCTGAAATGTGTTGTGGCTTTTCAAACATCCAGGATAGAGAAGTAGACGATGAAGAAGCTCATATGCTTGAGGAGCCTTTACGACCTTTGAAGAGGTTGCGTTTGAGAGGCCAAGAGGGTCAATCTTCACGCCCTCTAACTAGTCCTGTCCACAATTTAGCCTCCTTTCCGTTGAAAATTCCAAAATTGGAAGATGGCACAGTGCCTGAAATTAGTCCCAGGCTGCAGCCTCAAAGCAGGGCTGCATTATCTGATGGAAATGCAAGGAATGATGCTCCTCATGTTCCCCCACAAGATGTTATTGTCAACAAGGGAAAGCAACCTGTATCACCTCAAGTTACACCCAGAGGGGGAAGGTCTATGTCTGACCATACTTCCCTTGCAGAACCACTGAAAGAGTCACCAGCTGAACCACGAGCTGCTCCGTTGGTCAATAACAAAATGATTGTTCCATTTACTTTTATCAAGCCCAAGGATGAGCCTGTTGATGATTTGCCAGATTGTGAGATTCCCCTTGCTGTGATCCCTTATGGTATTCAACTTACTATGCCTTGATGAGTGGCTTCTTACTTTCTGTCCATTTTCTGTTTTGTGAGATCTTGGTGGTGACTTTTACTTCATTGTAGACTTTCACTGAACCCAATGTTAAGTACTGTACTTTGTTGGTAATATTATGCTTCAGACAGAGTAGGTGGATTGTTCTTAGGAAAATATAGGAAAAGACTTTAATTCCTACGGGCCTCAAAAGAAAAGAAGTTAATGTGCAATTTTGGCTGAGCTGTGAAATAGTTTCAGTGGAATAGAATCTGATTGATTTCCCTCCCTCAAATGCTGGCTCTGAGCTCACCACATGCTTTCATTTGCACATGCAGCAAGCAAGTCTCTAATTGCATACAGTACAACTTTTACTTTCCCTGAAAATCTGTCATATGATCATCATTTTCGCTGTTGCTTCTTTATGTGGAAGATCCCTGGTTCCTTCGAAGATTCAGAAATTCCCTTGTATTCCAGTTAAACCAAAGAGATGCTACTTTTGTACCTTTTTTTCGCTATTCTGTTTCTAACCCCACATTAAACTTTGTGTTGATGAGTTTTATTTTTATTTATTTTCGCTCAAAAGAACCATCAAGTGGAGGAGACTCTCTAATGGGTGCAGCTGAAAAGAAAGATGACCACGATACTATGGTATCACAGTGCAGAGATGAAGACGTTGAGCATGAATATACTATTTTGTCCTCAATTGAAGAACCAACTTCTGATGTAGATGTAGCATTGCCATCTATAGGAGAGGTAAAAATTTCTCTAAGCTGCAAGCTCAGTTCTTGGGAACTGGATTTTCAATTGCATAGCCATGAACAAATTGTAAAAATAATTTAGTATACATGTCTGCAATTATATACAACCTCTGACCCTTATTTTTGTCCTGGAATTATGGAGAGATGTGTGACTGCATTTGGAATTTGTAACTGATTCAAATAATAATTCACAGGAACAATGTGTAAAGATAACACAAACTGATGATGTTTCAAAGGAATCCGAGACCAATGTTTCACCCATTGTGAGAGAAAATAAAGATCCAGTCATGGCAAATGGGTCAATCAGTGTTAGGTCTTCTCCTTCCTTGGCTGAACCTGAAGGTCCTAGTTCTCTACCCTACCCAAGTGATCAGGATGATGCTGTACTAGCTTCCAAGAAGTTTGGGACGAATGGTTTCTTACAAAGTAATGGTGGGAAGGAGCTAGAGGATCCTGTACCCGCATATTCAGGTACCTTAGTGGTTGTTCCAAAATGTCAACTTACAACTGAAAATGATGCAAGGGCTGTTCACAATGTTAATGACCTAGCAAAGGGTGAAGAAAGAGTGAATATTTCATGGGTGAATAACACTACTAATGATCTTCCTCCACCCTTTCACTACATACCCCAAAACCTTGTGTACCGAGATGCTTGTGTTAATTTTTCTCTATCTCGTATTGGGAATGGGGATTGTTGTTCAACTTGTAAGGGCAATTGTGTATTGTCATCAAAACCATGTCCTTGTACAAATAAAACTGGGGGTGAATTTGCTTTTACTGCACAAGGCCTGCTAAAGGAAGCGTTCTTGGATGAATGTATCGCCATCAACCGCGATTCCCAAAATTATTTCTATTGCAAAGCTTGTCCGTTCGAACGATCAAAGAATGATGATTGTTTAGAACCATGTAAAGGACACCTAAAGCAGAAGTTTATCAAAGAGTGCTGGAGCAAATGTGGCTGTGGAAAACAGTGTGGCAACCGGGTTGTCCAGCGTGGAATAAGTTGCAAGTTGCAGGTGATTATTTAAGTAATCTTTGCCACTAGTAAAAAAATGTATTGTCTATGATGTTGAAATCACTGAGGTGACATTATTTCATTGTTTATGTTCTCAAATTCATTTTTCCCAGCTAGAAATTTATTTAGATATGCCTTCGCTATTATGTGCTACTCAGGTGTTTTTAACTTCAGACGGAAAAGGGTGGGGTCTTCGAACCTTAGAGGATCTTCCAAAAGGCACATTTGTATGCGAGTTCGTTGGGGAAATTTTAACTGTCAAAGAGTTGCACGAGAGGAACATAAAAAATCCAAAAAGTGGGAAATATACATTCCCAGTTTTATTGGATGCAGATTGGGATTTAGGAGTTGTGAAGGATAGGGAAGCTCTTTGCTTATATGCGGCATCATATGGAAATGCTGCTAGATTTATTAATCACAGGTATTGAGGTTTCTCATATTTCACAGGTGTCTTTTGCAGTTATTTATAAAGGTTTTAGTTCTAGAGACTTTTGTACTTTTTTTTATTATGTGTTTAAAATAATTATTTTAGTAAATTACACCAGCCCCACTTGAGGTTTCGTGAAACTACACAAACATATCTGCGTTTTTAACATAAACTCATTGTAACGTTTTTCAAAAAGGATAATGTAAAAAGGGTGTTTGGTGTAATGTTTTTTAAACAATTAAGGGACGTAATTGTAGGGGTAGAAAAAAATCAGGTGTTTGTGTAATATCACAAAACCACTGGGTTGATTATCTCTTATTAGTGATCTTTATTAAAAGAAGTAAATATTACTGTTTCATGTGAGTTTTTTTGAAATTAATATAAGTGGTTTGTTGCTTGGTTTGGCACATACAAACGACTTTTTCCTCAACAAAAGTTGGTATTTACCGTGATTGTAATGCATTATTTTAGATTTTAGGTTATTAAAATCAATTTTGCAGCTATTGAAATTGATTTTATGATAAGTAAATTTTTTAGAATTTTTTCATTTAAAGAAAATATTTTCTGTTTTGATTTTCAATTTTCACTTTTAATTATGAAAATTCCATCGTGCTATTGAAGATTTTTATATGAAGTTATGAAAATAGTAAAATCACTGGGTTGATGGTATGTTAACAATACACTTCCATGTGGCTGTGCAGACATTGTACTCATTATCTGTCTATTGTAAATCAGAAGATTTTTAGTATTTCTGCTTCATTTTTGCAGATGCTTGGATGCAAACTTGATTGAGATCCCAGTTGAAGTTGAGTGCCCAACTCATCAGTACTATCATGTGAGAAGTTAGCAAACCCACTAATTCCATTTCCACTTTTTAATTACCTTTGTTGGCATTTCGGGAGAATGCTCTATAGAACAGAAATATTCTTGCTGATATTTTTAATGTGTTCAAATGTGCAGTTTGCGTTCTTTGCATCCAGAAAAATAGCAGCCCAAGAAGAACTCACTTGGGTGCGTGAGTTTGTTCTTTAACATGTTTGGTGAATATATTGCACTGATTCCTGCAGTTTCTTTGTGTAGTTCGTACTAATTGGTCTGATATATTAAGTAGAGCATTGGCAACAAAGGTTGAGTTAATTTGAGTAATTCATTATCAAAATATAGGTTTTATTTGTTTCTGGTTACTAATTGGTAATGCCACCATGTATACTAGGTAGTTTGGTTGGCAGGCCATTTGTTACCAAACATCATAGGTTATCATTTTTATGTAGAGTTCACTTCAAATTGTGTAATTAGTCAAGGGCCTTTTTTTGTAATGGAAAGCTTATATGCATGGTGTATCTGCAGGATTACGGCATCAACTTTGATGATGACGATGAGTCTGTTGAGCTTTTCCGGTGCAGATGTGGCAGTAAATTCTGCAGGAATATTAAGCGATCAAATAGTTAGTTCATTCTCCCATTTATGTGTTGTTTTGCCTTCAACATAAAAATATGACATGTTATTTCTGTTATTTCAATTTTCACTCCCTATTTTCTTTACAATTATTAGTCTGGTTGAGTAATGGTGAGGATTCAGACGTTCAAAACAAATTTGAGCTTTGAACCAAGCTGAACAGTTTGATGCTTTACCTGTGTGATTGCAAAACACTCATTAGTTATTAGGGTGGTCTCAACTTACTATATTTAAATAGTGTATGTTTGCTACTAATTCATGGTTTAATCGTTATCATAATTTCACTAATTGATTTACGCTTTTGTATTGCAGGATCCCTCAGATCGTGAGTTGCATGATGACCATTCTCTGCCAAACCAGTTTTGTGTCTGATGATGCTAGTAATAGGAACAAGTTCCAACCAACTGAATTAGTCATTTTTGTGTTTTTACTTTCCATTATTTTTTGCTTGGAGGTTGGATACAAGTTACTATTAACAGCCTTCTGAAAACTGCAGTCATCTCAGAAAAATCAAGAAAGAAAGTAGCCTTTAGGCATTAATAATTCTGTCCGAGTTTATGTTAAGCATAATGCATGAAGTATTAACGGAAACGGGTATATAGTATAGAATTATTTAACTAATGGGTATATAAATCAAGAAGAGTTGAATATCTTTATTTGTTTCAAATCATAAAAAATAATGAGAAATTTGCCTCAAAACAATTATTGAATAAATTTTTTAAATCATTATAAAAATACAAGAACATTAATGGGACGAATCAAATAAATAAAGATAGAATTGAAATTACAAAACAAAGTAAGAAGAATAATACAACTTAAAAGAGAAAATGGATTGAAAACTGACTAAAGCAATGATATTTCATTTGAGAGTCCACACTTCGGTAGAAAATTGCAAAGGTAAACGACGAAAAATCAAAATTAACTTTTAAATCTAGATGTAGATGAATGGTTGTTAATGCATGGAAAAATAATAATAATGGTAGAGTTTTTGTTTTTAAAATTAACTTCTTTATTTCTTGATTTTCTATGCCCAGAAGCAATTTGTAACATTTATTATTTATGAAGTAAAATAATTAAGGATATTTTGGTAAAAAATAATTAATACTGGGGGCAATTAGAAAATAGTGTTATATAGAAAGGAAAAAGAATTCAAAATATTATCTTATAATTAAGATAAAGATGTGTAGATGACATAGACTAAAATATCTGTATCTACATAATCAAAATTCTTAGATTAAATTACTCTTGAAAGTTTTCTTTTAGAGTGTATTTATATTTTGGTTCTTAGATAAGGTGCGACTAACGAATGAAAATATAAATATTTACTTAATAGATGCATTTTTAAAATACTTTCTGTGAAAAAATTTATTAATACAGTTTTATTTTTAATTTATAAAGAGTATATCAGTATTTTTGTAAACAAGTTATTATCCATTTATAAAATTATATTTTTGTTATTTATTTTTAAAAATTCATATACAACTGTATTAATAAATTTTAGCTATTGAAAATAGATAGACCAATCTCATTTTCATTATCCAAAACATAGAGAATAAATATATTAAACTAGAGTGAAACTTAATTAAAAAAAGTTTTCTTAAACTACATTTTATATTTTGTCACATGCGTGTGCATAAAATAAAACTCCATATATAATTCCTAAATATATTAAACACTGAAACTGGCCTGGAATAGTAATGGGCCGAAATAAGAGCCAAGCCCAGGCCCATGGCGATTAAACCCTAGTCAGCATGTATATATAGAACAGAAAGAAGCAACCCTAGGGTTTGTTGTTCAACCGAGACGCAACAATGTCGAAGCGAGGTTCGTTTTAACAGTCGAATGCGTTGATTAATTACTCTCGAAATCGATCATCGTGTCTTAATTAACCATTTTATGGCGTTTCAGGTCGCGGAGGATCGGCGGGGAACAAGTTTAGGATGTCACTGGGTCTGCCGGTGGCGGCGACGGTGAATTGCGCCGACAACACTGGCGCCAAGAACCTCTACATCATTTCAGTGAAGGGGATCAAGGGGAGGCTGAACAGGTTGCCTTCGGCTTGTGTTGGAGACATGGTTATGGCCACCGTCAAGAAGGGAAAGCCCGATCTCCGTAAGAAGGTGTTGCCGGCCGTCATCGTCCGTCAGCGCAAGCCATGGCGCCGAAAGGACGGAGTATTCATGTACTTCGAAGGTATTGCACTTTCTCTCGCCTTTGATTGATGTTTTTTTTATTACGTTGTTGTTTTCGAATGATTTTTTATTTGTCCGTTTTGTTTTGCAGATAATGCCGGTGTTATCGTGAATCCAAAAGGTGAAATGAAAGGTATGGACAGTGAAATTTACTTATGGAACTTCTCTCGATAGTGTTTAGTTGCAATTTGAATTGTTGTTGTTCTTTAAATGCGTTTAGTGTTTGTGATTGAGTTTTTGCTATTAATGGTCATGTTATGCAGTGTTACTTTGGGTTTTGTGTTTGATGGAGTGTCACTTGAATTTGTAGGTTCTGCTATTACCGGACCAATTGGAAAGGAGTGTGCTGATCTCTGGCCCAGAATTGCAAGTGCTGCCAATGCTATTGTTTAAGTTGGGTTTCTAGTGTTTTTGTAATGTCTTTCTTTACTTTAAGTTGTTTTTTAATATTTATTTAGGTTGAATTGCAGACAATGCGTCACATATAGTTTGTCTTTGTTTGACTTCTCAGTGAGAAGTGTTTTGATGGGAGATATTGATAGTTTATAAGAGCTGGTTTTTTGGTTATTCTTCTCATCTTAATTTATTGTTTAATTTGCTTTGATATGTTGCTTATCATTGTGAGTGCATGAATTTATTTGTATTTTCGAATGATGTTTAGACGAGAGAGGGATAACATGCCTTGTTCTGCAAGAATTGTCTGGTTGTATTGCAGTCATGTGGCATGCATTTGTTAGGTTTTAATTTTCTTAAGCTGTTGGAGTAGTGTGATAAAATTTAATTGTAGATCTTGTCATTTTCTTTTTTTGAAGTCCTAGAGAAGGTAACACTGACCCTTTCCCCTATTATGAAAAAACTGGAATCTCTAGTTTAAAAATCTAACTACCCATTTAATTTTTTTTTGTGTGTCCCAGCTATATTCTTCTTCCAACTGCCTTGAGCCTTAGGTCGTTTAATCCCTTTTCCAATTTATTAAGGGAGAAAACTTGCATAAAAGTATTTTTGTTTGAGGAGTTACTGAAAACAAAATTGTTGTGAAAAAATAACACCTTATTATGAGCAAAGCTATTGAAATTTGGTTATTATAATTTAGCATTTCATCCTACAGAACCGTGGAATATTATTTGTTTTTGAAACGACTAAAGTAGATAATTATCGCAGCATTTTATTCAATTAAATTTGAATAGTTGTGAGGATTTGCTATTGTAAAAAGGTCTTGATTAAAACGAATGGTTTTTCTTTTTGAATTATTTCGGAAGAATGATTTTAATTTATATATTTTTTTAAAATTCATTGTATTCCTTAAAAGGTTACTTAAATGTGTTTTCCATCTGATCCACTCTTAATAAATGATACCAACTGATTCAATTGACAGAAGAGAGGAAAAGTAATAATGTCTACTTGAATTAACAAGTAACACAATTCACAAAATACTGCAATTCTCTAAATGAACTTTATTTATTTGGCATAACTTGAAATTTTGTGAAAGAGTTTTAATTGATCTTATATTGAACCCTAAACACTATACAATCATCCTAAACATTCCCTCAATTTTTTTGAAGAGTTCCGTTAACGTTGAAATCAGGTTTTGGGATTCCAACTTTTTTTTTATTTCTTTGGAAAATATCATTTGAAATCAACTGTTGTTTTTAAACAACTATTTGATAACTTTTTTAATAATATAATATTCAGATAATAAAAATTAAAACATGTTATATAATAAAATAATGATATACAGTTGTAGGATGGTTCAATGAAATATGAACGCACATTTTGTTTGTAACTTTACATTACACTTTATTTAAGCAATGACATTATCTGTCCCTCAAATCAAACTGAGTTCTTTGAGAATTTGTTTTTTTTAACCCAAATTTTTGTGATGGGAGGTTTGCATGACATGGCATCTATGCCGCAAATTTAAATTTGTTAGTGATAAATTCATGAAGGATAAATGCATAAGTAGCAGAAATTGAACCCAAGTGGAAAAGGCCTTGTTCGAGGTAGTTCAATCCTACCCTTATTGGTGGACTTCATTTCATTTACATCACTGCATGAAACAAAGCTAAAGCTAGTGATTCTGATCTGGTTGTTTTCATACCTTGGAGCACAAGAGGAACTTGCCAAACCATTGAGCAAAAAAGGGTAAATCACAAAGGATGCAGATAGCAAGTTCTAGTGGGTAGAGCTACACCCGTATAGAAGACTCTTCAAAAAAGTGCTTGAGCACTTCATTGATGTTACACCACTTGACGGCTTATTTTCAATCCATTCCATGCTGGGGACATTATTAATCTTTGAAAAGGCCACAAACTAAAGTTTGATCACTTGATGCAGTGTTCATGATGATCATGCTCTTCATTTCCAGCAAATAAAAACTTGACACCCTATACTGTGTGGTCCACATTTGATAACCTACCTTTCATAATGCATTCATCCAGTCTAATTCCTCATGATGCATGTCTAATAGCATCACATGTTGTCACTTGATCTTAAATGTGAAGCTAGCTAGCATAGCCAGCAGAAGGAAGATGTCACAGTTTTATATCCCTCAAAGGACTCAGTTCTTGAAGCTTCAGTTCAAAGCAAAAATGAGAGTTAGCCCTTTAGTGACCCTTGGTAATGTCCCAAGAAAGAGGTTACTTGGTTGTGGCACTTCATCAAGAGTTCTCAGACAGCTAGTTTGCAAGTTGAAGCATAGCTGGAAGAAAACTACGGGGTGGCACAAGAGAGGTCCACAGTACAGCTATGATTTTCGCAGTTATTGCCTCAACTTCAGTGATGGCCCTTCAAACGACCATATCCACACGCCTCCTCCTCTTCTTGGCTGATGATATGTCTTGTCTTTAGAATCTTCCCCTTTGGTCATTTTTATGATCAAAAGTTTGCACACAATTTGTGTCCAGGCGTTCATCAGATGTATGGTTTCACTATTCAAAGAACGTTTTCAAAAGTACTTATATATTACTCATTAAGGTTTACATCATCAACAGTGAAATTTGAATTTACATTTCTTAAGATGAATAATAAGTTTTCCTACATTTTGTTCTCTTTCTAGTATACTCATACTTTGCATATGCAAACTTGCTTTAGCCATTTGTATTCAATCCTTTGTTATGATGAGCATATATATATATATATTGAATTGTGATCACAGATTTCTTCTCTTCTCTCTGGAATCTGTTCAAATTTCATTTTACAGTGGTAAGGGTCTCACTACATGTGATGAGATGTCCTCTTAGGAAAATAAAGATCCACTACCCCATATCAGTACCTCATTTATTTTTCAACAAAATGAAGGTACAAAAGTTTGAAAAATTGCTTCCCTTAGCTGGAACATGTACAATATTATTCAGCTTACTTTATTTCCCTTCTGGCCCCCTGTTAATCCTTTTCTTAAACAACCTAATTAGCGATTCAATCATTTCCTAAAACACCTGTATGTCACTATGTCTCTGCCCTATGGCAATCCAGAGATTAAAGGACCTATAAACATCTTTTCAAACACAACTAGGATTCGGATTCAGAATATTGTCCATGGCAATAACAGAATGAATGATTTGTATACTGAGATCTTATGTAGCAGAAATACAAAAGAATAACAGACTAATAAATATAACAAAACTACTAAAGACTTTTATTAGTGTTGTCAATATCAATGATAACATTTCACCGTCTTTCCAAAAAGGTGCCCGTGATGTGTGGCAATGATGATGGACTGACCCAAAATTCTTAAAGAGTGCGTAAAAGTTAGCCGAAAGAAGTTTTCTTCCAACCTGGAATACGGATGAACACACATCAAATAATTTGAATCCTTACTAATAAGTGAGGTGCAACAAGGTAGTATGATTAATGCTTCTGATTGAAATTCTCTATTGCGGCATAAACAAGTTTCAATTTTATGTATAAACCTATATACAACAGTAGTTTCTAATAATAATAATTTAGTAAAAGGTAGCCATGGATATATAAGTTAGTGTAAATTTTATAAGTCGGTTTTACTTGTTCAGTTAATTTTAAGTTCTTTTCTTAATAATATATGTATAGAAACACTCATGTATTTATTTTCTTTACATCAGGTTATGTATTTAGTAAATATGATTAGCAAACACAACCAACAAAGTGGAACGAAATAATAAGGCTCACATGCAGGCCATTTAATGAGTGCTATTGAAGTTAATACTTGTAATTATGAATGACTAAAACTAGTTGTCAATTATCCAACTGTACAAAGTACTGGTATACTACTTTCGAGTTTTCACCCCAAACTTTGAATTACTAAGCAATTCAAAATACTATTTCTATGTTTGTTTTTCAAGCTTGCATGTTACATTTGCCACTAAAATTATATGCAGACAATGATTTTTGTCTACAATTTCACATATCCTTAAAAGGCCATGTATATTATACTATAATGTCGATTAATTCACACTGTTTTATGTAAATTTTACATCATTGGTAAAATTTGTACACTCAAAATCAACTGGTGTATTAATGTGTTGGACAAGAATGATCACCTAGCTATAGTCACTGTGTGTCCCACACTCCATTTCACGCCTATATGTATTTTCTTCACTCAGTTTCCTTTTTCACAGAATTCTTCCATCCCTCTCTGTCAAATGGCCAAGTGTCTGGCACTCTCACTGATCATATTAGGCCTCTTCATTGGTCTGGTGAGTCCAGAATGGAACATACTGAACCTATGGGGAAAAAGGGTTGAGGAAGTGAGTCCAGAATGGAATATACTGAACCAAAGATGGGGGGAGAAAGTGGTTGGAGACAACTTGAAGAGCTACTGTGAGAGTTGGAGGATAAATGTTGAACTAAACAACATTAGGGGGTTCAGAGTTGTTCCTCAAGAATGTGTGCAACACGTGAAGAAGTACATGACTTCATCTCAGTACAAAGCTGACTCTCTGAGGGCAGTGGAAGAGATTAGGCTCTATCTCAGTGGGTACTGCACTTTGAAAGGTGATGGCAAAGATTCCTGGATTTTTGATATTGACGACACCCTTTTGTCCACAATTCCTTATTATAAGAAGCATGGTTTTGGGTAAGTGCCTAATACTACTAAGCCTTTTGTTTTTATTATATATATATATATAGTGCACACACATGTAATTAACTTTTGGTGTTACTCTAATCTAGTATAATCATGGGAACCGTTCAGATTTCAAGCATTAACTAGTTTACAGTAGACATGATGATTATGACACCATGTCGAGTAGATTCAGTTGCTGCTATTTTTGTCCAAGTGGTGCAAAACTAGTTCATGTCATTAATGGTGAAGATGTTGTGGAATCAATTCATTTTTGTTGGTTCAATTTGTTTATATTTTCTGTGTCTTTTACCAAGGAAGTGCAATCTGTGATGCGTCATATAGTGACGTGTGTAAGTCACTCCACATTGTTTTATTTCCACTGACGAAAGTTCCCAAAGTTGTTAGAATAATTTAGCCAAAATTCTGTCTTTGTGAAGATTATTCAAAGAAAGAAAGGTGAATTAGGTCACTAAGCTAATCTGATGTAGCCAGGATAACAAATCTCCTTTCATTTGAATCTAAAAAGTGTAAAGAATTGGTATTTAATTTTGAAATACTTGAAATCAAGAGTTGCACATAACTTGTTTGTGTTTGTTCTGTAACGAAAGCAATATGGACAAATTTCTTTTGATGTTGTTGATTATGAAATTTGTTGTTGATTATTAACATTAAAATACACCAGGGGAGAAAAGTTGAATGCAACATCTTTAGAAGCATGGATGAAGCAAAGCAAGGCACCAGCTCTTGATCACACATTGGAGCTCTTCCATGAAATAAAGAACAAAGGCTTCAAAATCTTTCTGGTTTCTTCAAGAAAGGAAATCCTTAGATCTGCAACAGTAGACAACCTAGTCAATGTTGGGTACCATGGTTGGGCTACTCTTAAATTGAGGTAATCAATTCAATGTTAACGGTTTCTGTCAGAAATTGAGCACTTAGTTATGGGACCCTAATGTCCTACAGTAAGAAATTTAGCACAGTATCCCTAACAAAATTGAATAACTTGGCAGGGGTTTTGATGATGAATTGATGGAAGTAAAAAGATACAATTCTAAGGTGAGACAAGAATTGGTTGATGAAGGTCATCGTATATGGGGCATTGTTGGAGATCAATGGAGCACTTTTGATGGACTTCCTATCCCAAACAGAACATTCAAACTACCCAATTCCATTTACTATAAAGCATAAATTTCTCAATCTCCATCATATATATATATATATATATATATATATATATAAAACTTTTACCTTTATCACCATTACCACAAGCTTTTGTCCCTTCATCTATGTCAAAGGTTTATCACAATGGAAATCTTCTTACTCCATTGTAAAAAAACATGTGGAAAAAGGGAAAAGGCTATTTATTAAAAAAGGGTCATGCTAGCTTTACTTCTTCTTTGCCAAACAAAGAATCATGGCTATGCTCTATTTTTCTACTTTTCTTCCTCACTAGGACTAGATGCAATGTAAAATATATAAAAGCAATTTTCAAAGTGTTGATGACATGCTTTTCAATATGTTTTTGAATACCTAATATTTATGGATTTATTGCTGACTAATTATTGCAACACAAATTGATCCATTAATTTTTTTAAAAATTAATTTATATTATTGTTAAATAGTTTTTAAATTGGTATCTAATTAGTGACCAATATTTAACTACCAATTATTTAAATAATTAGATTTATAAACAAAGATTGTGTTTAGTATCTGGTCTCTGATTTAGTCACTACAACAACTAATTATTTTTAGTCTATAAAATTAGTCTCTATTTCATGATTTTCTTGTAATGTATAAATAATACATTAGGAAAAAATAATTATGGAAAACAAAATAAAAAATATATTTAAAAAATTGAGTTTGAAAAAAATTAGACAAAAATATAATTCTAAGAAGCCTAATCCAAAAAAATATTTCATAAATATAAATCTATAAATATATTATAGAATACTAAATTCGAAATATATTTTGACTTGCATTCTCCACTCCTATTAAGAAGCTAAAAAAGAGATTTTCGTCAATTTCATATAATGTTAAGGTGCATGATAAATTTTTTTGGCAAAAGTTCTTGTTTTATAGGTATACACTCTTATTGTCCAAATATAATTTATAAGAAAAAAAAGGTGTAGGGTCTTAATGATGACAGTAGATAATCCCATTATTATTATTATATTCACACATCTCACTTTTCTTCCATTTCATTTTTTATCTTTAGTTTTGCAAATTAAACTATTTATTTGGTTTGTTCTTTTTTTAAGTTTCATTTATATCCAGAAAATAATATATTTCATTTTCACTCGTGCATAAAAGTTAAGTTTTGATCTTCTTTGGTAGTATCACATAATTTTTGTTGGTGATATAATTTTGTTATACAAACTTAAGTTCTAATTTTTTCATGAATAAATTTAAGTATTTTAATTGAATTTCTAGTTGTTATCTTTTTTAGTGATGTATTAGAAAATATAATTTTTTTATTAATATAAAATGATATTATGATTATTTAATAATTGAGTTTTATTGATTTAATTAAAAACATGGTTTATATAATCATTATTGTCACATGCACTTTTTGATAGTTTTGATTGATTGCATTAAAATAAGAAATATAAGAAAATATAATAAAAATCATCATATCGTTATTGTATTAATTACAAAATTTCATAATTTTTAGCATTTAAAGACATGATGAGACAAAACAACAACTACATGTCGAGTTAAGAAACTAAACAACAAAAACTCAATTAAAAAATATAAATA
>Ga0123341_1000957_pt1 | contig 20310 bp, 19 predicted proteins | sample Turbeapinknodule_FD_89959 | JGI IMG/M metagenome (GOLD analysis project Ga0123341, IMG submission 89959) | Root nodule microbial communities of legume samples collected from Mexico - Turtle bean Mexico pink nodule | ecosystem: Host-associated > Plants > Roots > Nodule | place: Mexico: Nepantla...
ATATTATTGATATGGAATGTTCAAACTTCTTCAATGAAAAAAAAATGCTGTAGTTATAAAATAAGTTTGATTTTTTAAATATTGTCAACATAAATATTTTCACCCAATCAATTAATTAGAAATAAATTTTATATCAATTACTATAAACATTTTTTCATTCGAATCAAATTTAATTAAAGAATTCAAATTTCTTATCACATACTTCAGAGATTCAAATCCATCTGAAGAACATCATATAGTACGACCCCAACTTACTATTGGTACAATTAGAAAAAAACTATTGATGTATTACAAAAATTCACAAATCAATACAATAATCTTATTCTATTCTAAATTCTAAATGCTAACACATTTTATTTAATTCCATATTTATTACATTACTTGTCCACTATGGGGTCAAAAAAATGACACTACTCTACCCACCAACCTTCCTAAAATCCTAAACCAAAAGCTATTTTCCTTGTTAGGTAAAGTTCCCAAGCCTTCACCAACTTTTTCAATTATTTTGGTGTAAGCAATTCCAGTATATTCTACATGTGTTAGTTGGCAACCAAAAACCACTTTATGTGACTCAATCCAACAACCACTAGCATTGCCATCTGCCACCAACCCCCATACCCAGTTCTCACAAAACCCCTCTCATTGCATACATTAACAAAAAAACAAAAAAAAAACTCATTTCAAAGAGACAGACCCTTCACAGAATAAGATCCAGGAACTGTGTGCAGAGCACAAGGTGTACGACATTAAGGAGAATTGAAATGGCCCAGGTGAGCAGAGTGCACAATCTTGCTCAAAGCGCTCAGATTTTTGGTCATTCTTCTAATCCCAACAAACCCAAATCGGCGAATTCGGTTTCACTGAGGCCACGCCTTTGGGGGGCCTCAAAATCTCGGAGCCTCTTGCATAAAAATGGAAGCTTTATGGGAATTTGCAATGTGGGTATGAGAAATTCCGGTGTGTTTAAGGTTTCCGCCTCTGTCGCCTCCACAGAGAAGCCGTCGACGGTGCCGGAGATTGTGTTGGAACCCATCAAGGAAATATCGGGTGCCATCACATTGCCAGGGTCTAAGTCTCTGTCCAATCGAATTCTGCTGCTTGCTGCTCTATCTGAGGTGAAGTTTATTCATTTATTTGTATTTTTTTTTTGCGGTTATGTAATTAGGAGCTGTAATCCAGATTTTGAATATTTGAATTTTTGTAATCTTCTGTGAAAATGAAGCGTCCTATTCCATGACAAATATTGACGCGAAACTAAGGGGCTTATAATGAAAAATGAGCATAGAAATGGACAGTCAACATTTGATTTAAGTAAAACAATCTTTGAGTCTTGATTATCCCAGTATGATTGTGTGAGCAATATTGACTCTAGAAGATAACCAAAGCACAAACTAGAATGGTGTTTCAAGTTCTGTGTCACTTTCATTCTGTTATTTTTACAACTTTTAATTGCATAATAGATGGCTTGTTGGACATAAATTATGTTATTCTGTTTTTTCTATATAGGGAACAACTGTTGTAGACAACTTGTTGTATAGCGAGGATATTCATTACATGCTTGGTGCATTAAGGACCCTCGGACTGCATGTGGAAGATGACAAAACAACCAAGCGAGCAATTGTGGAAGGCTGTGGGGGATTGTTTCCCACTCTTGGAGAATCTAAAGATGAAATCAATTTATTCCTTGGTAATGCTGGTACTGCAATGCGTCCTTTGACAGCAGCTGTTGTGGCTGCAGGTGGAAATGCAAGGTCTGTTTTTTATTTTGTTTATTCATTTTGATATTTGAATTATTTGTCGTATAACTTATCAGAACAAAGTTCATGTTCATCTTCCATCCTGTTATAATCTAAAAATCGCATCGAGATTAGTCATCTTTTTTTATTTAAAAGGAACCTCGAATTAGCTATGTATTTATTTAACATGTAAATTACCCTGTCAAACTTGCCTATAGATATTTTGATTATACACTGAGGAATGCAACTGAGGGTCTTCCTCATGATCTACTTCAATCTCATCATTTTCTTCTGTTATAATTTGATCTTCTATCATGATTACTGGCTTGAGTCTCTAAATAGACCATCTCGATGTTCAAAATATTTCAGCTATGTACTCGATGGAGTGCCTCGAATGAGAGAGAGGCCAATTGGTGATTTGGTTGCTGGTCTGAAGCAGCTTGGTGCAGATGTTGATTGTGTTCTTGGCACAAACTGTCCACCTGTTCGTGTGAATGGGAAGGGGGGACTTCCTGGTGGTAAGGTATGGTTGGATTTCCTTTAGAATAAAGTGGCCTAACCTTCCTGGAGCAAAACTCTAATTTAATGAGCCTCCCTATTTCCCCCTCTTAAGGATAAAACACTATTGCTTTGTTTGGTTTAGGAAAGAAAGAGAAAAGATTGAAAAAGGAGTAGAAAATGAGATGCTTATTTAGGTTATTTGATAGGAGAGAAAGTGAAAGAAAACATAGTTATAATTTTAACTTGCTCTTATTTGGTTGTAAAGAAAGCGATAGGAAATAAATTGTATAGATTGACATAACTATACTTCACAAAAAAAAATATATGAAATAAGGATAATTTGGTCTTTTAAATGCAAAGAACACTTTCTCTCTGCTTTTCTTCTGAAATCTGAGAGGAAGAAAAAAATGGGCCCCACATGAATTTTATTCTTTCATTCCATTTTATTGAAAAACCAAACATGGGAAAGATGCATGTTTTTCATCTTTTCCTTCCCTTCCTCTCCTATCTCATTTTCATTTCTTCAAAATGCGTAGTAGGGAATGTTTAGGAGTTGGGTTTTGGAGAGGTACGGAGGGGAGGGATTTTTTTTTTTATTTCTATTAAATATTCTCTAATCTGATAATTTTTAAATGAAAGGAATTAAATTTATATTAGAATAAACTTAATCTCCTGATCATTTATTTATATACCTCAATTCAATAATAAAATATTTTTTCTCCGTTCCCTTTCCCTTTCCCTTTAAAGCCTGAGTTTCAAAGTCAAACATACTGTAATTGAGATATATTTTGGAAGGACCATTGTGTTGTGGGTTTGGGTTTTCAGAGTTTATCCCTCACTTTTATTATGTAGCCTTTGGTCTCTTCATGAGTCAATTGTTTATTTCTCTTAAATACATCCTCATTCATAAATACTTGTTTAAGAAACACTAAGCTTTCTTGTAGTTATGCCTTCTCCTCCTTATTTTCTTCAAAGGAATTTTTTTTCAGTGTTTTTTGATCCACTTTTGATCTCATTATCCCATTTCACTTGCAGGTGGAACTGTCTGGATCAGTTAGCAGTCAATACCTGACTGCTTTGCTTATGGCAGCTCCTTTGGCTCTTGGGAACGTGGAAATTGAGATTGTTGATAAACTGATTTCTGTTCCATATGTTGATATGACTCTTAAGTTGATGGAGCGCTTTGGAGTTTATGTGGAACACAGTGGTAATTGGGACAAGTTCTTGGTCCACGGAGGTCAAAAGTACAAGTAGGTTTCTATGTTTTACTGTTGCATGGCCTTGTAGTATCCAACATACAATGAATTAAAAACTCATGATTCCTCCCAGGTCTCCCGGCAATGCTTTTGTTGAAGGTGATGCTTCAAGTGCCAGTTACTTCCTAGCTGGTGCAGCAGTCACTGGTGGGACTATGACTGTTGAGGGCTGTGGCACAAGCAGTTTACAGGTATTCATGCTTGACAGTGTTTTCTGTTATCTTTTATTTTATTGCTTTTACAGGTATTGCTTTTATTGTCCTTATTCCCAAACAATAGAGCTCATCATTGTATCCTCAATGGTCCTTGGATGTCCTGCTGTTTCATCTCTTGAGCAGATACTACTTTCATTATCCCTCTCAGCAAACTTTTCCCCGCCTCTTTGGTGTTTATGAATTGATATCATCTTGTGGACTTTCACTTTTCCCTCCTTCATTTTATTTGTTTTTTAAGTACTCTTTTGAAAACATTTATTCCACATTTGTATAACTGTGATTAGAATATTTTATCAAGTAAATCAATTTAGCACATCATATGCTTCAATGATAGAACTAGTTAAAGCCTGGACAATCAGGAATATCTTGATTATTGTTGGGGATTCTACATCGACTAGGAATAAATCTAGATTATAATATAATAATCTATTCCCTCCCTCATTTTATTTGTTTTTTAAGTACTCTTCTGAAAACATTTATTATTCCACATTTGTATAACTGTGATAAAAATATTTTATCAAGTAAAGCAATTTAGCACATCATATAATGATGCTTTGATGATAGAATTGGTAAAAGCCTGTAGAATCAGGAATATCTTGATTGTTGTTCGAGATTCCACATCGACTAGGAATAAGACTAGATTATAATTTATAAGTGGAGTTCAATTCTCGCCTTTACAAGCTGGTTTTCTGAGATTGAGTTAGATATAAATCCAGTTACTAAGATGGTATCATAGATCTCGATCTTGGGAGTCCTATTTTTGCTGCCTTTTTAACCGCTGTCACCGCCATTGTTCACCGTTGTCATTGAGGTTAGTGGTAGGATAGAAAGGTGTGGCCCACCTACTGCCGCCACAGAGAGGGTCATCAGGACCTCTAGAGCACCAAGGGGTGACGTCTCACTTGACTTTGATTTGGTTCCATTGCCAAATAGGTCTTTCTTATTATGAATAAAAATGATAAGGGTTGAGTCTTTATTATCTCTTGTTTGTGTGTTTTTCAAATATCCCCCCGAAGGTCATGAACTTGATTCCTAGTAGGACAATTGTTGAGGGGGAAATTGTTGTAAGTGATATCAATTATCCCATGACATAGGCAAGGTAGGCTGAGTCGCAATAACGAAGTTTGATTCCTAGTTGGACAATTGTTGAGGGGGAGATTATTGTAGGGTGCAATTGTCACATAGCATAGGTCAAGTGGACCAAGTTACAATCAAATTGTGGTGTTTAAGTTGCTATGCTCTTAAGTTGAAAGAGATGCACCTTGACTATTAGCTATAACTTTTGGCCTGGTGGTAAGCACTCGATTAACCACACTAAATGCGTATTTGATGTCTAGTCTTGAGACAGTGAGGTAACTAAGTCTGCCCATTAGATGTGAATATCTTCTAGGGTCTTTCAATGGCTCCCCATGACTCATAAAAAGTTTCAAATTTGGATCCATAGGACTCCTGCTCCCTGCAACAATCGATCATAAACCTTGGTCTAAATGTCTAAAACATACTTCGATACCAAGAAAGTATCTAAGTTGACCCAAGTCCTTGGTCTTAAACTGAATCGGAAGGCGAGACTTTTGTTGGAGAATGCCATCGAAGTTGTCACCGGTAGTGACAATGTCATTACCATTTACAACTAGGCACACATGTCGGAGGGAGAATGAAGTGAAAAATTTGAGTAATCAACTTCACAGTGAGTCATACCAAACTTAAGCAAAATCGAGTTGAAATGATTGAACTAAGCATAAAGAGATTGCTTCAAGCCATAAAGTGAGTGATGAAGCTTACAGGTAGATGGCCATTGAAGACTATACAACTGGGTGGATGATCCACCTCTACTTCTAACATACCACTGACAGACATGGGCACCTTCAGAAATGCCACCCATTAATCCTCCAACATCTTTTTCAGCTCCAACTGCTCTTCCACCAACCTTGCCTAAAGGTAAAGGTGGAGTAGGAGCTATTACACGAGTTAGGGCAATAGGTGGAACCTCTGGAGGGATATCTTCAATGATGGAAGAAAAGAATGGAGTAGTTAAAGAATGTAACATCAACAAATACTAGATATTGTTGCACCTAGGAGAGAAACATCAATAACCTTTTTGGAGTTGGGAATAACCTATAAAATAATTTTAGGGATTTAGCATGGAGTTTATTTTTACTTGGAGTGAGATCATGGACAAAACATGTTCTCCCAAAGATATGAAGAGAGACAAAATGAAGTTGGATTTTAGGGTTCAAGATGGAATAGGGAATTTGATTGTTCAGAACCGATGAAGGCATGTTGTTAATCAAATGACATGCACTAAGAAGAGCATCCACGATAGAGGAACATCTTAGTGAAGAAGAAGAGTGCAAATTGTTTCCATTAAGTGGTGGTTTTTGTGCTTGGCAACACCATTTTGTTGTGGTGTGTGAGCACATTAGCTAGCTGAGACTGTGGGTGAGCTTTGCTTTGAGACATTTATCGTCAACATGATCCCAACAATTGTAATAGTTGCAATAGGGAAGACCATGATGGCCACCATGTCATGCACTACGTCCTCCATTGCCACCACCTTGATTAGAGAATTGAGAGACTAGGACAAAGGAATTCTTGGTAGATGTTGAAGTGCTTTCCTAAGTTTAAGAATTTGGATTGGCATTCTTCTTCAACATGACCCCAATAGTTTTAGTAGTTGTAGTGGTGACGATGGTTGCCACCATGTCGTCCATTGTGTCCTCCATTGGGACCACCATAATGAGAGGAATGAGAGACTAGGGCAGAGGAATCCTCATTAGACGTTAAAGTGCTCTCATGAGCTTAAGAAATGGAGAGACGCAACAACTGCCCTTGAACTGCATTGTAGGTAGAAACAATAGAACTTGAGAGAATCTGATTATGGATGGATGCTTCAAGGTCAGGTGGAAGTCCAGCAAGACGAAGTACCATGAAAAATTGACTGTGTTTGTAGAAATCTCTGCTTCAGTAGTAAAGGGCATAAAAGTTAGAATATTCTGCAATCAGACGATCAAGCTTACCAAGATATGTCTGCATGTCCATGTTCTTCAATTAGATGTTCATCATTTGGTGAGTACACTGTAGAAGTGATGAGCAATGTTTAAATGCATTTTCAGCTCATAAACACTGTTTTTTAGCTCAATGTCTCTATCATTCCTATAGTTTAACAAATACATTATCTTCAGTTACAGTTGTGATGGAGATAGACATGACCTCTCATGCAACTTGTGTTGTATGTCTAAATCATCTTTTGCATTAGAACATGAATTAGAGAGTGAGGCTGAAAATAATAACAGACACAGCTTAGTTCTAAAAGAATTACAGGGTGCATCTGACAATTTTATATGGGAATACTGAGATCAATAACAAGTTACAAGGCTTGCAGAACTAATTTTGATGTTATAGTCATAGGCAATGTTAAACTTGTAGATTGTTTGAGGGTGGTAAAAGATTGTATCTTGTGGATTGTTAAAAGATTGACATGGGTTGTAAAATTCTTCATAAAAATGCAAAGTTACATTATTTACATCCATATTCTTAAAAAAGATATAGCATAGATGAGAAAAATAGCTTATAATCAGAATAAGTCATAAATCTCTTAGAAAAACAAGAATAGGCCCACACAAAACAACACCCAAGAGGCCCAAACACACTAAAAACAGGATAATATGCCCAAACATAGGACCCATTTTGCCTGTTGACCCACAGGCCTAAACCACACCTCCCTTTCATTTTGTTTTGCAAATGAAGTTCTGGTCAGAAAAAGCATGTAGTAGCTAAACAATTATATTGTTGTGAAGAGTAGTCTTAATTGGTTAATTATCAAATTTTATCTTTTAGAAATACAAAATTAGAAATAGTTTGGTTAGTTATATAAATAGGGTTTATGGTGTGATATTAATTACTTGTCATATGTAAAGACTATGGCAGCCCCTATGAAGCCATTTTAAATTCCACTATTTTTTAATTTGTGCTTATTGTCCCTTTTTTTAAAGGGAGATGTAAAATTTGCTGAAGTTCTTGAAAAGATGGGAGCTAAAGTTACATGGACAGAGAACAGTGTCACTGTTACTGGACCACCACAAGATTCTTCTGATCGAAAAGTCTTGCAAGGCATTGATGTCAATATGAACAAGATGCCAGATGTTGCCATGACCCTTGCTGTTGTTGCACTATTTGCCAATGGTTCCACCACTATAAGAGATGGTATGGTTTAGCTGTTTGTTTGTGCTCAAGAGCTTGTTGTCACACTTTTTTTTTATTGTGGTTAATGAAATTATTATAATTACACTAATATTGAAATTATAACTGACCATGTGAAAGTGTTTGAATTTTTAACTTGAAAAGCTTCCTTTGTGGATGATTTTTCTTATATCTATCGGAGTGTGGGGTATCTATGTTGTTCCTTCAAAATTTGTTTTTAAAGTTGTACAACCTGGGGCACCTGCTCTGTGGGTTGGTCCAGTCCTTACTCATGACAGTCTTTTGCATCTAACTGGTGAAGACCTGTTGACCCACTGAGATTGGTCTGAACCCCCCTACCCCTTCCTTTTAAATAAAACTCCAAAAGGCTACTTGTAAGATTTCAACATGATGACCCTTCCTTTAAAGTGTATTATGGCATCAGACCACTTGACTCTGTTCAATTATGTTCATTTTTTTTAATTTATATTGTTATCATCAAACGAACCAATCTTCAAATTTGATGCTGGATAAATGTTGAATCTAGTTAACATTGTATAATCCTTTGCTTTCTCATTTATTATTTTTCCCTTCATATATTTATATGTATTTTTCATACTATGTTATTGTGAAAAAAATCTTTTTCAGCTTTTTAGTTTGAAAATGCTATTTCATTGACTTTGCCTTATTTCCTGGTTTTGGTTATATAACTGTGCTTTGCTTGACTTTAATGCTTCAATAGTATTTTTCTTAATGATGGAAGTCACTAGAGTGCTGCCAGCCTGTTCAAGGTTCTTTAATGGCATCTTGAATATGTTAGAACATGGAATTATGGTATAAAACCACTCTATCTTCACCTAATAGCTTAAGCTTTTGGAAACTTGGTTAACACGATGGTATTATTAGATTCTCTATATTAGGTGGTCTTTGAGTTCAATCATTGTCACTCCCAGTTCTTCTAGTAAATTTCATTTTGGTCCACTTCAAATAAAAACATGAATTTAAGTATAAGGCAGGTGGGTCGTTTGTATTATTCATGTTTGGAATGTAGTATAGAATCACTCATGTGTGTCAACTAAAGTTTTTGTGATTGTTGTATAGTATCATTAGTGTCTAAACTAGACATGATCTTTTTGTGGAAGGAAATTTGACATGAAGAACTAGGATGCTTCTTGTTCTGAGATTTTTTTTATAAATATTTTTAATAATTGAAAGGTTTTAGTTGTATCCAAAAAGGGAGCAGAAATAGTGAGCCAATTTTTCTCTTGAAAGCAAGAATTAGGAGCATTTTATGTCATTTCCTATGTCATACATTTTGAACTATCTATTTTATCTTTTAGCATACTGGTTTGCTTCTAAGACACCCATTTATTCATTATTTCCTCTATTTTTCAGTGGCGAGCTGGCGAGTTAAAGAGACAGAGAGAATGATAGCAATCTGCACTGAACTCAGAAAGGTGAGAGTCTTGCTGCTTCCACTGTGGTTTCTATGTTATGGACTTTTAACATCTCACTGACCTACTGTGTTGGCATTTCAGCTAGGAGCAGCGGTTGAAGAAGGTCCTGATTACTGTGTGATTACTCCTCCTGAGAAATTGAATGTAACAGCTATAGACACATACGATGACCATAGAATGGCCATGGCATTCTCTCTTGCTGCCTGTGGAGATGTTCCGGTAACCATCAAGGATCCTGGTTGCACCAGGAAGACATTTCCTGACTACTTTGAAGTCCTCGAGAGGTTCACCAAGCACTAGGCTTTCTTGTACATTGATTAGAGAAGAAATACAGAGAGAGAGAGAGATAAAATACTCACAAAGCAGTGAGTATGTTGCTTGCTTTTGTTTCTAAAATTTACCCTGTAAGGACATGAGATAATTTGTATTGTTGAAGAGAGCTATTTGTTTTGTATTGTATCAAAGTAATTTAATTTTCAAGTGACATCATTCTTTTCCTCTAAACGTGGTAGTGTACATTGCATCTTTGCATTTGATTCCATATCTATTGGAATGGGACCTCACCCTTTATTGTGTATCATTTTAGTCAAACACACTAGATAATATGTGGTCAGAAATGAGTCTAGCTAGCAAATGTGCCTGTCATTGCATGTTTGAGTTCAAGACATTTTTAAATGATTGACAAAATGTTAAAGGCTCTCTTCAATTAAAGTTTGACACATCTGGTCGAGTCTTTTGTTCATAATAGTTGTGGCTTGCACTTGATTATCAACTTTTCTTATTGGTACTTAGTTGGGGATATGTAAATTTCTGCTCACTACTTGCAAGAGGGCATGGATTTCTCTCATCTAGACCTTTACATCATGTAAGAAAGAGAAATGTGAAAAACTTGTGTGGCCTGCAACAAATAGCAGTGCAAGCATGACCTTGGGGACCAAATGGCCATCTACAACTGCCCCACCAACTTGAAAGCCCTGGTCCTGGATGATGTACTTTTGTTTTTCATTTTTTTGACAATAAAGAAAGTTCATATTCATCGCAATTGCAAATCAAATTCATCTGTGAAAGTAACATGAAATTCACCATAGGCTTCATTGTTCATCAGGCATGGCCAAATGCAAGAATTTTTGGCCACTCATTATAAATGCCAAAGACTAGGAAAATATATAAATTATTGCACATCTAAAGGCGAGGTTCTTTGCTCTGATCCACTTGTCCAAGTACTAAAAGCATATATAGATTATTGCAAATCTCCTGAGATTTTTTTGTAACACTAAAATGGATGCGAAAATGTACTAAATATTTTACAGTACAGTCTGTTTTGACATTAAAATATGTACTAAGTACAGCTTATGTTAATTCATGGAAAATGATGATATGTGAATTAGAAGAAAGAAAACCATAATGGAAGAGTATTTTTTTTCTATCTTTTTCAATATTATTTAATAATAGAAGGTTGCACATGGGAGGGGGTACTGGCTCATGTGGGATATTAATTTTTGTCCCTTACCTAAAAAGAGAGAAAGAGAAAATAACTATTTAAAAAGAGTACAACACTTCTACCACCTTTTGTTCTGTTTTCACTACTCTTTCCTGCCTTGTTTGTTGGCTTCTGATAGTGACGAATATAATATCATGTTCAGAAAAATTGGTTGAAATTTCAGCTTCAAAATCATGTTTATTTTATAACTTTTCAAATTTGGTTGCATGTGAGAGAATTTGCAGCTCTTCAACAAAGAAGCAACACTTCAATACTTGGAGTGATTTCTTTAACAACGATAATAAAATAAAATATATAATTTTGTACAAGTTATTCAAATCTTTCATCAATGAGTCCATCCCTTCTAGTACTTTTCCAAAACAAAGTATTTGCATAAAGATTTTGATGTCCTGTAGTAACAACATAAAACAGTTTCATTTTCTTATTTTAATTAGTTTCAAAATTAGTATATATAATAATACATATTCTCCCTAGTTTATATTATATTTATTTACAACAAGAAGAGCAATTTTGATTTCTTAAGTATTACTCTATTCTTGAATGTTAGTGTTAAAGACCTTGTGAACAAAGCAATCTTGTCCTGATCCTGTGGCTGTTCTACAGTAGTCCTTACGTGTACCTTTGCACATGATACTTTGCTGCCCTCACATAAATTGTTTCATAAGGATTCTTGGGAGATGCTTTTGCCTTCATTTTCAAGTTTGTTTACACTTCAAGTTGTTCTTTCAATGCCTTCTCTTTTCTTCTGGGTCCACCTCTCTTTAACACTCCAGCACACAAAAACAAGTACACAATAATTAATCACTACTACCTCATACATGGCTTCCACTATCTTTCAGTTTCATATATTACCTCTGTTATATGTTTCCTTGAATTTGTATTTACACAAATAATCAAAACATGATCGTTTACCACCTTAGTTATAAGCAAAATTAGTTACTTTCTTATGAATTATTAAGTTTGTTAAGTATTCTTGTTTTCATACCATAAAGATATACGTTTTCTGAATTACTTTCCTTTATATTTGATACGAATAATGATTAGGAATAAAAATAATGGCATTTTTGAAATAATGACATTAAATAGAGTATAAATTTTTTGAAAATTGTTTATATTTAAGTCTACCAAATAGGGTATGTTGTTAACTTTGAAGATTTGATTTTGATTTTGAATGTAGTATTTTGTTTTTATTGTGAAGTGATTATTTTGTTAAAATTTATCTTGGAGTACATGGTGTTTAGGGAGCAATGTATAAAAGAGAAAGGTGATGAGGGTATTACTAATTCTAATGGATTCCTCAAAATTCAACCTTAGCTAGTTTGCTACGACAAATGAAGTATATGGTAAGAAAAATGGGATGTGAGAGAAAAAGTATGAATTGAAATGTATAACAAATTGTATTTGGACTTTTCCATGCCTTGAATGGAAATGTTTTAAGATGAGTTTCAACTTCTAAGAAGAGATATGTCTAAATAAATTTAGGTGATGGTAAATTACTCAACCTTTTAAGTGATTCATTGGTGTAGTTGAATTTGATGGAAAGGGAAAAATCAAGAAGTGTCTTCATGGAAAAGTTATATCAAAGATCATATACTACACTTAATGGTCAATGTTTTACTTTGATTACAAGGGATGCATGTGATTAATGTGCAAATAAATTAATTGAAACCAAAATTAAGTGGTTATAATATTATTCCTCAAAAACGGCTCTAGTAAATCTAACTATTGTATACATAGAGTTAAAACGATTCTAAATTTAGGAGAAGTTTTACTATCTCTTACTCCATTTTATTCAACACAAATTTTATTAGGATTTCATGCCCAACTTAGTAAAAAGAAGTTTTAGGTTTGACTCTCTAACAACTTAAATTGAGATTTTCTAAATTTAGAAATCATTAATTGCGGTGTTAAAGTCTATAATTAAACCCATTAATCCCAATGGTTTTTTCTAAAATATTTGAATTAAAAAGATTAAAATTCAAATCCACACGAATCTCACACGTCTTCCCTTTAATAGCAAAAAGCCTCTAAAGATCTCATCCATTGCATTTGCACAATTCAACAAACAACCCATTATTATTATGTTCCCTTCATAAATTTCACACTTAAAACCCCTCCTTCTCCAAAGGAAGTTTCCTCCACACAAAAATATCCTCAAACAAAGAGCCTCTCTACAAATCTATTTTAAAACCTCCCCAAATTCAAGGATCTCCAGCCAATCAAATTAGCATATTGCATCTTTTACAACCCACCCACTTGCATTGCATTTCTCCAATGAACACCTTTTGTGCTTTCATAGACAAAGGGAGGAAATACTAACTCAAAATTAAACACCCAAACACATAATCCTACTCCATCTTCTTCTACATTTCATCAAAATCTTCCTACCCCTCTCTCTATCTTTGAAGAAGCATTTCAACATTATTCTAAATCTTGAAACTTTTTTTTCTGAGTAAATTATAAACCCAAAAGGGATGCATCACCTCCAACCCATTCCTCCAAGAAACTAGAAGATTCCCATTTCGCACATACAAATATTTCTTTTTTCCTTTTGTTTTTAAAAAGAAAAGAAAAAAACAACTCACCAAACCTCCCTTTTTATTTTTTTCCTGTTCTCTCCATAACTTTCCTCATCTCAGAAACAAACACAGCCAAACCAAACCATACCATCACCGTTATAACGCTACCAGAAAACCCTAGAAACCCAACAATTTTGGGAACCTCAAACCCAATCCCAGAAACCAAAATCGGCCTCGCAATTCGTCGAATCCGAGGAAGAGAAATCGTGGGCACCTTTCAAAATCCTAGATTTTCCCGATCAAAAGTCCCAACTGAAGCAAATGTCGCACATAGACAGTGCCCCTTCGACCCCAGGGAAGTTCAAGATGGAGAAAGCCTCGTACTTTAACCGCGTGCGGTGGCACACCTCGCTGGCGAAGCTCGCCGTGTGGTCCTTCGTGTTTTTGGGCGCGATCTTGATCTTCTTTTTCCGGTCGCCGGCATCGTCGCCGGTGCCGGCGGACCTCTCGCGGAGGTCACTGAGGACCTACAACTGGGGCGGACCCGTCTGGGAGAAACGGGTCCGAGCCTCTGCCCGGGTCCGGTCCCGAAATGGGTTTGCCGTTTTGGTCACCGGGGCCGCTGGCTTTGTCGGCACCCATGTTTCTGCGGCGCTGAAACGCCGCGGAGATGGGGTTCTGGGAATTGACAATTTCAATGAGTATTACGACCCTTCACTAAAACGTGCACGCCAGTTGCTTTTGGAGCGCACTGGAGTGTACATAGTGGAAGGTGATATCAATGATGAAGCACTCTTGAGGAAGCTATTTGAGGTTGTTCCTTTCACTCATGTTATGCACTTGGCTGCTCAGGCTGGTGTGAGGTATGCCATGGAGAATCCTGGCTCTTATGTGCATAGCAACATTGCTGGTTTTGTGAATTTGCTCGAGGTTTGTAAGAGTGTGAATCCACAACCTGCTATTGTGTGGGCATCTAGTAGCTCAGTTTATGGACTCAACACTAAGGTTCCATTCTCTGAGAGGGATAGGACTGATCAGCCTGCTAGTTTGTATGCTGCCACTAAGAAGGCTGGTGAGGAGATTGCTCACACTTATAACCATATCTATGGTCTTTCATTGACTGGCTTGAGGTTCTTCACTGTTTATGGCCCTTGGGGTAGGCCTGATATGGCTTACTTCTTCTTCACTAGGGATATTTTGAAGGGGAAGGTGATACCTATATTTGAGGCTGCGAATCATGGCACCGTTGCAAGGGATTTTACTTATATTGATGATATTGTGAGGGGTTGTTTAGGGGCTCTGGATACGGCAGAAAAAAGCACAGGGAGTGGGGGGAAGAAGAGGGGGCCTGCACAGTTGAGGGTGTTCAATTTGGGTAATACTTCGCCTGTGCCGGTTAGTGATCTTGTGGGTATCTTGGAGAGGCTTCTGAAGATTAAGGCAAAGAGGAACATAATGAAGTTGCCACGGAATGGTGATGTTCAGTTTACACATGCCAACATCAGCTACGCTCAGAGGGAGCTCGGGTATAAGCCAACCACAGATCTGCATAGTGGTTTGAAGAAATTTGTGCGGTGGTACCTGAATTACTACTCTGGTGGGAAGAAAGCTGTTGAGTGACTGATTCTTTTGGCCATGTGATAATGTCTTTGAATTCTTGTTCATTATGATTCTTGTGATTGTTCCTTAGCTTTTTTCTTTCGTTGTGCGATCACCGTGTTTCATGTGTCAAGGATGATGCCATATTAGGAGGAAGTAGGAACCTTGTTTCCTGCCTGCATTGAGGAAGTTTTGTTGTTGGTGGAGATTAATGCCAAGAAAACCAGATACATCATATTCTCTTTTATTCTTTTTTTTTCCCTGAATGTAATTGTTGTAGTTTTAGAAATGTAGCATTCATGACTGATAGAGCATATGCTGATTGGTGGCAGTGTATAATAATTGTTAAGAAAATTTAGTAAAATCACACGATAGTTTGAATTCCTGTTTTCTGACTGAATGAGTCAATAAGACATGTATTTTATTTGCTTATGTAATTTTTCACCTATAAATGGACTCCTGTTTAATAATTCTTGCACAGCCCTACTACTTTGTGTTGCTATTATTGCTAACATTTTGATGGTGGTTCTGTGACACCAGGCACCGTTTCTCCTGAAAAGCCAGCTTGCTTGTATGTTTTTATCAGCAGATTATGAGATAATACTTGATTTTTTTGTCAGATAAATGATTCATAAGTTGTAAGAACTACTGACAAACTTTTTTTTATGCTTTCTTATCATTTGGAGGGATTCGTTTTTGAAATATTATTTTGGAATTATGTTGCAGTTTCATTGCATTTTGGTCTCTGGTAATCCAAATACTACTTTTGCTTGTGTCCCTTTGTTTTTGTTAACTAATAAAAGTTCTATGGAAATGTTTGAAGTCTTTCTGTTAAGGACATTCTTTTAAATGTAAGTTGCATATCTAATTTTTCGTTAATTTCATTTCAACTTTATATCTAATTTCTGTAATGTAACTTTTACATTTGAATATATAATTTTTTGTTTTTTCGTTTCCATTGTATTTAGATTTGAAGTTTGCCCCTTTCTGATAAAAAAGGAACTGCAGAGTTGAATTTGAGAGAGGTTGTTTTGGCATGATTGTTGGTTCCAATTACTCACTGTTTTGCTGGATTTCTCAGAAATACCTTAACCTTTATTTATGAAAAAATTGCCATTTATAAGAGTAATTCACTATTTGGTAAAAACAATGAGGTTCCTACTTTATACATGTATTAAGCAATTTTGAATTGGTGATCAATTTTGAACATTCAACAATCATAAAGATTTTGTCTGGTTGGAACCTGCATGTTACAGCGTGCATTGTTTGGAAATATTTGTCACTAAGACTTGTCTTCACTATTAGAATGCTCACAATCCTTACAATCAATTGAAGGCAAAGTATAATTGTAACTATGAAATCTCAAGTTGTTTTTAAGTACTAAATGGGATATTTTTTGGTGATTTTTCTATTAGAAATCACTGACAGATTTAAATAGCCTGATATGTCCAACCAAAAGGGTAAGATGCATGCCCCTAATCTCTTAATTTTATGTTTTTTTTACAAAAATAGACCACATTTGTCCTTTATTATCAAAATAAGGTTGTTTTTTAAAGTTGAGAAAAACTTCAACGTGATACAATAATTTCATTGTGGAAGAAATAAAAGTAACTCCATTTTGGTAATAAGGGAAAAAATACTTCAGTTTTGTCAAAAATCCTAATTTTCTCTAGGTTAAATTACTGAGCTGGTTCTTATAGTTGTTTTTTTTAATTTTTTTTTTAAAAACTCCTGTTTTAATCACGCACTTTAAATCTTCATTGTAATAACTAAAAAATATATGATGATATTAAAATGAAATGTTTTTAAGTACACAAGCTAGAAGTGAAATTATTGCAAACATAGAGACTAGTTGAATAAGATTTTTATAAATCACAAACAATTGGAATATTTATAGAAATTCAAAATACATGCTCAAAAGAAACAAACTCAGTTGCAAGAGATTGCTACTCAATAACTTCTGAGAATAGCATTGAAGCATGCTTAGAAAATAAAATAGAAATAAATAATAAAATCTTAACATTTTATTGGTTTTAATACTCCTAAGGAAATTAGCTCAATCAAATTTAGTGTTGAACGTTTACCACACAAATAGATAACGATAATAAACAGAAAAAAAAAACCCACAGGATTAAGTCGTCCATCCATTTTTTTTTAACTTTCATGTTATATAGTAAAGTATTAAATTTGATTTACTAAAGTTAAATTAAAAAGGGTTATTATTTAAAACATATGAATACATAATATAATTTGAATTTAAACTATAAATATTTATAATTAATTTTAAATATTGATTGAGTAATTTAATATCTGAAGAGGAGAGTTGATTCTGCTATAAATGTATATAGTAAGATTTCTCACCCTATCCACTCTACACACCCTTTTCCAACAATAGTCTCCATGGTAAGTTGTTGCTTCACCCACTTTCAAAACTTGGCAATTCTTTTTACTTCTGTTGGAGATCCCACATCGACTAGAGATTAAGATATTTCATAGTATATAAGTGGGTGCAAAATTCATCTTATAAGTCTGTTTTATGAGTTTGAGTTAGACTTAAAGTCCAATTCTTAATATGGTATCAGAGTTATTTTCGAACATATCCTACCGATTGTTTGTTGGACTTATCAGACCACCCGCTATCGAACTGTTATCGGACCGCCCATAATATACAATCCCACAGTTTTATGAGGTTGAATTAAACTTAAAGTTCACTTATCAATTATTATTCCTTCTAAATTCTCCCAATAGGAGAATTTAACCCATCTTTTTTCATGGTTCGCCAAGTTGCAGGCTCAATACCACTACAACTTGCTAACTTCACAAAGTTGCATATATTATTTCTCATCTTAATTTTCTACTAGGTTCAATCCCATCTATACTTTGTCATTTGAAGACTTTGAACACTTTTTTTTTATCTTGATTCAAACAAACTTGATGGTACGATTCCAACAGATATGGGAAAATTGACAAAATTAAAGAAATTATATCTCTCATTATTTACTCATTGGTTCAATAGAACTTGACGAATTTGTTCTTTCAATGTAACAAAATTACTGGTCCAATAATGACCTTAATTAGTGTTAGTCATAATTCTCTTGTTGGCGAGATTCTATTTCTTTCTAGAAGGAGCTTTGTATTTATTCGATTGGATCTTAGTTATAATAATCTATCATATATAAACCTATCATACAATTTCGGAACTTTCTAGTCAACCATATATAAACCTTTCACACAATTTCGGAACCTGCTAGTCTACCATATATAAACTGTATCGACCGGTCCTCAGTCTCGGACGTTGACCAAAGTCAACATGGTGGGATCTCGAAGGTGAGGTCCACTGGAAAGTTCAGCAGGACAGGAAGGAGTCTCTTTAGGCTCACGGGTAAGAGTGGCCGAGGAGGGGGCGACACCAGTAGGGCGTGGAGTCCTTGGGCCTCGACACCTCAACAGTAAAGATGGATAAAGAAGGTGGTTTTCAAGCCACACCCCGGTTACCAGAAGGGAGAGGCACAAATCACAAGGAACCCATGCATGGGGTGTAGGGATGCGATAGTACGCACCACCGTTAAAGAGTCACTGGGACAGAGATGACTCGTGAGGATCACGTCCCAAGGGTGATCTGCATGCATGGCCCGTGAGTAAGGCAGGGAACTCCCAGGCGGATGACTTAGAGATTGGATGCATGAGTTGGCATCCAAGCAGTCATCCCGTGCCAGTAACACTTCGGTAGAGGAGTCTTACACATTGGATGGCCCTAAGTCTGGGTGTTAGTGTCGCTAAGACGCGCTTATAGAATGCTTAAGTCACAACTAAACAGAAGGGCAAGAACACTGAAAGGTATATAAGTGTGACAACAGATATAATCAGGTACGCTTTACGTTTGACAGAACACATTACGCTTTCATGAGTGCAATTTACGCATTTCTGAGAGAAGAACAGAGAGAGTAAGAACACACACAATGATCTCAGAGTAAGATTTTGGTGTTCATTGCCCAAGAAACTGACTTGACCGTCGGAGTGTAAACAGCCGCGAGGGCGCCCTTTGTTTCTCTGTTTTCAGGTGTTTCCAATCTTGGAAGGGATCGTGGGAGGAGAGGGTTCTTGGACGCGAGGTTAACAGAGACGCACGAAGACGCTTTGGTCAACATGCGGGAATATAAACCTTTCATACAATTCCTTTGACTTCTTGCAAGATCTTTTAAAATTAAATTTATTGATGATTTATTTTGTTCTTATATATCATTATAATTTTCCATTTTAAATTTTTTATCCCTTATATTATGTAGTATAATATTGTGTTTGTGTTCGAATAGGAAACTTCATCTTTTTTAAGATAATTGACGTAAGTTAATATTAGGATTGCACATTTTAGAGGTTGCACTTTGTTTTTGGTTTTGAATTAGCAAATATGGTGATAAACTCAAAGAAGATTGTCATTGGACACAACTTAACCAAGTGGTTAAGTAAGTGTGAAGGTTCTTTGCTAGAGAGGAAAAGAGACAGACACAATTATAGGGTGATGATGATGATGATGTTGCGAAATGGAATAAAGCATAAAGGAAACAATGGATACGTATTATGGTTGAATAGTAAAGGAAGAAAACAATAACACAATGAAATGGAATTATGGAAGGCGTAATGGAAGAAAAACGAAAGAGAAAGATGAGAGAAAGCTTATGGAGTGGAAGATGGTTCACGCCACTTGGAAGGATGGGAGCTTCCAAGATGAGCGGTGAAGAGCCGCCACTTGAAGTGCACTACTCTCAAGATAAGACCCAAAATATGAGAGCACTTAAGACTCACTAAACACTTAGACATAGTTTTTTTTCTATTCAAAATTCAAGTTCAAAATACATGAGGGAAGACACCCTATTTATAGGAGAGGGTGCCTTGATGGACAAGAGAGAGAGGAGGGGCGGAAAAGGAAAGAAGCCTTCTAGAAACTAGGTTAAACGTAGGGTGCCGCCCAAGATAGGAAAACTTCTAAAAATTAGGGGTAAAAAGAGTGAGAAAAGGGGCGGTCAAGGTTTCTAGAAGGTAGGGAGAGTTGGGTTTGACTCAAGCCCACTTTATACTAAGTACACCTTATTCTACTGAAATTAAAAAACAAAGAAACTGGCTGGGGCTCAACTCAATCATGTGGGCTCTGCTCCTGGTTTTCCTCTCATGCACTGGCTGTGGACTAATCCTGACCTAATGATATGATCCCAAGAACATGATAGAGATATGATATGAACATGTTATGGATTCAACAAGAGTTGGAATATGATTAGGCACTTTTTAAGAATTGGATCAATGTTCTTAAACATTCAAGAACTCACCAAATCACAAGAACCAAGCCAAACTC
>Ga0123341_1000958_pt1 | contig 20291 bp, 26 predicted proteins | sample Turbeapinknodule_FD_89959 | JGI IMG/M metagenome (GOLD analysis project Ga0123341, IMG submission 89959) | Root nodule microbial communities of legume samples collected from Mexico - Turtle bean Mexico pink nodule | ecosystem: Host-associated > Plants > Roots > Nodule | place: Mexico: Nepantla...
TAAACTTTGTGGCGGCCAGTTCTATGGCGGTTTGGGAAACCGCCACAAGTGTATATTGTGGCGGTTATAAACGCCACTTTATACGAAAAAAACCGCCACAATATACACTTTTTTTTGTAGTGATTTCCTTATGCTATCCTTGTGTCAAAATTAATTGACCATTTTGGTATTGACATTACTAATGAGAGGAATGAAACCATTAAAGTTGTGAGTGAAATTGATAACTCAACTCTCCTAAAGATGGGGTTTAACAAAGTGGATGATTGTTGGATATTTCTCAAAAACAAGACTCACAGGGAGGAACGTGGAGGTTCAAACCTCAACAATGATGAGGAAGCTGATGATGTACCAATGGAAGATGATATTGTGCAAGCTGCTGAACAATCCTGTTATGAAGTTCACCATACTTCATCACACAGAATGGAGTCCCCTACTGATCATACTAGGAGTCAAAGAAGGAGATCTCCTTCTACTGAATACAGGGGAGGACCACCTGCACCACAGTTAATGAATGAAGATGTTGCTGCAACACACCACAATGCTCTTGTTGCCTACCAAGCTCCAGAATTCCGAGGTGAACCCATGTCCATGTTTGAGAGGCAAGTTCTGTTTTGACTTGATACAATGTCAGAGGAGCAAAGAACCTATTTCGAGGCAACTCAAGCCAGGTTCCAGCATCTCGATCATCTAATTGAAGGAGTTCAGGTGCAGTTGGTGATGGAGATCAAGTAAAAGAGGATTTCACTAATGGAGGAAGAGGCCATCCACCCAATCATTTAAAGTTCTTCCTTCTAGTCTTCTCAAAAATAAAGAAGAAATTAAATAAAGAGAGGATCAAGCCTAAAAGAAGACTACAAGCATTCAAGAATGGGTTCCAATTAATATCTCTCTTTGTAATTTCTTTTGTATAAATTTGTAAATAATATAGAATAGCTTTAGGATATGCTAAAGAGGGAAACCTAAAAGACACCTCCATTGTATAGCACCTTAGGCGCTAGTTTTGATAGGAAGGAACTAGAAGAGTGCCTTTTCACACTCCTTCTCTCTTTAGGCGCTAGAGTGTCTTAGAAGGAGTTAGAAGGTGACCTATCAAGCTTCCTTCTCTTGTACTTTGTGACCAGCCCTCTCTATTCTAAAAGGGGTGCTTGGGTCTTTGAAATAAAAAGTTAGGATTGATTTTTGAGAGTAAAGAACCTCTACCAAATTGGTGAGTGAGTGAGAGAGACTTGTGTCTTCTTCTCTTCTAGTCTTATCTTGAGGGAATTCTTGGGCTCTCAAGTGGCGGCAACAACACTCATTTTGAAGCCAACCATCCTTCAAGTGGCGTGCACAATTCCAAGAGCTCCAACCACATAAGTTTCCTACTCCTATTCATCTTCTTCTTCCATTTCCATTCCAAAACAAACTCTAAAACATGTCTTTGTTGTTTCTTATTGATTCAATCGGTAGAACTTGTTTAGTTTGGGTTTATGTTTGGTAGTTTGTCTTAGTTTGCTGTTCTTATGGTTTTAATTGTGTTTCTTGAAGTTTTAATCGGTGCATTTGTGTTCTTCTTTGTTTCATTTGGTTCATATGTCCAAAAGTGGGTTTCTATGTGAGTTTGGCTTGGTTCTTGTGTTTTGGTGAGTTCTTGAATGATTAAGAACATTGATCTAATTCTTAAAAAGTGCCTAATCATATTCCAACTCTTATTGAATCTATAACATGTTCATATCATATCCATATCATATTCTTGGGTTCATATCAGGACACTTAATATCAGGAACCCACATCTCTGAATTAGAGTTTCGTTAATATAAGCAGAAAAATAAATATGTTCATATCAAAATAAATATATTCTTTTACTCTGTCCTGTGATAAAACTGAATCTGTGCAAAAGTTTTAAAAGCTCAATTCACCCCCCTCCCCCCCGCTCCTTTTGAACTTAGGCACTATTGAACCCAACAATTACGTCCAGACCGAACCGAGTGAAAGGTGTTTGCAGGGTATGCCAGTTAAGGTTTCGTCCAGACCAAACCTTGTTGAGCGGTGTCAGCAGCGTATGCCGGTTAGGGCTTCATGCAGACCGAACTGAAACAAGTCCAAAAGAAGGTTAAGGGAGGGTGGGAACATTGCCACCACCGCTCGCTCCCCTGGCTCCCTGCCGACACCACCTTCTCATCAAGACACGGTCGAGGTGGACTCGCCCTCACCCAAATGGGCGGCAAAGGCGGTTCAGCCCTCCGAGACCGAGCGCGTAATGGAGGTCTCGATGTCGCCCCTGGCCCTTCTAAGAGGGACGTGCAATTTACTCAGGGGTGCGCCTCGCACTTCCCGAAACCACTCGGGAGGTGTTATGAGGCGTTCCATCCTTAGACTTGCTTAGGGGCGGCCTGGAAATGTTGTGTCGCTCGGTCGTCATGGTCCATCTGGGGTCCAAGAAAGAGAGCACCATGCTGAGGAGATATCTCGGCTGGAGCATGATCTGGCTGAAGCGTCGGGCCATCTGAAGCAGTCTTTGGCTGCCAACTCCGACCTCTTGAAGAGGTTGGACTCGGAGGTGGTCGAGAAGGAGAAAGCTCAGCAGGAGGTTGTTGAGGCTGAGCGGGGGAGGTGAAGGCCGAGATGGCTGCTGAGAACATCCAATTCAAGAGGATGGTCGAGGAGAGGGATGAGAAGCTCACGTCCTCGGCAACTGAGCTGGCCACCCTCCAGGCTGCTAGGGATGAGGCCGAGGCCGAGCTCGACCGCAACTTCAACAAGACAGAGGAGTTGCTAAAGCAGAGCTTCCTCTGCGCTATCCGCCAGGCCCACGTGCTTTATGGGGGTCACCGGCCTCTGGTGCCTTCGACCTCGACCACGAAGTGTACCAGGGTCGGATCATGCCAATTGCCGAGATAAACGAAAACAATCAAGATTAGATTCGCCTTCGCCCGGGTTGTGGCCTTTTGTTTTGTAGTCTCTATCTCCTCCGAAGCCGGGGTGTGGCTTCCCCCTTTTGCTATTAATATATCGGTCTTTTCTTTTACATTGTACCCTCGAACTAATTGAATTTTAAGGAAAAAATTTCACAAGTTAAAAATGTCGGTCTTCATTTGATTGGGCGGTCGACCTTTAATGCGAGTCTTTAATTTGAACAAGTTGAATTGGCGATTGGTCTTTAATGTGATTGTTTAATCGAACAAGTTGAATGGGCGATCGACCTTTAATGCGAATACTTAATCGAACAAGTTAAATAGGCGATCGGCCTTCAACGTGAATCTATAACTTGATTTTAAGTTTATTTGTGCCAAGTTAAAAGGTTAACTTAGGTGTGTTGATCGGTCTCAGCAGGGTATGCCGGTTAAGGTTACGTCCAGACCGAACCGAGTGAAAGGCGTTGGCAAGGTATGCCGGTTAAGGCTTCATCTATACCAAACCTGGTTGAGCGGTGTCGGCAGGGTATGCTAGTTAGGGCTTCATCCAGACCGAACCGAGTGAGAGGTATTGGCAGGGTATGCCGATTAAGGCTTCATCTAGACCAAACCTAGTTGAGCGATGTCGGTAGGGTATGCCGGTTAAGGCTTCATCCAGACCGAACTGAGTGAGAGGTGTTGGCAAGGTATGCCGGTTTAGGCTTCATCCAGACCAAACCTAGTTTTGTCAGCAGGGTATGCCGGTTAGGGCTTCAAGCAGACCGAACCGAGGCTTTGAAGGAGAGCAATGCTAGTACTTTGAGAAAAACGTCTCGTCCAAACCTCCTTGGTAGGGTGAGGAAAGAGTGCGTGATTTTATTTCTTTCAGCTATAATAAAACTTAAGGTGTGTGGCATTCCACGTCCTTGGTACAATTTTGCCTGAAAGCCATTCTAAGTGATAAGCTCCCCCCTTTGCAACTTCTCGGACTCATAATGGTCCCTCCCAATTGGATGAGAACTTTCCTTCATTTCTTCTTCAATTGTTGCCCATCCTCCAGACGAGGTCTCCCTTCTAAAAACTCCTCTCGGTTGGACTTTTGTGTTGTACCGTCTTAACGCCTGAAGCTTGCATGCGATCTCTCGAATCTTGCTCTACTCACGAAGCTCACTTATCAAGTCGAGGTTGACCGCTAGGCTTTCCTCATTTAGGGTGAGGTCGAACATTTGCATTCGTTTGGTGGGCTCGCCCATTTCGACCAGAATCATTGCCTCGATCCCGTATGTCATGTTGTATGGCATTTCCTGTGTGGTTTTCTGGGGGTGCATCTGTACGCCTAGAGTACTTCTATCAACTATTATGTCCATCGGCCTTTTGCTTTAACGAGGCGCTTCTTCAGCTCGTTCAGTATGACCTTGTTTACGACCTCGACTTGCCCATTCGTTTGTGGGTGTTCAACCAAGGTCGTGATTGATTATATGTTGAGGTCATCATAAAAGGACTGAAGTCCTCAATCAATGAATTATCGCCCGTTGTCGGTTATTATTGTGTTCGAAACGCCGAATTGACACACGATGCTTCTCCATACGAAATTTTGAATGTTTTTTGGCCGAGATGAATGCAAGTGGCTCGGCCTCGATCCATTTTGTAAAATAGTCGACCCCCCACTAGGAAGAACTTGGTCTGTCTTTTTCCTGCGCGAAGGGGCCGATGATGTCCATCCCCCAGATGGCGAACGACCATGGGGAGATGAGACTGTGCAGCTCTTCTGGCTTAGTATGGTGGAGGGGACCGAACTCTTGGCATTTGGTGCATTTTTTCACGTACTTGGCACAGCCTCCCTGGACGGTCGGCCAGTAGTAGCCTGCTCTCAGGACTTTAGAGGCCATTGTCCGTGCCCTCGAATGGTTTCCGCATACCCCATGGTGTATCTGGGTCAGAACATACTCGGCCTACTCGTTGGTGATGCACCTCAATAGGGGGGCCGAGTAGCCTCTTCGATATAAATCTTCGTTAATCATAGTGTACCGAGCACACTGTTGCTTCATTGCTTTTTCTTCTTCTGGGTTGCATGTGTCGTCCTTGAGGTACAGGATGATAGGGGTCATCCAATTGTCAGTTTCGGCCTCAGCTATTGCAAGGCATTCGATTTCTGACAAACTGGGGTGCCTTAGCCATATTTGTATGACTGATCGTTGGTGGCTCTTCTTCTTTGTGACTAACAACCTAGATAAGGCGTCAACCCTTTTGTTTTCCTCCCTCAGTATATGCTCTAAACGTGCCTTGTTGAACCGAGTGATGCTGTTTCGGGCAGCATGGTAGTAGCGTTGTTCCTTCACCTCGAACTCTCCCTACACTTGACCGACCATAACCTGGGAGTTGCTTTTCCACACGACTTCGCGTGCTCCCATGTCGTAGGCTAGGTTTAGCCCAGTGAGCAAGGCCTCGTACTCGGTCTGGTTGTTAGTCGCCTTAAATCCAAATTGGAGTGCTTGTTCTAGGAGGAGATCGCCCGGTCCTTCCAGGATGAATTTTGCTCCACATGCTATCTTGTTGGACGAGTCATCCACGTAGAGTGTCCACCCGACCGACAAGGTGGGTAGCGGTGTGAGCTCGACAAGTCATCCAGGCATTGAGACTTGATACCCCCATTGGTTGATACCGTATGTCGAATTCGGACAGCTCGACCGACCATCCTATCATCCTCCCTCCAAGGTCGGGTTTAGACAAAATTTTAAATATGGGGTAGTCAGTCCTTACAGTGATTGAATGATTTTGGAAGTAGGGGCGCATCCTACTTGCTGTGAGGACCAGGGCGAGCGCCACCTTTTCGATCATCTAATACCTCATCTCGGTCGCATAGAGCGTGCGACTGAAGAAGTATATTGGTCGTTCCTCGTTCTCGACCTCTTGCACCAATGCAACACTGATTGCCTCCTCATAGACCGCCAAGTATACCAGGATGGGTTGGTCGAGTCTCGGCTTCTGTATGACCATTGGAGATGTTAGGAAATCCTTCAACTGCTTGAAGATTTCCTCGCATCTGTCATCCCAGCTGAACTTGGCTACCTTCCGAAGTAGCTGTACCATCGGTCTCGTCCGCTCGGCCAATCGAGGGACAAATCTTGAGAGGGTTGCCAGGCGCCCTAGGAGTTGTTGCACGTCCTTGATGTTCTTTGGACTTCTCATGCCGACTATGGCTTGGTATTTGTCGGGGTTGGCCTCTATCCCCCTATGAATGAGCATGAAGCCTAGGAATTTCCCTCCCTCGACCCCGAATGTGCACTTCTCGGGGTTGAGCTTCATATTAGCCTCTCTGAGGGATTTGAACACATCCTTGAGGTCTTCCACATGTTGATCGAAAGAGTCGGACTTCACCATTATGTCATCCACATACACCTCTACACACCAGCCAATCAGTCCTTGGAAGATTTTGTCCATGAGGCGCTGGTAGGTCGCCCCTACGTTCTTGAGGCCGAACGACATGACCTCATAGTAGTAATTGGCATCGGCCATCATGAAGGTCGTCTTCTCTTTGTCCTTACGGTGCATACTTATCTGGTTATAGCCAAAATAAGCATCTAGGAAGCTCAGGATTTTGTGGTCGGTCGCCCCATCTACCAGGCGGTTGATGTTCGGTAAGGGGTAGGAGTCTTTTCGGACAGGCACTGTTGAGGTTTCTGCAGTCGACACACATCCTCCAGTTACCGTTCAACTTGGTGACCATGACGAAGTTGGCCAACCAAGTCGTGTACCATTCTCGGCTTCTACTTTCGCTGTTAGGCGCTTCTCGTTGTCGTAATCCCTCTTCTTCTGGGAGATCGGTCGTGCTTCCTTAAACACTGATAGTTTGTATGTGATGATGTCGGGGCTTACGCCTGACATGTCGGACGATGTCCACGCAAATAGATCTACATTTTTCTTTAGCGTGGCATGCATTATCTCGGCCGCGGCTGCTGCCATGGTCGTTCCAACAGTGGTACTGCGCTCCTTGTCCAGAAGCGAAACTCGCCTCAGTTCTTCCCTGGCCTTCAGCCTGTCCTCAGTCGCCTATGGGTCCAGGTCTACCAACGCAACGATTGGCTCTATTGATATCGGTGGGTTATCCCGGGATGCACGGTCCTTCTGAGAGGATTTTGTCTTGGGAGATATCGTTCCTCAAAGGCTCAACTCGGAGGTTTTCGGCATAGCATTCTCGTGCCTCCTTCTAGTCCACATGGACTGTAGGGATATCCCCTGTCGGCGAAGGGAACTTCATTTTTAGGTGAAGAGTTGATACGATCGCCATTAGCCAGTTGATGGACGGTCGTCCGAGGAGGATGTTATAAGAGGTGTTGGCGTCGATTACCAAATATTGGATTCTTATCGCCTTGTTGTTTTTCTCCTGACCAAAGGTGGTGTAGAGCTCAATGTAGCCCTTGGTACGCACCCTCACACCCGAGAAACCGACTACATGATCGTCATAAGGCACCATCTCGACCTCGGGTATCCTCATTGCTTTAAACGTTTTCTAGTAGAGGATGTCTACTGAACTCCCTTGGTCCACAAGGGTCTTCCTAATGGTGAATCGGTCTATATAGACCGATATAACCATGGGGTCGTCCTACCGGTAGTCCACGCCTTTGAAATCGTCACCTGTGAAGGTGATGCGTGGCATCCTCGGTCAGAATGCTACCGCATTCACCTGGTGTACTACCTGAAGGTGTTTCTTTTGGGCGTTGTTTGTACTCCCTCCACCAGCGAAGCCGCCATCTATGGTGTTGATAACCTCTTGGTTTCCTCTTCTTTCGGCCTTCCTGGGAGGGTCATCCCTACGGGAAGGGTCGTCTCTCCAAGACCGGCGATCGTCCCTACGGTCTCGGTCATCTCGAGCTCGTGGAGGTGATCTTCTTCTCTTAGCATTCTCTTCTCTGCGAGGTGAGCGCCCCACGTCTCGGCCGTTTCTGACGAATCGGTGTAGGTGCCCGGATTGAACGAGTTCCTCAATCTTGTCCTTCAAAGCCTGACATTCCTCAGTGGAGTGCCCGTTGTTCTAATGATACCGACACTGCTTCCTTCGATCAACATTGTTTGGGTTGGTCATCTTCCTTGGAGGAGGGATCAACTTGGTGTTCAGTGCCTCTTCCAGGATTCTTCCCCTCTCGGCTATCAGGGGGGTAAACCTTGAGAACTGACTTCCTCGGTCCATGTTATCTCTGCACCTGTCACCGCACTGACTTGATCGGCCTTGGCGGTCCTTGTCATCTTTGTTCTTCTCTCTGCTGGCCTCAGCGCGGGACTGGTTGCGGAACTCTCTGAGCTCCTCCAGCTACATGTACTTAAAAGTTCTCTTCCTCAGTTCGTCCAGACTGGCGGCTGGCAGCATGCACAAATTATCTGTGAAAGGCCCCGGGCGCAAGGCTGTCAGCATATGATTCATGGCAACTTCCGGGCTGAGGTTCCGGATACTCATTGCCATTTTGCTAAACCTATCAACAAAGGTTCTCAGGACTCTCCCTTCTCCTGGCGGATGCCCACCAGGGCGATGGAGGTCAGGTGGTGCGGCCTGCTGGTGGCAAACTGAGTCTCGAACTTCACCACAAGTGTGGCAAAACTATCAATGGAATTGGGTGGGAGCTTGGTAAACCAGCTAAGGGTTGCTCCCATCAGCGATGTAGGAAACACTCGGCACAACACTGCATCGTCTGAGGTGTAGAGACTCATATGGGTGGTGTAGGCATCCTTTCATCAACTTCTTCTTCATCTCTTCATTCTCTCTTCGGAGAGCCTGCATCTCTTGCCCGTTCTTCTGGACAACTTCTTTTGCCCTCCTCTTCATCTCAGTCATCTCTCTCTGCAGAGACAGCAGCAGCATTGCCTGATCAGCTTCAGTCATCCTTTCCATACTTCTGGTTGAGGTCATCTACTTTCTTTCTTCAGCTAGTTTATCTCGGCCCCACGATGAGCGCCAACTGTTCCTGCTAGGGAGATAGGACCTAGAGAACTATTGAAGGCTTCGTCTTCTTCCTTCGTTCGGGTAGGTTGCTAAGGTTTCACTGTGATCCTTCTGGTCTTCGCGCTACTCCTTCGGCTCTTAGTCTCGGGTGAATGCCAAATGGGGGAGGTACCTGCAGAAGGCACTCTGACGCTCAAGTCAGTAAAGAGGGTATTCGACACTCGAGTGTGTGCAGTAATAATGACGTACCTTATTCCTTGGAATGTGTGTTATTTATATTATTTTAATGGGCTTACCTTATTGGACTTGATTAGTGGAATGAATCACACTTATGGTTGCATTACCTAATTCTTAATGGTAGTTTAGTTTCACTGGCCTTGGTTTGAGCGTTAATGGTTAAATGTGTCTGTCGGCCAGGCCTCCGTGCGATCTCGGTCATCTCGGTTAGGGAGACCAAGTCTCGGTTATCTCGGTCTCATCCCATACCAGTACCATTTGAAAAAGTATTAATTTGATTAGTGCAAGTATTAATTTGATTAGTGGAAGACATTGATGTTATATGACTTTATATGAGGTTTCCTTTTCAATGGAAATATAATCATATCTTGCTTGTTTTATTATTAACACAATTTTCACGAGAACTTCTCAAAATAGTAACGACGAAAAGTGGGACATGAAAAGGTGAACTAAATGATGACACCGGTCTTAATCGATCATATAAGTGGAGAATGTTTCATGTCCACAAAATGTTAAAGTAGCACCGGAAGATTTTGAACCATCTGCACAAAGAAATAAAGTGAGATGACCGAAAATGGTGTTTCATTCCTTTAAAGTTGTATTGAAATCTTTATTTACAATAGTTTTATTTTTTACAATAGTTAAGAATCATCACTTGCTAATTCTTTATTATATATATTAAAATAAATAATATCAATATAAATTAATTATTATATTGTATTTTATAAGTATTATAAGTAAAAAAAATATTGTTGTTGGAAATTTCAAATCGACTAATAAATATTACATAATGTATATAAGTGAGTGCAAACCTAATGTTGGTTTTAAAAAATTGAGTTAAACTTAAAGTTCAATTATTAGTATGACTTCAAGAGTCTTTCCAAACCTAATATAGCAAAAATTTGTTAAACTAATCAAGTCACCAATTATCGAATCACTATCAAATCATCCATGAATATATATATATATATATAAACAATAATCATTAAAAGAATATAAAATATTATTGACCTAAAAATATAAAATTTGGAGTTATCAAGATTTATTATGTAAAAAAGTATTATATTAAATGTGTCACTTTGTGCCAGTGATCACTAATTGACTTGAGTCCTCAATAATGGATGAACTAGAAAAATAACATAGACATAAACATCTTATACCATCCATAAATCTTTAGAAATATAGATTTATCAATTTAGGTATTAAATTGTTAGATATATAAGTGTAAATTTAAATTTTATATAAAACTGAGAAAGTTAAATAATATAAAAAAAAAAATTGAAGATGGTGTTAATCCTTTAAAAAATTGACTCGTATCTCATCATTATTGAATGAACCTTTTTGGAAAGGTTGAAAAACAAGGTTAAACAATGTATTAAAATCACTAATTCATCTTAATAATAAATTCAAACAAGTACATTATAATCACATATAAAAAAAATTATAAAGATTTGAGACAAACTTGCCCCATTATATTGAATGGTGTAAGGTTAAAAGATCAAACATAAATGAATTTTTAACATACACACATTTAAAATAACAAAATTTTGCATTATGGTTTAAATTTTGTAATGAACTACAAAATTATAAAATTATGTGATTCATTTCTTATTAAACGAACTTTTCACATAACTTTTGTGAAAGTGGGGCGAATTTTAACTTATGATAAAGAAAGTGACAAAAGCAAATATATTAAAATGTTGAATATTAAGAGTAGTCTTTCTCATCATGTAACATTCTCTATGATATCTGAGTGGTGGTTGTCAATGTTCAATGTGCTTATGCGATGAGCTGTTTGCTCCACCTGCAGTCATAATAAAAATCATCACGCATATCTTTCATTCATGGTAAAAGAAAATGGATTAAACAGTATATATGAATAATTTTATGCATGAAAAATTGTTAAATAAATCAAACATTAATTAGCATCAGAAACAATCAGTGCAAAAGTAGCTGCTTAATTACTCAGAAAGTCTTGGTATATGTTACCTCCTTGGTCCAATTAGTCTTCCAAATAATCAGTAAGAGGACAAAAACCTGCAGAACACTGCCACACATTGTGCCTCCCCAGAGACCCTAAATAATCATTCATTACAATGTTGTAAATATTCCAAACACAAACAAACATATATCTTAGTCATTGAAGTAAAAGAAAGTGTAAGAAAAATGGAAAATTCTTACCTTGACCCCTAAATGCTGGTTGAAACCAAGGAAAATTCCAATTGGGAGTCCAACAATGTAATAACATGCCATGTTTATGTAAGCAACCATCACTTGCCATCCACTTCCAATGGCCACACCTGTGCAAATACTGTTAGTGTATGCTACAGAATGAACTTTTTGAAGTTATCAGACACCGCAAACATTCACCTGATATGACCTGTGATGCGCTATTGAGAACCATTGTTATGCCAAGAAGGTATGCTAAATCAGCAACAGCTAGTATGATTTCCTCACTATTGGTAAAGATGGTGGCTAAATCTTCTTTAGTGAGGAAAATAAGTGCCATGAAAAGAATACCAAGGAGGAGAGACTGGAACATTGCCACATAGAAAGAGTATTTGGATGCTCTTGGATGTGACAGGCCAAGCGTGTTGGAGACACGAACACTTGCAGACAAAGAATCAGCCATCAGTATAAGAATTGAAAGAATTACTTTAATAGACTTCTGAGAAAGTAAATTCAGAAAAAGTTCATCTGCCTAAACTATCATGTTCATTTATAGTAACTCACCTTATGGCTGTGTTTATACCAAGGAGCAGCGTGTAGTACCAACCCTGAACATTTAAGCTAGAAATACAAAAGTAGGTACATGAGGAAAACCAAGAGAAAGAGTTCTGTCCATTGGAATATGAAAAGCATGGAAAAAAAGTGTTTTGATTAACCAATCTAAACAGCTTAAAACTAGTGAAAGTTGATCATCTCTTACCAAATAGAATAGGAACCAACAGAAATCACAGGATTGTCTAGTAGACCAACAAGGAGCATGATGCATGTAAGATACCATTGCTCTAAGCAAATCATGACAGATGATGCAAGGCTTAACTTAGCAAATGGCCATAAATCCCTAAATGCCATCCAAGAAAATCCACTCCATTCTTCATTGCTCCATCCAATGGTATACACAACCAAAGACACAGCATAGAGCCACCCTATGATGTTACTCACCATGGCCAAACCAGTTGTACCCCAACCAAATACACTTATGAACATGTAAAGCAACCCGTTTTGGATGAGCAAAACCACAAATGCTATGCACATGATAACTTTCACCTTGCTCTGGGCCTGAAGAAATCTCATGGTGGGAAAAACTATTGCAAAGGAAAACATGTGGGGAATCAATTGTATAGAATATGTGCCAGCAAGATTAGCTATTCCTTCATCTTGGCCAAGCAACTTTAAGATTGGTGTGGCAAATATATAAATAGGCAAGAGTATTGTGCAAGTGATGGTAAGTATAATCCATGACCTTTGAATATAAATACAAGTAGATTGAATTTTCCCTGCTCCAAAAGCTTGGCCACAAAGTGTTGCCAGTGCAGATGACATACCAAACTGCAATTTTACACATGAAAGTTAGAGTAGAAAAAGAAAAATCAACAAAACATGAGAGTTTAGTCACATGCTAACCAGCAAGTTAAAGTAGATGGAACTGATGACCCCTTGGCTAACAGAGATAGAAGAGAGTTCAGTGTCCCCAAGATGACCAGCATAGATGGAAGTTGAGGAGTTTGTGAGGAACTGAAACAGATGGCTCAATGCCACTGGGATTGCTATCCTCCATATCTTCACTGTCTCTGTCCACAAAACAAATTTAACATCCTTCAACCTTTTCACTGCCAAATAGTCAGATTCTGAAGTCAAGTTTTGGATCACTAATGGTGTATCCATTTGAGGAGTTCTTTCCTTCACACAGTTTCTGAGAATGAAAATTTGTTATAAACTTCCAATCATGCGTATAAGCACATAGTTACATTATATGTTTTCTGTGAGGTTTTATTTTCAATGAAAATATAGGCATTATTGAAATTTGAATTGGTGTACTGTTGAACCAATCATCTTAAAAGTAAAAAGAGTCACAGCTGGAGAAAGTTTCATAATTTTGTCCAGGAATTATTATCATGTCTAAACACTTGTGAACTACTTTGTTTTATCTGACTTGTGGACCTAGACAGTTTGGACATGAAAAAAAATGTTAAGAGAATAGAAAAAAAAATGAAAGAATAATTACTTCAGGTCTCATCTAATGTTGGTTTGTAATGATTCACAGATTAAATAAAACAACCACAAAAAAAACAAATGGTAAACTAGGCTTTCAAAAGTAAAAATAAAAATTTTATATTTTTTTTAATAGAAATTCTAGCTTGAACGAGAATCTCGCTCAAGCAAAATTTATCTGATGAGATTTAACTTGAGAGTACTCAGAATTTCATCATAGGTCTCGTTTGAGTAAAAATTTACTCGCTTGATGACTTTTAAGTTTGTGAATTTTTTCAACACACCCCTAACTAATATTTAATATTCAATTCATACCATCCACTAATTTTAAATTACTTTTTAAATCACTCGCATCTCTATTATTATAGGAATGGTTGAAGAAATGCTTAATCATAAACATCAGACAAATAAACAAGTCACGTTCGTACAAATTAGACATGTTTGTTGAAGTTATCCATAAAGTCATGACTTTAGTTTTCTTAATCAAAAATCACAAATCTAAAATCGTCAAAGCCTTATACAATTTCACTAATTAAAATCATGTTAGAATTTTTACGACTTCATCAAATTATTTCAGCTTCACACGATTTTCCTTTAACACAAGTAGTTGTAACTTGTCATAATTTTAATTTAATAAAATCATGCCATGTCATACAATTTATCTATATAGATAATAAAAAAATAAAAAATAAAAAATATCATTTTAATAATATATGACTTAAATTACATCATTCACTTAAATTTTCTCATAGAAATGCTCCTGGTCAATGGTTAACAGATGTAACACAATGACTACATTTCTTTTTTAAAAGACACTTTTAATATGTACAAAACTTTATGTGAACATTTTATATTCTGATTCTCATAACTTATAAATTATCCTTTAACTCAAGTTCATGTTTAAATTTAAATATTTAATAACTATTTTTTATTTATTTATTTTGTATTTTAATTGAAGTGGGAAAATGTTTAAAAGTGTAAAAACTCAAAAAATCAACCACTCCAAATATGAAAACAAACGCTAGTAATGGAAAAAAATGATGTTATTTTGTATTATGTTTGTGATTTCATTTTCAATACATTTTCTATTTAGATTTTATTTAGATATTGTAACAGCGTTAAAAAAAATCCTTCCCCAGTAAATCTTTCTTTTTCTCTTTTCGTCTCTCCAATTCTCTTCCTTCCCACTTAATTTCCTCTTCCAATTTTTATCTATCTTAGAATCTGATCGGACCACATTGTAGGTGAGGAGTTAAGGAACATTTCTACTTGATCAGATTTTCAAACAAAGTAAATTCATTTTTGCTCTAAAGATCCTTTGTTCTATGTTCTTCCTTAGGATTTAGTCATCAATCTTGGTAGGCTCAGTGAGAAGAGTAATCCTCTCAACTTATTCTACTATATATATACTGAACTTTTGTTATGTTTGGATAACTTGCATTAGACCCTTAAATCTTGAAACTTATTTAGACTTAGGGGATAAAATTGTAGAAGTTGCTTGGAAAGAAGAAAATTAAGGTAAGGGAAGCTCACTTTAATTGTTTTTAATAGCAACCTAGACTAGAAGATCTAGATGTGGAGGGGACGTGGTCCCAATATTCCATTTCTTTTGCAAGGATGTTTTGTGTTTATATATTGTGTTATTTGTTTATATATTATTTAAACTTGTAAAAATATTAGATTTTGATGACTTGGTATTTAAGTGTTGTTTTTTTATGTTAAATAGACTTTTGAATGTTGTGGGTCGTGTTTTGAATCCTACTATATGATGAAAATGGTATGGAATTGAATTCATACATTTGAGATAATGTATGGACTGATGTTTGTATGTGTATTAAGTATTGATGCCTATGTGGTAACAGAGATCTCCAAGCTTCAGTGATGATCTAAGTCACATGGACTAAGATATGGTGGTGAGAAGATGATGGGGGAGTTCATGCACACTGTAACATATGAGATGCACGACTTGGATTGTATTGAACTTACCTAATCCTTTCTCTTGGATTCGCTGGTAGTCTTTGGATCAGGTGTTAGTCTTTGGTAGGACTTACTTAATACGGGTCTTCCGGAAGACGTTAGTTGTTATTATGTTTGTTGAATATCCTAGACTATAGATCATGTGAGATTTATGTGATTGTTTTATGTTGGGATCTGAAGAAGTGAGTAATTCTAAAATTGATTCATGTAATATGGTTTTCTCTTTTGATTTAATTGTGCATATTATAAAATTATATTTTCACTAGCTTACCCTTGCTTTTCTTGTTGCGTTGTGAACTGCGATGATTGTACTATGTATATGAGCAGATGATCATACAGATGTAGAAGGTTTTGAAAGGCTTTAAGATGTTTTAAACCTTATATTGTAAATATTTGTATTTCTATAAGCCGTAATCTTGTAATATGAATGTTTTGAATTACTCAAAGTTTGTATAGAAACCAGTAGAACTTGTATTGTAATAGTTAAATGTTATTTTCTGGGGTATTACATTTAATGGTATCAGAACGGTTCATCCTTAGGATAACTTGAGGGTAGTGGGTTTATTGTGTTTCTCCTACATGTAGATTTTTTTTTAAGTCTAGCTTCAAGGCTTAGTTAAAAGTTTCTAATAGGATGTTTAACAAAGTTGTTTTGAAATCTTGTTTGTGCTTGAGTCAAACTAGTTGTTATGAATAAAGCTGAAAGTATTAAGAATGAAAGGAATCTTGATAGAGTGGTGAGGTTGCACACTCTTGACTGGATCAAGATCATTTTCTATCTTAATTCTAAATAATTAGAATACATTTTAGAGATAAGTCATGATTGGTTATTACCTGTTTTGTGTGATTATTTATTTGAAGTTAATTTGTCTTAAAGATGTAGTTGGAAATTTTTAGTAATTTCTAATTTAATTCTTTATGAACTTAGTAAATGTCACGCAGACCACCCACTCCTCCTCCACCAGTTGATATGCCCAACTTAGCTCAGGCAATAGTGATGATGGCAACAACCTTGAAACAACAGAGTGCTACTATGACACAATAACATCAAGGAACCCTTCATCAATTAGAAACAACAAGATTAGTAGCAGAAGCATCTTGGCTTCATCAACAACCCCATACCTTTAGTCTGGAGTACTTTCTGAGACACAATCCACCCAAATTTAATGGGAAGGTTGATGTGAGTTGATTTTAGAATTGTTCATTTTATGGTGTGACACTTTACTTAGATTGAGATTTAGGAATTTACGAGTGAAGACCTTAGGAAAATCTCCACTGGACATTAACTTAACAAAGTGGTTAAGTAGATGTGAAGGTTCATTTCACATAGGCAAAAGGAAAATATAATTATAAGGTGAAAATGATGCTAGAAGGTGCGAAATTAAAGAACAAGAAAAAGAAACCAAAATAGAATTTTCGAATGGAAATAAGGAAAATCAAACAAGAACATGATATAAAGAGTAAAAATGGAATGACAATGGAAGAATAGATGAAGGAAGGAGAAAGCTTATGTGATGGATTTGAGAAGTGGAACACGCCACTTGGAGTGTGATTGACCTCCAAGATAAGTGAAGATAGCCGCAACTTGAGATCTCTCAATACTCACAAGATAAGACCTAAATGCTAAGAGAAATTCAAACCTCACTAACACCTCACACAATTTGTGCAGAGTAACTCTTCTTCTATTAACTTCAACTTGAAAAATACACTAGGTAGGCCTCCTATTCATAGATGAAGGAGCCTTGGAGAACAACCTAAAGGGGTAGGATGGGAAAAGGAAAAAAATGGGCAGCGTTAGGGTTTGACTAAGTCAAACCCACATCATAGGCTTGTTCTTCTAGAAACTAGGTCAAAATGCCTTCCAAAAGGGCTAGAAACAAGCTAAAATGCTACCTACACCCCCTATTATACTAAAGGCACCTTATTCTAGCCTATATTTGCTATTTGGACCCCTAAAGTGAGCCCAAATTATTTACAAACATATTCTATTTTTTAAGAAGACCGAAAGGAAGAACTTCTGATATTTGGGTTTATAACTTCTTCTTTTGCTTATTCTTTCTCGAGGCTTGGTGGGGTCTGACCTTGTACCTTGATATGACTGACCCTTTTGAGAAGTGCTTCTTGTGTCCTTAGTTATCTGTCGGTTTGTGTCAAAGGTAAATCCAGGTGAAGCAGACTAATGGGTGAGAGACATAGAAAGAATCTTTGAAGCTACTTAATGCCCTGAATAAAGAAAGTTGTCTTATGCCATCTATATGCTTATTGAAGAAGTTGAGTCTTGATGGATAGGTATGAAGCAGATGATGGAGGACGGAGAAGAAATTGTCACTCGGGAGAGTTTCAAAGTAAGATTATTGGAGGAGTGTTTTCCTGATAGATTCAAATATGCAAAAGAAATTGAATTCATGCAACTGGAATAAGGAATTCTTTCTGTCACTGAATATGCTACTAAGTTCAAACACCTAGCTAGATTCTACACCCAGACCATGACTGGGGCTTAGAGATGTAGAAAATTTGAGTTTGGGTTGAAGCAAGAGCTTAAAGAAGTGGTAATTTCTATGTCCAATAGAGATTTCCTTGCTCTAGTGGAGAAAGCAAAAGTAGTGGAGAGTTTGAAAAGTAGTAGCAGACTTGCTAAGCCTCTAGTAGGAGGACCTTCTAAAAGCATGCCTAAATATGAAGATAAAAAGAAACCTTATTTCAAACCTCAATCTTATAGTAGTGGAAGACCTAGTTCTTAATCACCACCAAGTTTCAAATGTTTTAGATGCGGTGGGCCACATGTTGTTAGATTTTGCCCTTATCCAGTGTGAAATGTGACATGTGATAAATGTCACTAGTATGGTCATGCAACAAAAGATTGTCGTCTCCAATTGGGAGCTCCAAATTCTAGCGGAGTACAACAATTACAACAAAATAGTAATCAAAAACCCAAAGCAGCTGGTAGAATTTTTTCCATTAGTGGAGTTGAAGCTTCGCAGTCTGATAGCCTTGTTAGAGGTATTTTTTCTATCCTTGGAACACAACTATTTGTGTTGTTTGATTCTAGGGCAACCCATTCTTTTATATCTTTTGATTGTGCTAAGAAACTTAAGTTGACAGTTCGAGAATCATAATTTCAGTTGGTGGTATCTACACCAATAGAAGGTATTATAGTAACTTCTTCCATGTGTGATGAGTGTCCAGTAATTATAGATGGTAAGAGATACAAGATCAACATGATTTGTATACTTCTAAAGGATTTGGAGGTTATATTGGGAATGGATTGGTTGTCTACTAATCATATCCTTATCGATTGTGGTCAGAAGAAGTTAATTTCCCTTAAATTAGAAGGAATGTAGGTTATCTCAACAGTAGTTTGAGAGAGAGATACAAGAAGGTGAAAAATGTGTTGTGCTCTTAACTTGTTCTATAGTTACTAATAAAGTACAAAAATATATGTTTGTAGTTCAGGACTTTATGGATGTATTTCCTGATGAGATTCTTGGACTTCCACCTAAAAGAGAGATAGAGTTTGCAATAGACTTGATTCCTGGAGCAGGCCCTGTGTCAATTTCTTCATACCGAATGGCATTGACAAAGTTAGTTGAATTGAAGAAACAACTAGAAGATTTATTGGAGAATTAATTCATTCGACCTAGTGTTTCTCCATGGGGAGCTCCAGTGCTATTAATGAAGAAGAATGATGGTTCATCACGTCTGTGCATAAATTATAGACAATTAAACAAGTTAACAATTAAGATTAAATATCCTCTTCCAAGAATTGACGATCTGATGAACAAATTGCTTGGACAGTTGTCTTTTCTAAGATAGATTTTCGCTCAGGTTATCACTAAATTTTAGTGAAAGCAGAAGATGTTCAGAAGACTGCTTTTAGATCAAGGTATGGTCACTATGAATTTCTGGTTATGCCATTTGGTGTGACCAATGCTCCAGCTATCTTCATAGATTATATGAATCGAATCTTCAGACCTTTTCTTGATAAGTTTATGGTAGTGTTCATAGATGATATCTTGATTTATTCTCGTACAAGGGAAGAACATGCAGAACATCTGAGAACTTTCCTGAACATTTTGAGGGTAAAATAGTTATATGTTAAACTTTCAAAATGTGACGTCGGGATGTCAGAAATATAATATTTAGGGCATGTTATCTCTGCACAGGGAATATTAGTAGATCTTTCTAAAGTGGAGGTTGTACTTTAGTAGGAACGTCCTAAAACTCTTACAGAAATTAAAAGCTTTGTTGGGTTAGTAGAATTATTATAGGAGATTTAAATAAGGATTTTCTAAAATAGTGGCTCCTTTGTCCCAATTGACTAGAAAGGATTATCCTTTTGCATGGACTGAACAATGTGGGAGAAGCTTTGAAGAGTTGAAAAGAAGGTTTACTAATGCTCCTGTATTAACAATCCCTGATACCAATCAATCTTTTGAAGTTGTCTGTGATGTTTCCTATAAGGGATTGGGTTTGTTCTAAAGCAGAATAAGAAAGTTGTTGCCTACGCTTCTCGTCAGTTAAATGTGCATGAAAGAAACTATCCAACTCATGATCTAGAATTGGCAGCAGTTGTCTTTGCTTTATAAATATGGAGACATTTTCTTTATGGAGTTAGTTTTAATGTGTACAGTGATCATAAAAGTTTGAAGTATTTGTTTGATCGGAAGGAGCTTAATATGAGGCAGAGAAGGTGGATTGAATTTTTGAAAGACTATGATTTCCAACTAATATATCATCTTGGAAAGGAAAATGTTGTTGTAGATGCGTTGAGTCGTAAAAAATACAAATGTCGTCGCTTATGATTAGAGAGCTAACATTTATTGAAGATTTCAGGAGTATGAATTTGGAGGTTTCCATGTCTTCAAATTATATTAGTTGTAATACATTTGTTATAACTAATGAATTTTTGAAGAAGGTGAAGGAGAAGTAGTTGGAAGATTCAAAATTGAAGAACTTCATGGGCTTATTAAATACTAACAAAGCTAAAGACTTCTCTTTAGGAGTGGATGGTATTTTGAGATTCAAAAATAGAATATGCATACCAGAGGATA
>Ga0123341_1000960_pt1 | contig 20280 bp, 16 predicted proteins | sample Turbeapinknodule_FD_89959 | JGI IMG/M metagenome (GOLD analysis project Ga0123341, IMG submission 89959) | Root nodule microbial communities of legume samples collected from Mexico - Turtle bean Mexico pink nodule | ecosystem: Host-associated > Plants > Roots > Nodule | place: Mexico: Nepantla...
ATAGTGATACTTGGTTGGTGAGAATGAGAAAATCATGTGGTGAAAAATATAAAAAGAGATATAAAAACTAAAACTAAAAATTTTGTTTTAAAATTTTGAAAATTGAATTTAAACAAAATTAAAAAAAAATAAACTTCTGATTATTTATACTGATGCATAGGTAAGAATCGTGAATTTCTTCTTCTGCGACCTCTTCCTGCTAAGTGTTGTTTCTCTCTCCGTGCCTCTGTTCTTCTTATTCGATAATTAAAACACAAAGCAACAAACAAACTTCACTTTCTCTCTCTATCTAACTCTAACAAACAAACCCCTTCTCTCTCCACTTCTACTTTATCTCTCTAGGGTTTCGACGCGAACTCTCACTCTCGCTCTCTCTGCTCACCAGGATTGTAGGGTTCCGTCTTCGTGCGAATTGCGTAACCGTGGTGATCGACCGAGTTTTGATTCTCCGCGTTTCTCTTTGCTTGCTCAGGTTTGTGAATTTCGAGTCTTCCGTGCCTTCACTTGTGTTAAATTCTACGTCTGGATTTTGATGTGTCTGTGAGTTTTGATTCTGCTTGCCGTGTTGCTCCTCAGAGTTGGAAGATGAGATGACGCGAAATGAGGTTGGAAATTCAATTTTTAATTTGTGAAAATTTGTTTTCGTAATCGGTCGAGAACCTTGATTTTGCATTATTTTATTAGTTTTATTGTTTTTCATGATTGCTTGAGCATTTCGTAGTTGAAGTCATTTTTGCAAGTATTGAGTTGTAGTAATTGTGGCTAGCTGGATGATGGATTTGCTGTTTCTGAATGGTGCAGGATTGTTGCAATTACTGACATACAAGGTTGTGTGGGAGTATTGAAGCTTATACTGTGGAGGACGAATGTTGTTGCTTGATGCTTGATGATTGTTGCAATGGACTTGAATGCCTCGCCGGTTCCAGAGGAAGATGAAGATATTTTTGAAGAGAAGATACATGTTGAAGAGTTTCATGCACCTGAAGAGCGCATAGAAACTGGAGCTGATATAGCACGCCGGGTACACTTCCTATATGCATTTTTGTCTTTTTTTTATCCTTTTTTTTGTACCATGGCAGTGACCTAGTTTGTTGGCTATGTGGTGCCATGCATGAGAACTACTTTGATGGTACTTCCTCATATTATTGGATAAACTGTTGAAATCTTTTATGAGCAGCCCGTGTGTAGAGCATTCTATATTTTCTTTACTTTGGTGTATAAATTGATGCTTCTGATATCAACATTTAATACTTGTTGATTGGCAGATGGATGGATATTTTATATAATGTCCATACAATATTATTTGCATCATTTTGTAATCTCTTTAGTTTTTCTGGTATAATGGTTTAATATTAATGCTGAACAGCTACCGTAGCATCTTATGGAATTCAGTCAGGCCTGGTTAATTTATAAATCTCTTTCTGTTGTCACCTTCATTGCCTACTATTTGAAATTGTCATATAGATTGACTTCAGCTTCTACTTCTTTTTTCTTTATTTGAAATCCCAGAATCGAAGAACACATTACCCAATAAATTTTAACTAATTTAATTTTCAAGTTTAAAAAGTTATAGTAACCAAACAACATTACCCTTTTTTGTAACTTCAAATTTCAAGTAACTTTTGAGTTCCAAAAATTCAGGCCAAACACTATCTAAGGAACTATGCCGGTAGTGCAGCAGCAGCAGTAATCGTAACCAAGTATTCCACGATTTAGAAAAAAATGATATATTCATGCGAATCCATGCAGTTGTGCATATGCAGGAGAAGGAATTCATCTTGTAATTTTGTTGTATTGACTTGATAGTATAAGTTTGTTAGTTGTTGAACCTATTTCTGGCTGGTTAATTTAGTGAGGTGATGGTAGTAATTGCTTTAAATACTTCACTTTGTTGTCTACCTACTTGCAATAAAGGAGAGCTATGATTAATGACTAAATGAATTTGGGTTAATTCAAATTTTACTGCCAAATGTCTTGTAATGCATATCATTTGAGTCAAACTATAAGCTTTGAGAATTTGTTGTCCTTTATGTTCATATTTCTTCTCATATTGACAACTTTTGTGTGTGACAAGTTTTTGTTTAAAAACGAGTATTTAGCTTATTCTTTTGGGGGTATAATTAAGCCAAACCAATAATGTGCCTAATAGGCTCTTGAGAAAATATAGGAAAAAAGGAATTTGAGATATCTTAACTTAGATCTCTCTTTAGACTCATATTCATATTTATAGATATTTGTATCTTGCAAGAAAAGTACAAAGAGAGAGGAGAGGAAATAAAACAGAGTTCACCCTAGGACCTTGATTACATTTAGGTACAACACCAATCCTTTATGAAGTTGTTCAGAAAATATGATAAACTATTTTAACACTCCCCTTTAAGCCAGAGTGTACAAATTGTATGTACCAAGTGTGAAACATATAAATAGAATTCGAGATTGTTGGAGATCATACATCGACTAGAGACAAGGCCAATTCATAGTATATAAGTAGGTGCAAACCTCACCTTATAAGCCGATTTTGTGAGGATGAATTAGGCTTAAACCCATTTCTTAAGATAGTATTAGAGCCTATTCTAACTAGGTTTGTTGGGCCTATTATGCCACTCGCTATCGAACTTCTATCAGACTACCCACAAATATAGTCTGAAGCACGAGATGTACATGCCTCAAGGTGGGGGAGTGTGTTGAAAATTTTGCATTGACTAGAGATGAGATCAATTCATAGTATATAAGTGAGAACAAATCTGACCTTACAACTCGATTTTGTGAGGATGAGTAAGGCTTAAACCCACTTCTTAAGAGAGACCTTCTAAAAGATTTTATGAAAATATTTGCAAGTTGGTCATTGGAGCTAACAAACTTAGTAGAAATTTCTTTGGATGGCAACTTTTCTTGAGCAAAATAATAGTCAATTTTTGTGTTTGGCCCTCTCGTGTAATGCATGGTTGGAAGCAATGTGGAGAACTTATTGATTATCACAATACATCCTTATATGCTAGATTTCTCAAATTTTAGTTATTGGAGGAATTGTGTTATCCACACAAGTTCACAAGTGAGTGACGCCATCTATACTCAACTTTAGCACTTGATTAAACAACCATATTTTGTTTCTTGCTTTTCCAAGAAATACTATTCCCTCCCATGAAAATACTATTTAGCTGTGCAACATGAGTTAGTGGGAGATCTATCTCAATCAGCATCACAATACTAAGAGATTAGGGCATTTCCTTTAGCAAACCTTGTCTTGGAGCCTTTTTGAGGTAATTCATGATGCAAATGACAACGATACAATGATCAATACAAGGAGTTTGCATAAAATGACTAATCACACCAGAATAAAAGATAAGTCCACTAATAGAGATAAATAAGTTTTGTAACTAGTGTTCTATATCTTTATGGGTTTGAGAGAGGATTCACTTTGTTTTGCCATTAATTTCAGTTTTGGATCCATCTATAGGTCTACAATCTATCATGCATGTTTCTTTCAAGATATCAAACATATTTTCTCTGAGAAATCACAATACCCTCCTTTGATTGAACCACTTAAATTTGTAGAAAGTATTTTAGACATCCAAGATCTTTGGTCTAAAAGTGGTTGCAAAAATGCTCCTTTAGTTGAGGGATTTTAGTAGCATTATACCTTAAGGTTATCAACGTACATAATTAAGTAAACATGTTTTCTTGGAGATGCATGATAGTAAAAAATTTAATGATTCACTTCACTATAGTTCAGCTCAAAGATTTGAACAATGTGACTAAATCCAAATCAAGTGCATTTGCTTGAGACCATAGAGATATCGACACAATTTAAAAACCAACTCAAACTCCCCATGAGCACGAAATCTAGGAAGTTTCTCCATGTAGATTTCCTTTTTTAAATCACCATGAAGGAAATTGTTCTTAATATCTAATTGATGGAGAGGCCAACCATGGTTCTTATTTATCGTGGGGCCACTCAGAAAGTTATTTGCGCAATGTTTGTGCAATAACAAACTTTGGAGATTCATGCCACTTCTTTGTTTACAATAGAGGTAGGAGACGGGAGAAAGTTAACTTGTGATGGGGTATGCCCTTAGATGCGGATGGAGATACAGGGTCTAAAATTCAAACAAGGCTTTTTTGTCTTTGATCTTGGAGGGGTCGATATGGTGCTAGGAATGACTTGGTTGGCTAGTTTGGGTGTAATAAGAGCAAAATTCTGAGAATTAACTCATAAAATTCCTGTGATTGATGGATATCACACATTGAGAGGAGATTCAAATTTAACTAGAACAGTGGCTTCTTTCAACTCTGTCCTCAAGGCTCTACGTAATCAAGGCCAAGGCTTTCTATGCAATACTATTCGTTGCAAGCTAAGAGAAGCGAACCAACACACTATGTTGCTTGGATTGAGGTAGTTTTGGGAGAATATGATTCAGTCTTTCAGGAGCTGCAAGGATTACCACCCAATAGAAGACACAACCATGCGATTCGACTGAAGAAAGCATCTCATTCCCTACATCAAATTGTATAAATGTTCTCTACATTAGACCGTATAGGTACCTATACTATTAGAAGAGCAAAATTGAAAGATTGGTAAATGATATGCTCAACTTTGGCATAATTAGATCGAGTATTTAGCCGTTCTTATTAGGGGCAAGGAACAAAATAAGAGATGGGGGAAAAGGAGGGGGAGATTCTTGGATATCAGGTAGTTGGGAAGGGAGAGACCAAGCTCTCAACTTCTTGGAAGGGAATCCTTGTATTCAACCTGAACTCATTGTCGGTGTAATTTGGGATAAAGATGAGTTCATATTTCTATACCAGTTGGTTTCTATCATGAATGTAACAAAATATTTAAACCCCCAATATGTTGTGGCTTGGCCCCCAAATATGAAAATGAATGACAAAACAAGTTACATCTTGGTTCATTTTTAGAAAAAAAGATCTGTAATGTTTCCTTGCTGACACAACTCACTCCAAAACTTAAAGTTTGCTAAGTTCAGAGAACTGTTTGTTTTAATTTTTGCTAATGTATGTGGATGACTTGAGCAATTATGCAAAAATTGTTCAGAAAACAATATAACTTGAGAAAAAAGAATTTGATTGGTACTTTTAAAACTTAAATAGAAGATCACCACCCCAAAAATTCATGTCTTGTGCTATATTTAGTTTTAATTAGAACAGGATGGATTTCTAACAATAATTCTTTCTGAGATACCAATCATACATGCATATTTTCTTCTGCATCATGGGGTTTATGAATAATAAGAGTTTCAACCTGGGTTTTGTTTGCCTGTCTTTTCATTCACTCAATTCCTTTATTACTGCTTGTTTTTAGGAGCGTGAAGAAAGAAAGAGACGGTTGAAGAGAGAACGACCAGATGACAGACCTGTTCATGTGTCACAGTCACCAGGATATGATCAGCTATTTCCCGCTAAGAACCTTAAATCATATGATAAAAGCAGGCTTCCTCCAGGTAAGAGTTTCTTTCCATGAAGCACTTTCTGCCTCATTTCTGGTAACTACTGATGCTAAATTTAGACATTTCTTAATATATTTTATCCTTGTGACATTATTTCTGTGGGTTTATGTATCATGGATGATAAGTGTTGTACAGAAGAGGCTATGATGTTGCTATGGCAGAAAGTGATGGTGGTGGAAATCCCACAGACTGCCATTCTATGATGGTGGCTTGGCAGGTTCTTTGTTGTGGGCTATGCTGGTCAGGAAGTGTTGATGGTTTCTGCAATTGCTATAGTGTAGTACATTCTGAAAAAGTAAGAGGGAAGGAGCTAGGTCATGTGACCTGATCTGAACCCAGCCAAAAAAATGGGAAAGACCTAAAAAGAAAAGAAAATGTTTGGGTTTGGTGACCTGACTTGAACCTAGGCCCAAAACATTTTGAATTGGAAACCAAGAAAAAGAAAAGAGGTTGGGTCAACTGACCAAAACCCCACTCATAACACTTTAATAGAGTCCGTTTGATCAGCATACCCTAATGGATTTAAAACAAAGTGTTTGATTTATGATACACAGCGTATGAACGGACCTGCACTGCACAAGCAGTGATACTGATTGGACCTGCACCGCACTCAGCAATAATGAGTTTGTGATTGATGTGTTTATAAAACACATTCAATACTTACATTATAAAGGAAATATGATGATTAGTAGAGGATGTTGTAGGAAAACTTAAGATTATTCTTTTATGTATATACATTATATTTCTTTTGCAATGATTTTGTCATCCAATGATGTATTTGTGTGGTGGATTTTTGGATTGCAGACATAATCTGCCCTTATTAACAGTTTGTATTCAGTTTTATAACCATTGTTTATGGGGAATAAATTTGGCCAAATATTTAATTATAACCTTTTGTTTATATGGTGGGCTTTGGATTGAATGGTCCAATTGAAAACATTTATTTATTTATAAAATGCAGACGGATACATTTTTATTTCCTTTAGTCCCAAGTTACAATTGTTTTACATGTTCATGAAAAACTTATTCTTTACATGCAGGGTGGTTGGATTGTCCTTCATTTGGCCAGGAAATTTTTTGCATGATACCTTCCAAGGTTCCACTCGGTGAATCTTTCAGTGATTGTATTCTTCCTGGTAAAAGATATTCATTTAAACAAGTGATACATCAACAAAGAGTTTTAGGGAGAAAAGTAAGTAGAATTTATTCAAAAATGGAACACTTCATTTAGATTTCTGTTTCTCTGTTTTTTGTTCTTCTTTGTCATTGAATTTTTCTTCAATTTTGATTTCTTTTTGTTTTCCAATTGCAATCTCTGCTACTTGTCATTATCAGAACAATTTAGAGAATTAATGTTCTATTTCATGCAAAGAGATGTTATGCATAAAATTTGCTGATTCTTTTTTTCTTCCATTTTGTGCTTATGTTTTGCAGCTTGGCCTGGTGATTGATTTGACAAATACCTCTCGATACTATCCTGTGTCTGATTTGAAAAAAGAGTGCATCAAGCATGTTAAGGTTTGTCGTAGCCAAATTTTAGTCACCATCTCAAGATTTACTAATTTTGTCTTTGAAACTGTGACACCTCCATCTTGTCCTTACATTTGAAGATCATTGCTGTGGTTTAGATTCAATGCAGGGGGCGTGATTCTGTACCTGATAATTTAGCTGTGAACCAGTTCGTCTATGAGGTTTCTTTCTTTCTATATTATATTTTGTTGGAATTATTTAGGTAGAATAATTTAGCTTTCTTTTTTGTTCCTTGGTTTGATTTGGAATGTAGTTTACTTGTAGCTCTAGGAAATAGGAACATCTTTATTACCTTTGTAATATGCTCCAGAAATAGGGTGCTTGATACTTCCAAAACTATTTAGCATGTATTTATATATCATCTTTCCTTTAGATAATGTTTTGTAGGAATTTCTGCTGTAGAATCTTTGTATAACATGAACTTCTATTTTGTTTTTAACTATCACAGAATTTAAATATCATCTTATCTTTGCAATTTTTTATTTATTATAAACTTGATGTTTTGCCTTCCGGGTCTCTTCTCTACTTGGTAGCAGAGCTCTTTTGAAACTTGCATGCAAATCTGAGAATGCGTTGCCATTTTGAGGAAAAATGTTATACTTTCTCCTGTTTCATTAGAGAACAAAATTTTGCTTTCTTCCGTTTTTGAAAAAAGACATTCACTATGACAAGAAAACAACATATTACATAAGTTTGGTTTGGAGGATAAGAGGTCCTCCTAAGAGAAAAAGAGGAAACAAATAAGAAAGATCAAGAAAAACATCAATGAAACTTCCCGGTCTCTTTTCTAGAAGAGAAATTCTTATAGAACATGTATCCAGTGGAAGTTATCTGTATCATCTTACCTAGTGTTATTAGTTTTTAACCATGCAATTATTTACATTTCCAGGTTTCACAATTTTTGTTACGTCAAAAACACCCAAAGAAGTATATACTTGTTCATTGTACACATGGACATAATCGTACAGGGTACATGATCATCCACTATCTAATGCGTGCCATGTCCATGTCTGTTACTCAGGTCAGTTATTGAGGAGTTACCTTAAATGTGGTTCTCCTCCTCCCTCCCCACACTATCTCTGTTCAAGATATTGCTTAAGTTTAATAAATATACTTTATTTGTCCATTTTGTAGGCAATAAAAATATTTTCTGAAGCTCGTCCTCCTGGAATCTACAAACCTGATTATATTGATGCATTGTACGCATTTTATCATGAGAAAAGGCCTGAAATGGTAGTTTGTCCTCCCACTCCTGAATGGAAGAGGTCTTCAGAATTTGATCTCAATGGTGAAGCTGTTCCAGATGATGATGATGATGGAGTACCAGGTCCTGATTTGCAGGTATGGATAATTCACAGAAAGAGTTTTGATGCTATTGAGCTGTTTATTTGCTTTGTTTCCATTCTTCTAATGTAAAGGCTTCACAAAGTCAAATATAACTAATAATTTTATTTTATAAAACTTTTGGTTGAAACGGAAATTGTTTAAATTGACGAACAATATATAACTTGATTCATTGTCTCTAAACCTTACAATTTGATAGAAATTAGGATTCATGCTCATAAAATTAGCTTGGTGATTCATGATTTGTTACCTTGGTTTGTGTTAGAATTATGATCATTATTGTATCGTACAGCTTTCATAAAGCTGTTTTTTTGGTGTATGTACCTAGCCTAAGGGTATACCTTTTCCTTGTAATGTACTCTCTTTCTCATATATATATATATAAAATAAAATATACATCAGCTGAGCATGCAACTCACTGGTTTTTTATCACATCTACATTTAAGTCTTTGATCCATATATTCTTGATATACAATATTCTGTTCATTCCTTTGCTATTGATAGTTCTTGTGGGAAATATGAATATGGGACATAAGAGGAGTCTGGGTTATAACAACCTTATGTGGCAATGAGAGTAGGAAGGAAAAGGAAACAATTAGTGGTTGAGTTGAGTATGTAGGATACAAAGTTTTCTGGTTACTTTTTCCTCTTTCTCTATATTGTAGTGTTACTTGTAAAAGGTGCTATCTCACCAAGCCTCTGGCTAAAGCTTAGTTCTGTCTACACAGGGTTCTCATACCTTTTGACTGAGGGTGTGGGGGACTGAGAGTATATTGGATGACATGGTTTACATCCTTTTGTGTATTGTTATTGTATAGTTGTTACCAGCTCACCAGTGCAAGTACATGCCAGCTGTGTATTCTGCTGTAAATTTATTTGCATGTAACAGTACAATATAAATATCTGAGTTCAGAGAAACTCAACTTAATAATAACAAAATCACATTTTATCATCTTCTCTCAAATTCTCTGAAATTAGAATAGAATTCTTCAGTTAGAAGCCAAGATTGGAGTGAGTGCAAGTTATTGAGTGAGTTATTAGGTTTTTGGGCTAGGAGGGATAGAAACCTGATGTTCTTCCCTGTTTCATCTTTTATTTCTTGTTTTGTGAGTGATTGTAATTGAGATTTATCCCAATCTGTCTGTTATAAAACATCTAACTCCTGTTGTATTATAAAATTAAAGCAAATAGAATATATATGTGCTGGATTTCTTGTTATGTTTTGTTTCTTTCCACACTGTCAACAATATTCATGCAGAAATATTGGATTTGGTTTTTTAATATGTTTTAAAGTTGATATTTCTTGTTCTCTCTCAGGAGAACCATGAGACAGACACGCGAATGACAAATGATGATGTTTTAGGAGATGAGATTCCTTCTGATCAGCAGGATGCATTGCGTCAGTTCTGTTATCAAACACTTAAATTGGGTGTGGGGGTAAGCCTTTTACATGGTTGTCTCTCATGCACTTTGTATTTCTTAGATTTGAGGACTTCTAAAATCAAAATGTTTCAGTATTAACTTCAGTTTGTCTTTCCGTTTATTGTTCAATTATATTACAATAAAGGAATTGATAGCGAGTATTCTGTTGCCAGTTATGTTATAATTTAATCATGTGTCTTTCTGTCTGTCACACACACTGGCTTTATTGGTAAGTTGTTGATAAATGCAGTTTATGTTACTTTATTTTTCTCTGTTCATCTTTTGACGCTTTCCTACTTCATGTATCTTCTATGCTTGGTATAGCTATTTCACTGGTTACTGATATGCAGGCTAGGGGACACACCCAGTTTCCAGGTTCACACCCAGTTTCTCTCAACAGGTTCCGTTTATTTGTGCCATTAACATATTCTGATTTTATATTTTACTATAATATTTAATTATACATTAAACTTGTGGGGTACTATTTCTTTTGCTAAGGTGCATGTATTTCTTTCATTGAACATCATATGTTTGTGCGCAGTGCTTTGCATTGTATTGCTAATAAGCATTTTTTTGTCCATTTTTTCCCCTTAAATGTCTAGAAATATAATTAATGCATGAAATTAAGAATAATATAAAAAAATATTTCCTTATATTTTGTCTGGTGGTTAATTTTAGTAGGATCTTTAATCATCTTCTTGTTTATAGATTGTAACTAACTAGTTTATACTCTATCAGTTGCATATAAATAGCTATGGGTGATTTCTTAAATGGTTTGATATTCCACCAGAAAATTAAAGTCTGTCATCTTTATATAACTTTTTCGTTATCATGATTTGTGGGAGAAGAGCTTCAGTAAGAAGGAATACACCATTTGTATACTCATCAATAAAACAGATTCTGCATAGGAGGTTTGGATAGTTGACAGAAATATGAACTTATTGCTGTATTTTGGTTGTTTATTGTTTGTAATTGTAATTTCTGAGAAGCTTTTGTGCCATTACTAAAAGATAAGTGTTTTGTTAGCTAGAGTATAAAAATAGGGTGTTGCTAAAAAGTGCACTAAGGGAACTGATTAAGGAGCATTAATACGCCCTATAATTGCTTCTAATTACTGAAAAAGGCATTATACACACCCTATAAATGCCATAGAAATAATATTTATTACGCTGTTAATTACTTACAGAAGCAAGTGTTAATTGACTTTAGAGTTTCAAAACGGGTGGTTATACTACATTATAATTAATTTTTTTTATTCTTTAATGATGCCCTAGGGGCAAACCCAAAAAACTAAATATCTTTTATTGTCTTTTATTGTTGTTTCAACAACTAAATCTCTTGCTGAAGTTGTAATTTATTTATGCACTATTGAAGATTTGTAAATTACTAGTTGTACTGATTTCATGACCCTGTTCCTTATTAACCTGACAATTGTTTTCATGAATTTATTTTGAATTTGGTTATGTTGCAGGGAAAATTTACAATTGTTACGACAACGCTACTATTATGCAACATGGAAAGCAGATGGTACAAGATACATGATGCTAATAACAGTGGATGGATGTTACTTAATTGATAGAAGTTTTAATTTTCGAAGGGTTCAAATGAGGTTTCCTTGCAGGAGTACTAATGAGGTGCGTGGTGCTACTTTATATTTGAAATTTCTGATGTGTATAGTAGCTGATTTAGCTTAATTCATAGATTCTATAATATCTGTTAGAGCATCTACAAATGAGTCCTATCATGTCACATTAGATTTAAGAACTTCTGCAACTTTTCACCCCAGTAGTGAAACCATGTAAGAACTTAAAATGGGTCCCCACATGTTACTCACTTCTTTATTCCTTTTGCTAAAATATATTTTAATATTAAAAACTGATAATCTTGCATCATGGCTTCTGACTTAGTCTTCTCCAACAGAGAACCTGAATAAGAAATCGGTCTTGTGCTTAAGAATCCAATAAAAACTACCTCTAGATATTCTCTTAATACCATTTTCAACTATAATTTCGGTAATTGCTCATAAGTGGCTCCTTGATTGGTTGTAATTGTTAAATGTATTTTCCTAAATGGACCTAGGCCTACTCTTATGTAATGCAATTTACATTCTATATATAATACGTTCCTTTGTTGAGCTTGGCACACACAAAGGAATGTATTATATATAAAATATGTTACATTATATGACTATCATTTACTTCTACTTGGAATCTAGATACTAGTCCAATTCGTGCTCTCTAAGTGGACTTATTGTCCATAACTACCAATTATTTTCCTTTTATTTTCAAGATTCGTGTTACTTTTTGATTTTCTACATCCTCTCATCGTTGTGTCTCCTTTTCCAGTTGTTTTCTGCCACTTTCGCAGCTGTCTTCTTTTCTGCTATTTACCCCACCATTAGCACCGCCCTACCCAGGCGACCATTGTGCCGTCAAACTCACAATCATTGGAGCAGCCATGCATCCTCATGCATGGCTAGAAACATACATGCTTCTCTCTTCATTCGTTGCTAGCAATAGCACTTGGTGGCACCTCCGCCATTGTTCTAGTTGATCTCACTAGTGTCGGACTTACCCCAATTTCCTTCTGGTCTCAACTTCCTGGTTGGGTCTTGTTTTAAGGGGACATTTCTTCTTTCTTATGCTGTTGTTTTCTCTCTTCACATGCCCATGGCTTCTTCTACTCCGGTGGTTGGTCTGAATCCTCAATCTTCACTAATCTTGTTAGTGTCTTGCTATCAATTGACAAGATGACACTAATTATGACACTTGGGCCTCTGATATCAAGCTTGGGCTCAAGGGACATCTTTATTTTGACCTACATACCCAAACAACAACTTAAATTAATGAAAAAGATCACTCTTGTTGGTCAAAAGTTGATGCCTAAGTTCTGTTCTTTAGTCAACCTTTCATCCTTCTCTAAAACAAATCCTCTATGCCCATGATAAATGTGCCAGGGTTTTGGTGCAATGTAGGCTTGTTTGCTACACCAATGATACTCAACAAATCTACGGTGTTTGCTAAGATCTCTCTATTATCATCACCCATCATAGGTTGTTTCCATCCATTGTACTTGTCACTCATTTCTTTCCTCTTCATCCATTCCTAAAATTGTAAGTGATACTTTAACCACCCTGGTTTGAGACAAATCATGCTTGATGAATTGTGTGCTTTTTAGAATAGTGGTAGCCATTCATGCTTCCCTAAAACAAATCTGCCAAGCCCATGACACATGTGCTAGGGTTTGGGAGTAGGCCCTTTGTCGTACACTAATGATACTTAACATCTTTATGGGATTTGCCAAAATCTCTTGAGTATCATTTCCTATCACGGGTTGTCTCCAAGCATTATACTTGTCTGTTTTCCTTTTCCTTTGTGTAAATTCCTAAAATTGAAAGTGATACCTTAGTGCACTCTGGCTAGAGGCAAATCATGCTTGATGAACTTTGTACTCTTTAGAATAGTGGTACTTGAGATTTTGTTCCTTTGCCTCCTAGGAGATTTGTTGTTTTTTAGTGGATCCTTACTCTCAAAGTTGGCTTTGATGATACTATTGATTGACTCAAAGCTTGTTTAGTTTTCAAAGGTCATCTTAAGGTTAGACTATCGTGACACCTTTGACAAACCTATGGATCCTAATGCTAATCTTAAAAAAGTAGAATTTAAGCCTAACTCATTGTCACAAAATCGATTTGTAAGGTGAGATTTACATTCACTTATATTCTATAATTTAGCTTTATCTCTAGTTGATGTGTGCTCTTCAATACTCTGTCTTACACCGTGAACTGGACATCTCAGAGTGTGGGACTAGGGGGAGCACAATAACAGGTGACATGAGACCCGACAAACTTAACTAGGATAATTCTTGAATGGTTTTGATACCATTTTAGGAAACTAGAATTTAAGCTTAACTCAATCTCACGAAACCGGCTTGTAAGGTGATTGCACCCAATTATATACTATAATTTGACCTGATTTCTAATTGATGTGGGTTTTTCAACAACTAAACTTCTACCATGTTTGGGGAGAATCTTTTAGATCCTAAGAGGTACAAAACACTAATAAGGAAATTGAACTACTTCACGGTCACTCATCTTGGCTTCTCCTTTGTGGTCATTGTGGTTAGCTAGTTTCTTAACTCTGTGTGTGTAGGATATTGGAATGGAATGCAGTCTTTCACATTCTAAAGTATATTAAAGGAGTTTTGGAAAATGTTTGTTATATGGACACAATGATCATACTCGGGTTGTGGGATACTTAGATGCAGTTTGGGTAGGATCTCGTAATGACGCAAGATCCAGTTCTAGATATTGTGTCTTTATAGGTGAGAACTTGATTTCCTAGAAAAGAAAGAAGTAGAATGTTGTGGCAAGATCTAGAAGAAACATAGTATAGAGCTATGACTTTTGTACTTTTGAACCTATTTGGCTCAAAAAATTACTTAAAGAACTGAGATTTGGAGATGATACTCAAATGACTCATTTGTGATAATCAAGCTGATCTTCATATTGCCTCAAATCTAGTATTCCACAAGAGCACCAAACGTATTGTGAAAATATTGTATTTGGAGACATTACTACTCAGTTTGTTAACTCCAATGGTCAGTTGACATGTCTTCACCAAATCACTGTGGAGTCCTATAATTATTATATTTATAACAAGTTTAGTGCACATGATTTATATTTATAAGCACATTGTCTCACTGCTATGTAATGCAATATACATTCTATATATAATAATGTTCATTCATAAGACTCTATCATTTACTTCTACAATAATAATTATACTATAAAGACGAGACCAGTTGGCTGTCTATTCATTTGATACGTGCATTTCTCTTTTTGTTCACCCTTTCCTTGCTACCCCTCCTTTTGTAATTGGTTTTCAATAGTTGTAACATGTCACCACTGGAGCCATCTTAAAAGGTATTACTGGACCATCTGAAAACTCTACATCCACCTGATGTGAACTTTGCTACCTAAACATTATTTCTTTTCACTGGTGGTGTTCTCCTTCATTTGGGATGAGCATTTTTTCAATCCCCTTTGAAGTTAGTCTTCATTTGTAATCATGCATATGATATTATATATACTTCTACCTGAGTGAGAGATTTATATGTAGCATATAGGTGAATTGCCTTCACCAATAATAGTTATGATGATTGATGTACAACTTAGCTTGCAATTGGGCTATAAGTTAGCTACCTATTGGCTCATAATGAGCTCCTTGGTTAATTGTAGTTATACTGTATCTAAGAGATCACTGTGCAACCAGAGATATACTATTTCTCTCAAAATCTCTTGACATTTAATGATGAACAACAAACTAATATTTTGTTATCTTTGGGTTCTAAGGGTTTGGGCGAGAAAACCCACCACTACACACTGCTTGATGGTGAGATGGTTATTGATACATTGCCAGATTCACAGAAGCAGGAGAGAAGATATCTTATATATGATATGATGGCAATCAACCAAGTGTCGATAATAGAGGTTTGGTTTATACTTTATATGTAATTGTACAAAATAATACTTGGGGATCTCTTTTTTGTTTTAGACTAATATTTGTTTGTGCATTGGTGATATGGAAATCGCATGTTTGTGGTTGCCATTATCTTTAACTTGTATTGCACTGTTGAAAAATACTAAAATTCTAATGTAGCTCTGCTCAACTCTATTCTTAATTTCAATCTTGTACCTTGCTACATAATTTTTCGTTGTCATTTGAGAACTGGCGGATGAGTTAGACCAATGTTTTGACTTTGTTGTCTCACTTTGTATTTAATGTAACACTTTGTTTAGATTGTGATACAACCATTGCTTATTTTCTTTCTCTTTTCTTTATAGGTTTTCCTTCAGAAAAGAAATTGCAGAATTTTTGCTATAGCAAAATCAAAGTCGGTTGTAATGAAACAAATGCCCATATAATTTTGACAGTTACTAGTAAAAAGTTTATTTTTTACTGCTGAGTGGATTTCATACCTCAAGCTTTTAAGTGTATGAGATCAATATTACAAATTAATGGTGAAATTAATGAAGATATTAGGCAGGTGATACATGCTGAGTGGTTAAAATGGAGAAAGGTATTAGTGATTGTTTGGTTTTTCACTTATACACCTCCTCACATCCAACACTATTGGGATTGGTGTGTGACCCTTTTAATGGAGTTAGCATGGGCTCTAATGCAATCTTAGAATGCAGGTCTACACTTAACTCAGCCCTATAAAACTAATGTGTGAGGTAAGGGTTCTGAATAAGGTTCATCAAGGCATCACTTACGAGTGATTATCATTTGAAACCTTCAAATAAGGCCAATAAAGGTTTAGTGCTTAATATTGGTTGCAAACTGGTAGTATTGTATTCACATCCATTTGTGGAATGAATTTACTTGAATAAGGCTATGTGAAAATTTGAGTGAGGCTTTCTTAAAATGTTTTGGTGGAAAACCTTGGTTTGTTGAATTATAATTTGAAATGTTTTAATAGCTTTCCTTCTCTCATGTTTGTGTGTGCTACTTTCTCTGTTTTCTTGTCTTCCTTCTGTCTTCAATATGAAGTTTTTGTAGCTGTGATTATTGATTTATGGCTCAAATTCTCTTGTGTAGCGACCCTTCTATGAAAGGTGGAAGATGCTTGAGAAAGAAGTGATTGAACCTAGGAATCATGAACGGCACCATATATATCAGAGCAGAAATCCTTACTACAGATATGATCTGGAACCATTCAGGGCATGCATCTCTAACCTTAGTTGGTCATATAAAATACATTTAAGCTTCACTTAATTTTTTCCTTAGGGTTTCACTATTAATATGCTTGCTATGTTATTTAGGTGAGGAGGAAAGATTTCTGGTTGCTCTCTACTGTCACAAAGCTTTTAAAGGAATTCATTAAAAGACTCTCACATGAGGCAGATGGTCTCATATTTCAGGTTGGTTGTGACCAATGACCTTTTTGATGTATTATACATGGATAGCAGATTTTCCGTTCTGTATCTAGTGGGCAAGTCACTTTTTCTTTATTTGTTGTCTTTTTCTTTTCCATTTCTTATGCTGATTAAAGTGTGTGGATCTTTTGCACTTTTGAATCTGTTGATACATACTTCTGCATGGGAATGAATGTTTATTTGGCTGAAAACTGATTTGAGGTTTTATTTAAGATTTGGAAAAGGGGGAATAGTGTGCCTAGACTTCCTCATATGTTAGGCACATGGTCCATTCCTTCTTCCAAATCCTTGTTCATGAACATAGTATACTTTTTTCTGCTTTGGTATGTTAATGGACTCAATGGAAGTTGTTACTGGCAAATATTGATTACCAGGGTTGGGATGATCCTTATATACCACGGACTCATGAAGGACTATTGAAGTGGAAATATGCTTATCTGAATTCAGTTGATTTTCTTTTTGAGGTAGTATCATTTCATCACCTTATTTCATATTGTGTTGGGGTATCACTTGTGATGTCCTTGGTCAGTTATAATTCGCTGTTTGATGCAGCCTACTAACTGGTAGTTGCTTAAGCTGACAGGTTGATGGTGATCGTGAGATGCTTTTTCTCTATGAACGGGGAAAGAAGAAACTCTTGGAAGGGAATAGGGTTGAGTTCACAGGTCACAAGATTTTAGCTTTTTTATGTGTCCCCTCGTTTTATATTGATAGATATAATTTTCTTCCATGCTTCATTCTTTTTTGTCTTTTAAAGTGCTGTCTTTTTATAAAATCTGAGTCATAGTATTATTTGTTATTGAATGTTACATGATCATACGATAATTTGTAGTTAAGATTGGCAATTTTGGTAAACAGTAAGTAACCAATACATACCCTCACTGCGGAAGGCAGCATTTCTTATCAAATTGTTTCTGGGATAATGCTTTAGTAATACTAGTCAGTGAATGATTTTATCTTCTTTTCTAATATAATTGTGTTTTGTTTTGTTGATTTTTCATTTTGTACTCTATATCTAATTCATTTCACTTGGCTCTCTGAAAACTTGAACTCTGCAGATGGCTTAGATCCCTCAGATTATTCTGGAAAGATCATAGAATGTTCATGGGATTTTGATAAACTGGAATGGAAGTATATGCGCATCAGAACAGATAAATCAACTCCGAATGAGTTCAATACTTATAGGAAGGTCTAATACCTGCTCTTATTTTCTGATTTCCCCTTTGTTATTCTGTACCAGGCTTCAGCTATTTACTTATTTCTTTATAGGTGATGCGAAGCATAAGAGACAACATCACAGAGGAAGATTTGTTGAATGAAATAAGTGAGATTATCCGCCTTCCAATGTATGCTGACAGGATAAGAAATGACAGTAAAGCAAATCAGCATGCTAATGTGGCAAGGCGAAGGTGATTGGTGGTGGTTAGATCACATCTTTTCATTGGTGGTAGTGCATGACATCTAGTGAAAACAAGATCAAGTGTATCCGCTGATATTTATCTCTGGGGTTTGTATGAAATTGTATTGGATTTGGCTAATAGGTATCTTGGCCAAAAGTTGCTTATATTGTGTAATTAGTTAGTTGTTGCGGTAAGTGCTGCTGTGCTGAGTTGGTACGGCTCAAATTCCGGCCTGAATCCATTTCCTATGGTTGTCCAGATCAAGAGAGTTAGGTTTAGAATATCAATGTATATTATCAATTTTCTTTTAGTTGTTCTAAGTTGTTTAAAAGGGTAGCCGTTACTTAGTCAATTTCCATTACATGGGTAGAATTTCCCCTGTATGTGAATATTAATTTGAGTACTAGTAACAAGTCTTCCATTCTCTAATGTTCTTCTGATGTGGATGTGGATGTGGAAGTTTAGGCTCCCTCATCATCAGTGCCTGAATCAGATTGTTACTGGGCATGTTTGACGATACCCCAGTCACAGAGCTCTTGAAATCTACCAAATATGTTTCTGTTCTGGAAGGTTATGGAGAGAGGAAATTGTGTCAACTATTTGGCAATGGTGAAAATGTTTAGTTCAGATAAATTGGTGCTGAAAGAAACTAGAGTTAATTTGCTAGCCTCATTTTAATAGAGCGAAGTCAAATGTTCGACTCTTCTCTTTATTACCGATTCTTTTTTAGCACCTCAGCTTTACTTCCTACAGTTCCTGTATTTTCCTATTTTATGCAACTTAGACCTAATTACAAATCTATGTATGTAAACTTTCTATCATGAATGCCTGATTATATAAAAAGGAAGTTTACTGTTGCTTAGGTTAGCTACATGGAACTATGTGGCACTGACATGGATGTTGATATGATACGGATATGAAGATATATAATTTCTAAAATGTAGGACATAAGTACACATATCTATATATTATATAATTATGAACTGTATAAATTGACAATAAAGATTTATGTGTACAAGTATGTTTCATAATTTGTTTTGAGTAGATGTTTTTTTATGGCTGGTTCAAAATGATTTATTCATTTATATAATCATAATAAAATTTATACAATAAGTTTTAGTTTTTAAAAAATTAACGTATTTTTTCTTTTTAAAATTATGTTAGAATTGTACTAAAATTGTTAGAAATCTAACAAATATATTTTGAATAAGACACTTCATTGATACGTATCGTACGAGTATCGGTTTTCAATACGTGTGTTCGATACGGACATGTAATTTAAGAAGAGTGTCCAAGTTTTTTAGGTATGTGTTTATCCATTCCACAACGATTTTATAATGTATTTTTTTCAAAATTTATTTATAACTTGATTTTAATTATTTGATTTTTTATTTAAATTTGTGTTTAATTGTGTTATCGAGGATGAAGAGGCTTTATAAATTTCTTCTACTTCCTATAGGACCACACAATATGGGAATTTTTAAAAGCAATATCAATTATGTTTAATTATTATTTCTGTACTTCAAATTTAAGTTAAGGGTGTTTTGGGTTCTATAAATTTATAAAGTATAATTTTTGTCTTCGTAATTTTTAAAATTTAAATTTACTCTATAACCTGAACCAAAATTTTGAGTGATTAATTATTAGATATCATTTTGGTCTTATGAATTTTCGTTAATTGTTTTTTTTTTCTCAAATATAAAGAATAATTTTGTTCTATTTTTTATCCTTTTAAATTTAGAAGTGACTCGTTCAAGTTATTTTCTTGTTATGTTAATTTAAAAATAACTTATTTTGGTTTCCAAAAGTCTCAAAAGAAGTATATTTTTGTCTCTAAACTTCTCACATAATTTATTTTAAAGGTCCTTGTTGACAAACAATATGTGGCTAATAGAGTTTCATGTTCCATGTATATAAAGTAAACATTTCATATTTTTAAAGGGTAAAAATGATATAATAATATGATTTGAAGATTTATAAGAAATTAAGTGAATTGTTTTTTCATTTGTCTTTTCTTTGTGTCCAACTAGGGATGACAATGCGGACTAACTTGTCTCATTTTTTACCCATAAAATTTGAGTAGAGTTGACCCGTTCTATGTAATAAATGAGGGGTTTTTTTTTTTTGTGTCCTGCTCCCTATAAGGGTCAGCTCACAAATCTATGGGTCAGGTTGCGTA
>Ga0123341_1000961_pt1 | contig 20274 bp, 11 predicted proteins | sample Turbeapinknodule_FD_89959 | JGI IMG/M metagenome (GOLD analysis project Ga0123341, IMG submission 89959) | Root nodule microbial communities of legume samples collected from Mexico - Turtle bean Mexico pink nodule | ecosystem: Host-associated > Plants > Roots > Nodule | place: Mexico: Nepantla...
TTATTTAACTTATATATTATTATTATTATTTATTTATTTAAAAAATGTAAAGATAGAAGGAATATCTCCGTTCCGCCTGGTGAATAGTAATTTTATTTATACACAGTGAATTTATTATTTTTATAATAAACATTTGAGAAAACAATGATAACAATTTTCTTACAATAAGAAAGGCAAATATAATTTAACATCTGTTTTTCATATAAAACTAGCTAATAAATCTATTATAATATAATAATAACAATAATAATAATAATAATTAAAATGTATTTTACTAAGTGATATATTATATATAAAACAAGTAATTATATAAAAAAAAACTGAGTTGGGAAACAATTATTAGAGAGAACAAGAAATTAAAGTGAAATGATTGAGAGTTATGGGAAGAGAAGAGAAGCAGGTGGAGTAGTTATCGTGCACCATCCCTGTCCATTCCTTCCCTTCCAATTCACTCTTTCATCAATTATTCACTTCTCCACTCTTCTTCCTCTCCTTCCCTTCCCTTCGCTCTCTTCTCTGCAGATACTTCATTTCCAGGTAAACATCTCTCTCTCTCTCATTCTCCATAATATCATACATCACTCGCTTGTTTTATGATTGGATTCGCTTCATTTTCACGAACCTACCGCTGTTCAAAATTCAAACGGAAATTTCGAAAACCTTGTGCAAGGCTAACTTCGCCTGTTTTATGATTTGATTGACATTTCAACGCAAGGTGTTCGCTTACGTTAAAATTGATTGCTCGTTTAGATCCGAGACTCAGTAGATTCAAGTAGAGGTCAACGCTAATCAGAGAGCCTTTTCAATAGTAAAAAAATGTGAAAATAAATAAATGAAACTGCATAAGGGATAATTGGAACAGGATAGTTGAGATTTACTTTGAAATAAGTTATTTCAATGCAGATTACTTCAAAATATATGTAGAGTAATGTGTGCAAAGTATGAGTGACAATCGTTGGATTCTTGGATGCAGATGGTTATGACTCTGTAGGCAGAGAAAGACAATCGTCGTGCCGATGGAAAGAAGAGTGCAGACCATGTTGCTGAAGTTTGTTCTTGCTTCCTTTGTCCTCTTGGTTTCTATTAGAGATGGGAGTGCTGGGATCACTAGCTCCTTCATTCGGTCAGAGTGGCCTGCAGTTGACATCCCCCTTGATCATGAAGCATTTGCAGTTCCGAAGGGTTATAATGCACCTCAACAAGTAAGTCATACAAGAATAACAAGGCTGATTTTATTATATATTCGCTAATAGTATTTAGTGAAATTCTGATGAGGATCTAACGTTTTCCCTTTTATTCAATTAAACTCTACTGTATTGACTAATTCCACTGTAGGTGCACATCACGCAAGGTGACTACGATGGAAAAGCAGTAATCATCTCATGGGTGACCCCAGATGAACCAGGGCCCAACCATGTACAATACGGCACATCAGAGAGTAAATTTCAAACCAGTTTAGAAGGCACAGTTACAAACTATACTTTTTATGAATACAAGTCGGGATACATTCATCATTGTGTTATTGAAGGCCTTGAGGTAATTGTTGATCAAATTACCAGACTAGAATTATCATCACTGGCATTTTACTTGAAATGTCAAAAGTAAAATCAATTCAAAACTGAAGTCTAACGCATAATATACAATATGTTCTCTTTTTCAATTAATCTCGTGCTTGTTAATTCTCATCTTATTGTGTGTAGAATGTGTTCATTTAATTAAAATCAGTGATATCCCCATTTCAGTACAAGACTAAATACTACTACAGAATCGGAAGCGGTGATTCTTCTCGAGAGTTTTGGTTCGAAACACCTCCCAAAGTTGACCCGGATGCTTCCTACAAATTTGGGATAATTGGTAAGTTGTCTGCTTTCACACGTTCGTTCTTCTAGAAAATAGTTTTCTGTATCCTCAATTGTAGTTTCTTTCTATTTTTATTTCGCAAAATGTCTATCAGGATGTCCTTTTCCTATAGATTTCCCGTAAGTTTTAATTTGGCTCTCATAAATGAATCATTGCATAAATATTGCAGGCGATTTGGGCCAAACGTTTAATTCTCTTTCCACCCTTGAGCATTATATACAGAGTGGAGCGGAGACTGTCTTATTTGTTGGAGATCTTTGTTACGCTGATAGGTACGAGTACAATGATGTTGGTTTACGGTGGGATACATGGGGCCGATTTGTTGAAAGGAGTACAGCATATCATCCCTGGATATGGGCTGCCGGAAATCACGAAATAGATTACATGCCTTACATGGTAATGTACTAACCTGAGTCTGTCATGTGGCTTAGTTGTTCTTGTTGAACTGAATTAATAGAATGAAATGAACTAATTATTACGGGCCAATAACATAATAAACCACCATCATGGTTTCAGCTTTCCCTTTCTTTTTTTGGAATTGAAAAGTATAAGAAACATGTTTATTTTTATTCTTCTTAACTTTGTGTGCGCTGGTTTGTTCCTTTTCGTGAATTATGCATGATCATCTGCAAAATATGACTTAGCTGACTCTCAGGTCCATCAAACTATTTGGTGCGAACTAGATATCTTCTTTGATATGCCATCTTATTATTTCTACAGTTTTGGAGCAACATCTTTTATATGCCATCAAACACTAGATTATTTTGTGTAGCTCTTAAGATATCCCAAACTTCAAGTGGCAAACAACTACTTGTTTTGTACATAATAAGATATTTCTTATGTATTTGTGAATGGTTGGCACAAGAACAGATGCTGAAGTAAATATTCATGAGATTTGTTGTAACACTTCACTTTAAGATCCCAATATTCTCCCGTTGCTTATGTTGGAAACTTCATACACTTTGCATTCAATGTTAACTTGGCTCCAATGTTCTTATACAAATATGCTTTGCCAGGGAGAAGTTGTTCCTTTCAAAAACTTTCTTTACCGATATACTACTCCCTATTTGGCCTCCAATAGCAGCAACCCCCTCTGGTATGCAGTGAGGCGTGCGTCTGCTCATATAATTGTGTTATCCAGCTATTCGCCATTTGGTAACTAATCTCCTCTTTATCTACTTATTCATATTCCTTACATGTTGATTTGTTTCAATTCAATTTTGTTCAGGTTACAACAGGTGTAACCGTGTGTGTATATATACACACACAAATAAAAGAACTATCTTTAATCTATGATAGTAAAATATGAAATGGCTATCTTTTTTTTTATATTTTTCCTAAAAGATAAACCTGTCTGAAAGATAAACTAAAAATTATGAAAGATAAGCTACAATAGAAATTGAAAGATAATTTTTCTATCCTAAATATAATTGTATTTATTTACAACATTACCTCAAGTTGATATCAATCATTCCCAATTGGCTTCCCAAGGAAGTACTCTAGTTATCCCAACCAACTCCATTTCAAAAAGCGTCTCCTTCAAAGCATGTTTTCTATCTAATCATCACTTACAATGATCACATAGTCTACATAAACTGGGAGAAGAGGGAATTTGTCATTTGGGGAATACTATACAAAAAGGTATGATCACCTTGACTTTGTCTATAACTTAGGGATGTCATAGCCTTGGCTAATCTTACAAATCATGCCTAGAGAGACTGGTTGAAACCGTACAAAGCCTTCTTGAGCGTAGAGACCTTGTCCTTTCCACCATAAATCAAATATGGGAGAAAAACTTCCTTTTCTAAGTCTCCATGCAGGAAAGAACATTTTTAACATCAAATTGCTGCAAATCCCAGCAAAAATGGGCAGCTGGGGCAAGAGTTATTCTCATAGTATTTATCTTTGCTACTGGTAGAAATATCTCTTTATAGTCAATTCCACAGGCTCATGTGTACGTCTTTTCAACCAATCTCACTTAGTATGGATATAACATCCCTTTAGATCTACTTCATACTGTTCATACTATATACCACCTACATCTATTTGCCTTGTCTTTTTGGGTTGTCAACAATCTCCTAGTTTGAGCTTCTCTCCAATCCCATCATGTTATCATTCATGGCTTGACCCCACTTCTCATTTTCAGAGCATCTTGGACTAAAGTAGGAGTTTTGATTGCATCAATAGCTGCAATAAAATTCTGATACTTATGAATTACGGGCACATATGTAGAATAGTATGTTGTTGTGACCTGCATTCTTTGGATACGATATTTGTTTGACACTCATCAACTGTGTCACACTTTTTTCTTTTTCAGCACAGATACCTCTTCAATATATCTTTGGATCTTTTCGATGCAGTTTGAACTGTGATTTAAGAAAGTATAAGTCGTAACTGTTCTTGACTAAAGAAAACAACTTACATTATAAATAATACGAGGTCATATATAAAACGGTGTTACTGTGTCCTATATCTTAGATATTAACAATGTCCGAGTGTTATATTTGGTGTTCGTGTTGGAATTAGTGCTTCATAGTTCAAGAGAGACATTTTTTTTCGTGTTTGTCTCTCTTCGTTTCATTGTACTGATAAAAGAAAAAAAATGAAAACAAATAATATTCCAAAGACAAGTAATGCCCAGTTGGAATATGGTACCAATATAAGCAACCAACATTTGATTTTTCCAGACAGGAAAAGGGAAAAAAAGAAAAGGCTTTGACTTCTTTACATTAGGACTCTGGTGCCAGTTTGTTAGGAATGGTGGAGAGCAGCATTCTGAAGTTTCCAGGTCTTAAGAATGTTAGATGTTGTTACTTAGAGCTGTACTATTGCGGTTGAAAAGTCACTACCATTATGTATGCTTGTTACCAAATTTTGTTGTGTTTGGTCTTTTGAAAATTTTCTATGCTTTCTTTTATGGTATTCTATGTAATAGTGATCTTTCATTACAGTAAAATATACGCCTCAATACATGTGGCTTCAAGAAGAGCTGAAGCGGGTTGATAGGGAGAAGACTCCTTGGCTCATTGTGCTCATGCACGTGCCACTCTACAACAGTAATGGAGCTCACTATATGGAGGGTGAAAGCATGCGATCAGTATTTGAGAGCTGGTTCATCAAATACAAAGTTGACGTGATCTTTGCTGGACATGTCCATGCTTATGAAAGATCAGTATGTTTTTCACTTTCTACTCATTTGTTTTGGTCCTCTCACTTTCAGTCATCTAATGTCGGAGTGGATTTTTATAATTTTTCTGTCATGCTTTCAGTATCGTTTCTCCAATATAGACTACAACATAACAAACGGTAACAGGTATCCCTTACCTGACAAATCAGCACCTGTTTATATAACAGTCGGAGATGGTGGAAATCAAGAGGGACTTGCTTCAAAGTAAATTAAACAAACTATATCTAATATCGTATTTTTTACCATTGTTATCTTGGGTTTCTATTTAATCCTTTATGAATAAGATTCAATTTTCGTTAGAGGTTATGATCCGGAGTTACCGTTTGTCAAATATGTCTTGTCATATAAGTTTTAATTCTATCCTTGGTCGTGCAGGTTTTTGGATCCACAGCCTGAATATTCTGCATTTCGTGAAGCAAGCTATGGACACTCTACCTTGGAGATAAAAAATAGGACTCATGCTATCTACCACTGGAACCGCAATGATGATGGCAAGAAAGTACCAACAGACTCTTTCGTATTGCATAACCAGTATTGGTAGGTTCACTCCACCTTTTTTTGTCAGCTATCAAGTGGGTGGGGAAATATGTGATTATCTTGCTGTTGTGAGGAATTGAAAGTTGTAATTGCATTGCATTTGAACAAATGGCGAGACACAAAAAGTAGACATTCTCCGCCACATGCATTTTATTCAAGATGATAATGGTAGAAGTTTAATATCGTTATGGCCTGCATTCCAATAGTAATTTTGAGGGTTGGTTTGTGTGGTGTTTTCTTCTTAATGGTACAAAGAAACTTGCTTAAGTGAACCCCACGAAGTTCAAAACTTATTTTGGTTGACAAGAATCACAAGATATGCAATACATACAACTTAGCAGAGTGATATTGAGAAAAACTGGACTTTTACCTAGACTAGAGATAAATTCTGAATGGAGTACATGATTGGGTTAACAACTTTTACCTTTCAGTTTTGTAAAATTAAGTCTAAATTTAAGATATTATCAGAGTTTATCTTTAATTCATTAAAAGAGTCTCTTTTATACTATTTATGTATCAAACGCAATTGTGTTAGGAGTGAGAGAGTATATTGAGAAAAATTCAAGTCGCATAAGATTATAGATAGAAACTTGAGAAGAGTATATAAGAGTAAACCTCATATTCTATATTACCGAGTAGACTTCTGTAAAATCATGTAATCTCCTGCTGATTAGTCTTAAGCTGCCTAGAGGTCTTCGCTCTTTTGTGACATCTCGGTCTCATCTTGGGTCCAGGAGAGGCGAATTAGTGTTCAAGAGTACAATCAATGCAATAATAAATATACAATAATATTAGTAGTGAATACTTTGGAGAAGTGGTCTATTTATATTATTTTAAATGAGCTTATCTCATTTTTAATCTAGGTTTAGTTAAACATGATTGGTTTTCAATACTTATTTTTGTTTGATTGATTATGCAAACACTGTATATGGTTGCGGTTGGTACTTCTCGATAGTTTCGTGTGTTCTTATTTTATTAGATCTTTTAATATTACGCATAAACCTTCTGGGTTTATTAATTGTGTAGTACATGTTCTATATATCATGTGCAAAATATGCATCACATTTAATGGGTCATGCATTCGATATTTGGAGAATCATTTCTTTTAAAGCTCCGACAAAAAAGGTTGTTCCTAAATTAAGGTAAAAATATTGATTTTTAAACTTTTTCTAATCACTTTTAATGAGATAAAACGGTAACCTGATTAAAGAGTAGCTTTCATTCTGATTCTTTGAAGAGATATTTAAATCAATGATGTAATTGCTTGTTATGATTCATCTGACGCACATTCAACGAATAATTGCAACCCAGTTGAGTTCTGGTAATGCATGCAGGGGAAGCAATCGGAGAAGAAGAAAACTGAAACATTTTCTATTGACAGTTATGGATGAAATTGCTGACATGTAATTCGGAACTTTGAAGCAGTGTGCCCCTTGGGAGTGGGCAAAATGAAAGACCATGGAAATGTTATATGTATTTGGCCTTTATGTACTCTAAAGAGTATTTAATGAACTTGCTTTTAGCAGAAGGAAAAATATGAGATATTATCCGCATATTGTTATGCTTCCGTTTCAAAGCGTTGTGTTATGTCAGGTCAACATTTTTTTCTTATATAACAAAAGAAAATCACATAATTTATATTTTGAGCCACAAAAATTAATTAACCTTTTTTGGAAGAAATTATTTTTAACTATCTTAAAACACTGTCTTTCTAATTTCAATGGACAGTTACATTATGATATCGTTATACTCTCATTTCTTATATTCTCACTCGAAACTTAATCTTATATTCCCAATAAAATGGGGGTTTCTCATATTAAGGTTCAATTATTTTGTCTAGTTCTTTCTGTTTCTGATGTATATATAAACAAAAACTTACATTATTTGGTCGATTTTTCATTCTATTCAAACTTAGGAAATTGAGTAAGGATAGAGATCCAAAAGTTTTTGAAAATATATTTTCAGTAAAAAAATTACGAATTTGGTTCAGGGACTGAACAAATTGAATTCATTTTATTATTATAAATTATCTGGTCCATTTTTTACTTTATGCTTTTTTATTCATCGTGTTTTTCATTAGTAGTGCTCTATTACAAGTCAGATTTTGGTTTTTTGTAATTTGTCGGTTAATTCCAGAATCGATAAACTCATGGAACTAAATAATTTAGTTCATAAAATATTGTATATCAAATCCTCATAATCTGATAACCTATGGTAAGTTGAACATGAGAACATTTTCTTAATTTGTATTTCATACTAATGGAAATTAGTTTATGTAAAAAAATTTAAAGAAAGAAAAAATGGTGTTGATTGGGAAAAAAAAAGGAAAAATTGTTGTTAGGGACTAAAATATAAAAAAAAAAGTCCTTTAGAAACTAATATTTTAGGTATTGAGACCAAAGCATAAATACAGTTCAAATTTAAAAATAGAGCACAATGACATTTATATCAAGCCACGTATTTGCCATGACATTAAATAATATCTGACACGAGAAACCAGAACATAATTATGTTCTGTATAAAGCTAAGAATAAACTTTGGGTGAGCAGTAAAATGTAAAGATTATATCCGAACCTTTTATATATAATTTTAATACAATAAAAGTAATAAAAATGGCTCCAATATTTCTTTTTCAGATAATAGTCATCGAGCGTGGAATTAACATTTTTTTCCATATTCATATTTACTTAGTGCAATTAATGCTACTTCAATAACATCTAACTATGCTAGATAATTTATTTCGAGCAAGGCAGATGATAAAAGCATAAAAAACTAACAACAACGCAACCACAGGCTGTTGATTTTACATTTGAATACTAATAAATGACGGGTGATGGAAAATAATAATATGATAGAAAAATTCGTATATCCTTATTGTGTTTGACAAGTATATACATTTCCGAAGTATAAACTACAATTAAGATACGATACAAGATGTGCGAAGGTGGATGGAAAATTTAGGCATCACGGAAAATTGGTTGCGGCATCCACTTGAGATGCAAATTCAAATACCCAGATTTGCCACCATCTAGCTCAAAACGTTCTCTGTACTCTCCTTCCAGTATTACCCTAGTAAGCGTCAATATGCACCTCCCCATATAATCCTGCACCATTCCGGACGGAAACAACAAACCATCAGAACTGAACGATCCAATACACTTTAACTTTAACCTCTACCCTATTTCTTTCTTATACAAATTACATTTATTTTTAAAACTTTCACAAACTGACACAATTTCAACCATCTATAAAATCCCTTAAAGTGAGAAGATTAGTAGACTGAGAAAATGGAATTTTAATTTTTTTTCTAGATTGGGAGATTGAGACGCCAATTAGATATGAACAAACATATGAGAAAGTATAACACTGTTTCTAACCCAAAACCTTAAATCTTAGCCTTGTGTTTTTTTTTCTTTTATGCACTACTCAACTTTCTCATTTCTCCTCAATATAACATTTTCAACTTATATTTAGATTTTTAATAATATTTTCAACTCTTACTTGATTAGTATTTCCTAACCGTTACCTCAATCTAATTCTTTATGATACACTTCATGGACTTTTAGTCAATAGTTTGCCGTTACTTTATGATGAATTAAAATTGAGCTTCATACAAGTTTTGACTCTATACAGTATCCTATTTTTTAAACCTTACAGAACGTCTTATTTTCAAAAACGGCTTGTTCGGTGGACAAAAGAAGAAAATAGGTTGAGATAGGAAAAAGAATGAATAATAATAATAATAAGCCTGCAAACTATAGTGCACACCAGAAAACCTAGAACATAAAAATTACCCTCGTAGAAAAGTGGTGGAATTTACAGGGAGGCCAGTGAAGATAGTGATACTGGGTGCTAGTGTAAACAGCGATAGTGTCAGTGTCAATGTCGTGGTAACGACAACCGTGATGAGGTAAGAGTTATAGTAGTCACAACATGTATTATGACAATAAAGGTGGTGGCAAAAATATCATGATGAGATTGTTAGTAATCATAATGGGTAGAAGTTACAGCAATATTAGTTATAACAGTGATACTAAAAACAATAATATTGATTTGATAGTAGTGATGACATTAAATGAAATTGTTCAATATACACAAGTCATATTTCAAGGATTGAGGTGGAAGATCTCCCAATATGCCCACCGGAACAGACCTAAATGTAAGTCTCTCCTTTAACTAGTGTGTAAAGGGTCTTTGGTTTGTTTTGGAGGAGAATAATATCCGAATTAATCAAAATTAATTAGATGGTTTCAATTTAAATGCGAAAAAACTTTCTAACAAGTCTCAATCAAACCAACACGATTGAAGAATTGTTTGATTCAGGAATTCATACGGATCAAAACTAATTTATTAGATCCAATTTTCAGTAGTTAAATAATGAAAAAAAGTAAAGTAAATTGAGAAAATATATTTAATCCTACAAAAATAAGCAAAAAATTATTTTATCCATCTAATTAAATTGAAGTAACATAACATATCCTAATGTCACACCACAGCTTTCGCGCTTTGCAAAAGTCTGTGAGTAGTAGTACGAGGTTTTCCCCTTGCATATATGCACAAAAATCTGTTCTTCTAACTCCAACACAACCAACCAGTCACCAGGGCTGAACTTATTAGTGTGCGGTAATTATTATTATTGTTGTTATTTTGACATTGCTTACCTTTATTCAAAGATATGAAACTATAACTTCTTTTGTCGATAAATCTTGTGTTACTTTAACGGTTTTTTAAATTTATATATAAGTACCTGATAATTTCAATTTTTTACTGCATTAGAATAAATATTATACATTTATAAAAAAAAAGTGAGATTTATCATATTTAGAAGTATAAAATTACCAAGGTTAGTTTCATGATTATATTAAAAATAATTATTTCAGTGGTTAATAACTTTACAAAGTGTTCTATTAAAAGTTAAACTTAATAGCACCTCCAATGGGGTTACCTGTATTTATTTTTAAAGGCAGGCAACTTATAGATATCATTGGAGTAAATGACACCTTGAAGTTTTTATAAAAGTTACTTAGATAAGAAATAAGCAAGGTCGCTTAACTATTCTAAAAAAAAAAAAGTAAAGTGAAATAGGGATTTTTGAGAGGAGATAAATGAGACCTAGTAAAGCTAAGTTAAAAACTCAAATTAGATTCTACTACTGAAGTAATTAACCATAAATATACGATCCACTAAAGAATTAAGAACCTATTGAATTCTTATATTAGATAGATCTTCTACAGTATCATATTTACAAAAGGAGAGGTTTGTGTAAATTTAAAATATAGCAAGGATTTTGAAAAACACCCACCGAATAAAGAGGTATGGGTAATTTAATCTTAAATATATTGTCGCTTTAATGATGTTTAATATTATCTCGGTTCCTACGTGTGAGACTCTTTAAATTTATTTATTTCATTTTACAATAAATGCTATAAATTATTTAGAATGGGAGAAGATGTAAATGGTTGAGTGAAAAGTATTAAGTATCATATAATATTTATAGGGGTGTTTCTTTCAAGCCTGCCTATCTAAAATCGCTCAATGACCGAATGTCCTTCCACCCCATTCAATGACTTGATGTCTCTCCATTACCTTTCCTTCCCACCCTCTTTGTCATATGAGCAGTGTTGCTTTTGCTACAACCCAAATCTTTATTTTTGCCCTTACTCATTTCCCACATTATCTAACGTAGAAACGCCCAACAGTTTCATTAATTCAATAGTTAAGGCCCATAAATTGACACATCCATAGACTTCTTCTAACCTCCGTTAAGTTATTTTGTTAACATATAATTGGCACTCCACATAATTTATGTTAAAATTCAATACTAATTCACTTGAAATCATCAAGACAATAAATAAAAGATAATATTAGAAACAAAATTCAACATAAAGCGAATAATTTACCTTTCCAAATGTGTCGTGGTCCCAAACTTCAACAATTAGCATATCATGTAATCCATCCTCTACAACAAAGTCAAATGTTTGATTCCAAACTGGATTCAAGCTGTCATTCACAACCTGAGAAATTAACAAACTTTTAGGCCAAGTTCATAATATGTTGATAATTAATTTAACCACAAAACTGCGAATACCCTGGTTTTATTTTTTGTTTCTGCTTTCTTCAAGGTAAGAACAACAAAAGGATCGGATTTCCCCATGAAATCTGTTGCGGGCAAGTCTTCAGCCGATATTACAGTAACAGAAAGGACTCCTCTAATAATAACCTCCTTTTTCTTCGGGGTAGCTGCATTTTCATTTCCATTAGACTCCATTCCCTTCGTTGCATTTTTAAGAACCTTTTCCAAAGACGTCATTGAGTAGTTGGGAGCAAATGGGTTTGTAAAGCTATTCTCCATGCCATATGGACAGTACAAGAGCTCCAAGTGTACCTAAGCAGAAAGAACAATAATGTAACAAGTCAGATTTAATTGGTTCCTGTAAATTCAATATCTTCTGACAGTGTGAAAACGTAGAAAGCACACAAGTGAAGAATTCCTCTCGATAATTTATATTCAGTGGTAATTATCAGCCCGTTGTGAGGAATTACACCAAAATAAAACAAGAAATTGCAGTACAGAATTTACAAAATTACAATACAGAGATAAGAGACAAGTCAAAGGCAACAGAGAGAGAGAAGTTCACAAAATACATCACGCCCCCAAACCTCTTCCCCCACTACACATATTATTATTAACTGTTCCTATACCGCAAAGGAGACTGAGTCACACTTTTGCTATGCCTAACCGCATTATTATGCCTACTATCCTCCATCTTACAACATATTTCACTTAATCAAGCGAAAGTTTGACCTTGTTCTAAAGTCTCCCAACAAAATTATGATTACAAGTTATGTTCAACTCAAAATAAGCTAATACAAACAGGTTTAACAAAGAAGCAAATATCTTTATTATACCATCCATACAATTGAAAATATGTTCACAATTGTATACAAACTAGGGAATTATTATAAATCCATATTTACTGGTACTTTTGATCCATGAAATTCAAAGCACCTACACTTCAAGAGAGAAGTTGGTTTTGTCAAACATAGGGTTCAAATCAATACCACCTACTGACAACATTGAAGTTTGAACAGTACTTTCAGGAATTAAAATTTAATATTATAGAATGAAAAAAAAAAAAATAACCACTTCTTTTATATCAACAGGGGCATAACGTGAATAAGACCAGCCTAACCTAAAGCCCCTCTTGATGACAAAGCTTGATTGACTTGACACCAGGAACCACACTACCTTTTGAATGATGCACTTGCATTCATCCTATACTTTCGTATATGTGTATGTGCTTTCATGCTTAGACTTTAAATATTTAGTTATATAATAATTTTAGCAAATGACCAATTTGAAACCGTAATTTCAAATAGAAGTGCAAATAGGAGATATATGACAAATAAGTGTTTCAAGTTCAGCTTTATCCAGCTCTAGGTATGCCACTAAAATGATTGCATTTTGCTAACCTATTTTCAGAAAACACAGGATAGCTAAGCATTATTAATGTTAGTGGGGGTTCAAAGGTAAACTCTAAAGTCAACAAAAATATCTCTCCTTAACCAAGAATCTTCAAGCCTTCAACAGTTTCAACATAGCAAGTCATGCATGTATTTCTCACCTGCCCTCTGTTCTTGTTATCCCTTTGGATCTCCAGATCCTTGACCAACTTCAACCAAACATCCTTCACTTTGCCAGGTTGAAGTTCATCAAGTCGTAGCTGAGCACAACCAATCAATTCAGATGACTGTAACCCCTCAGAATCATAAACTTTCACAGTTATGTGTTGAGTGGACACGTCTTCAACAACAAATTCAAAGTGTTCATTCCAAATTGGATTCAAATCATTGTTCTGGAGGGATAAAACAAAATTAGGTATTTCTTCCATAACTGAAATCCAATAACTTCTCTAGGAAGATATAGAGAGGAAAAAGAAACTAACATACAATTGTCTTGCTTTTCTTCATTCTGTCGCGTAGAGGCCGTATGTATACGACAGCATATGGATCTGATTTTCCAATGATATCCTTGTTTGTTAATTCCTTTGCTTGCACAAGCTTTACTTCTAATATACCCACAGGCTTCAACTCCAAATCACTGAACAAGAAAATAAAGCTGTGAGGTTCAAAATAAAAACCTGTTATTTAATCAGCTGAGACCATAGTGAAAGTAGTCCCGTGATCAAAAATTCATTTGAATATTTAGAAATTATCACATAATTTGTTTTGTATCTTATGAAACGGAGTATCTCAGATGGTCTCTCAGTAATTCCTAGTTCTGGTGTAATTTAATTTGGATTAGGAGTAAAGTATTTTGTGGTTGTTGAAGAGAGAACGTTATTAATGTAAATAGGGTCATGGACTTAACGGTTTGTATTGTGAATCATATCCTTCACACCAATGTCAACATAATTTTATTATTCTGAGTATTTTTCTTCCTCCCTCAACATCTAAACCCTCTAATTTTTAACATAAGAACCAGAAGAAGAAAAAAAAACTGTGATTGATTTACCTGTAATCTCCAGGCAAGATGGGTACAACTTTTCTCACAGGCCATGTAATAGAATCTTCAACAGCATCACGAATTGCCCCCTGTAATAATTTAAAAGACCTAATCATTATTAAACATCTGAATTTCAGAAACTTAACTAATTCATCTAATTAGAGAGAAAGGGACAAAAGGCATAAAAAAGAAATAGGAACATGTTGGGATCCAATTGAAAGGTATGGGACTTTTGTCCCGCAATGAAAGCATGGGATTCTAATGTGGACACCGTGGAGTTTGTAAGGCATTGGGCTCTCCAACTACAAGAGGGTCTCTCAAAGTTAATACTATTAATTGGTATCAGAACTTTCCACCATGTTTATGTCTATCAAGTTCAAACAAGAGGCGCAAGTGGTGGCATCAATTTGTACGGGCACTGGAGCTGTAAAGCACAGCGGGATGATTAAAATCCAATTGTAGGCGTGAGACTCAATCTCATTGTATGTATAGGATCAGTGCAAGGTTTATAAATCTTAAACTCTCTAACTGCACTGGAGCTGTAAACTGCAGTGGCATTATTAAAATCCAATTGTAAGTTGTAAGGTGTGGCACTTATACTGTATGTATAGGATTAAAGTGCCAGGTTAGTAAATCTTAAACTCTCCAACTACAATGACTAGCCTTTGTGAACTGGTTTTCTCGAGGTTCATATCATAATAAGCTCAGGTGATTATTCTGTTTATGAAAGATTAAATATAGTACATTACAATAATAAATTTTATAAATGATATGAAAGATGGCGCAGTACCAAATATATATAAGCAGCAAAAGTAACAGAGGTACATGTAAACATAGAGGAATGAACACCATAATGATTTTATTTACATTTTCTACATATGAAAGAAAACAATTACATAAAACGCCTCATACGGACAAAATATTGTTTATATAGACACTTAAAAGTTCATTTCAAAAGATTTCACAAACTTAGAATGACAAAAATACCTGACATAGAGTACAAACTTAAAAATAAACTCACATGTTGCAAATATATGCACAAATTCAGTGGTCTAGATTTTCTAACTTAATACTCAAATTGTACAGATAACGTGTTCTAACAATGAAGAGATGAAAAAAGGTTGAAGATAGGAAAATTGATGGAGAGGAATCGGGATGCAATTATAAAAGCTACATGTTTATAATTTAAATTTCACATTCATAATTCAACATCTTTCATAATTTAATTTAACAAGTTAATACAAAAAAAAAAACCTTTGGAATGTTTTATTAAAAAAAAAGTGAGATGAAAACCTACCTTTATTTCTTCACTAATACTTAGCAGTAATGATATTTGGTGAGTAAAGCTGAACTTCAGTTACAAAAATTGACTTCAGGGCAATAGGCTTTTCTCTAACCAACCAAAGTAAAATGAATGTGAAGTTATGGCCATTTTTTCCAAACAATGGTGAAGAATGAAAAAATCTTCTATCAAACTTCAATAAATGGTAAATAAATAAAAATTGAATGACACAGTTAAAAAATCTACTGGAGCTGATATAATTAATTCTTTAACGAACATTTACATGCTGTGTATTAGTTTTGTGTCATGGTTTTTATAAATGAAAGGGTAATAAAAAAACATAACATCTACTTAGAAGACAAAAATAATTTAAAGTTACAAGTTTCTGCATCAATACTGAAAAAGCTTTCAAATAACATAGTGTGCTCTGGCGATTAACATGACATATTCATCATCAGAGTCAGAGATATGTTAAGCTAAAGCAAAGAAAGAATCATGAAAAGATACAAATGGGTATCATTAACAGACAATGGGAGTAGTCCAGACCTCAATTGCATCATATAATCCAGGGATTGCTGAAATGTCGCCGCCGATGACTTTAAGAGTAAAATCCAACTTTTTCTGAAATTTAAAATTTTCTGAAATGATTAAATATATTACATGTGGTGCACCGTTCATGAGGTTTAATTTCTTTACAGAAATATGGCTTGACAAGTGTTACAGGCATGCATAAAGAAATGTGAGAAGGAGGGCATTGCATGTGGCTGTATTAGAGCACATTGAAGAGAGAGATACTACGAGGACAGGAACCATTTCCATAATTAGTAACTGTAACCATCAATTCACCTAATATGCAAGAATAATTAAATACAAATCTAAATCAATCACATTCTATCCATGAGACTAAGCAACTGTTTTAACAATTATTTGTCTAGATCTCGCAAAACATATAACATGTTTGGTTGGTTTAATTAAAAATGACCTTAAGAGAGTGTTTGTCCCCATTATAAGACAAAAAAAAAGAATATATACATTGAAAGTTTGTCCTAATGTAGATGCACTGAGAAGAGTAGGAAATTATCTGATTGAAGAAGAGATATCATACCTTCTGCCTTAAAGAATAGCTAAGAGCTCCAAAACCAGGAAATTCATCAACTAAAGGCTTAAAGATCAACCTAAAAACACCAGTAAATCCAATATTTTTTACCTGAAAAGGGAGTATGAGATCACAAAATCAAGTATATTCTTTCAAAGAATAAACCTCACAAACTTAATGTATATTACTTAAGCAAAAAATTACTGATTTCTAATCAGAAAGCTTTTACTCACAAACATTCCATGCTTTTTTATGCATGCTAATAATAATGCAAAGGATGAAGAGAATTTTTCCTTCACCTAGTCAAATGGTCTTCTATTCTCATAGTTCATATCAATGGGGTGCCACTAATGAAATATAAAAGAACAAGCAAATCCAATATAATATTCAGTTTAGGAGCTAATTGGATAAGATCTCTTGTTAAATTGGAAGAATTCGGGTCTTACAATAATTTTAGTGAAAAGAAAAGGCACAGTTTGGCTTGGAGACTTCAAAGATAAGGACAGGGGGAATATTAATACAATAACCTGAGCAACTGATCCATTTATAGCATCTAACCAGATACTGATAATAACAAGTAACCACACATGCAGTGGCAGTAAAAAGTTGAAAGAGGTACCTGCACTGGTAGTGCAACACCAAGAAGAGTTTTAATATCAAGTATAATACTTGGATTCCCATCCCATTGCATTTCTAGCTCCATTGTAACACCATCCCCTCCATCCTCAATTATAGACACACCTAAAAAAGAACATCAACAAATCAGAAGCTCCAAAGAAATGTATGACGTCAAAAAAATTGAGTAGAGATCCTTAATAAAGTAAAAATGATGGCCTGAAATGAGTAAACAGAAGAAACCACTTGTGTAACTACTTTTGCATAAGCTAGAAGCAAGGGAACAATAAATAACCTCAAGTTTGAACTTGTTAGGATTCTATGCAATTAAAGATACGTGCTTGAAGGCATGCCTCCTGGGCTGGGGCAGCTAAAAATAGGAATGGTAAAATAGAAGCACAATGGAAAGGCTACCATTTCTATTATGCTTGGCCAATGGTGGAAACCCACTTTAATGTCATAGAAGCAGAGGTAAAAGCTCGTAGGGTTGGTGCAAAAACTGAAATCTAGTTGTCCTATTTTCAAAATATGTTACGCGTGTTATACAAGTATCAAATCATTTATGTGTCTGCTCTTGAACTTTTAGCATAGTTGGTTCACGATAATTCATCTACATTTTTGTTTTACTAAGAAAATATATATTGTATGCGGTCCCATTTCATATCTACTCGGTTTCCACTCCACTCAGCACTGCAAACCAGTTCCCCTACAGTCCAAACCCAGCTAAAGAAATCAAAAAGGGAAATCAAATTAAAGTGAACAAGTCTTAGACTGTTGACAAATCACAAATACTTCTAAGTAAGCACTATCTAAGCTTTTATTCAACGAAAAGGAGGGGAACCAGTCAGATGACAACAGTATCAATTGCACCATAGGAAATGCGGATTGCCAAAAATCCAAAGCAATTGGATCGAACGGACCTGTGAACTGTGGCGCCACAGTACCAAGTGTAAACTTGGAAAACTTGAGAGAAGCCAAAATCACGGGTCTATATTGTTCAAGAATGGGTTCCACCGACGTCTTTATGAGCTCAGAAGCAGCCTAGCAAAACCGACGCATGAACAAAAAAACAAAAAAGAAATGAACAACCACCACGAAAGCCACATCTGAAGCATGATCCACGAGCTACCTCATTAACAAAGGGCCAGATCTTGGTGAGATGCGAGTTAAGCCAAGTCAACTGAAAACAATAACACAACAGCGTGAGTCCAAGACCGAATTTGAGACGACGAGTTATAGAAAGTACGTGTTGAGAGAAGAAAGCTCAACTTCTGGCTGGAAGAGAAAACGACCCAGGAAGGGTAGAACTGAGGCGGCAAGATCTTTCTAGAATCTTCGACGGTCATCCTGGCGAAGGCGGCGATGGTGGTGGCGAGCTGGGAGCGCTGGGCGGCCCGAGCATTCTCGCAGCGGACGAAGCCTACTATGATGCCGAGGCCCACCACAATTCCGACCACCACTCCGAAAACGAAGCCCATCGGGAGAGTGTGAAAAGCGTGAGACTCGTGGGCTTGTTGGGTTTAATCAGAATCCGAAGCGTTGATCCTGTGACCTTTTGTCTGATAGTGATAAAAACAAATAAAAATAAATAAAGTTACTGTGGTGATTAGTTGAAGGTGGTTAGAAGGACATGAACGGTTTGATTTGTCTGAAGAAAGAAAGTCAGATGAATATGGAATTACCGCATTGACTTTAACTTTTTTCTTTTCTTATTTAACTTTTTAAGGTGGATTTACTCTTATTCTCTGCCGTCCAACCAATCCAATACCTCATCGCAATTTTGCTTCTTCGGATAAGCTACTTTTCAATTGACTCTGGAAACATTAAAACGGAAATTAAGAGAAAAAGAAAATACTAAAATATAATTTGTTCATTTATTTATATTTTAGGTTGATTTCTTCAATTTAAATTTTTAATTTGACTGTTCTATCGCAATATCTCTATTTAATAAAATTATGACAATATTATGACTATATTGATTTGGTCTATCAATAAAAGTATGATAATGATTTTGTCATTCTTCGTATATTATTTAACTAACAAAAATTCAATAATAACATTTTAGGTATTATTATGATCTTTCACTAATAAAAGTATGATAATAATTCTCTAGATCTTCATATGAATCAATAATAATTTTATAGTGTTTAGTGTGATATTTGTTGAATGAAAGCGTGACAATAAGTTTTAGTATTTTGTATAATTTATAACAAATAATAGTGAGATAATAACTCTTTAGGTTTCTGTATGGTCTTTAGCTTGAGTTTTCTTTTGATTCTCTTCTTTTTAATGTGAGTTGTTGTCTACTTGATCTATTGTTGGTAGAGCCATTATTTAAGTTCCTTTTCCAACCAAAATCAAATAATGTGATGGGTGAACAAAAGATAACATGGTTTCGAAAGTAATGGTACAACCTCAAATTACCTAGTGAGATTAAGTTCAATAGGTGAAGATGACAAGGACAAAGAAGAATTATAATTTTTTTACTGGTGCAACGTTGTAGTAGTACAATGATGTTACTTTGATGTATTTATGAAATTTGTTTCTTTATCAATTGTTTTTATAATGAGACTGAATATCTTTTAGCGAGTGTTTTTTTATCTTACGATGTCATTCGCTCGTCAGATTCGAAAGGTGGGGTACTTACAAAGGCACTCTGACGCTCAAGTCAGCTGAGAGTGGTATTATGTCTACAGGTTCAGAATTAGAAATGTCATTATCTTTTGTCATGGAGTCTACCTCTATTTATACTTTTCTATTGGGCTTTGTACTCCACGCAGTTTAGTGCAGGCCCAATATCTCTTTAACCATGTTTTATTATCCTTAACCTGTCTTTGACTTTAATCATTAATTAGGAAGAATGATCGAATGATTGAATTCCCTAACCGTCCATTCAGGTAATCAACTCCTACTAGGACACAAACCCCAGGCTTGAGTCTCCTTGTTGAGGCGAAAAGTCTTTTAGATTCATGCGTATTGAACCAAGTGCTTAGGGATTCTGGAACTCCGTGTGTGGCTCTGACGCATGGCTGACGTGTCTTGTCAACTTTGCGAATCGTCACTTGATCTTGTTGGGTCTATTAGTGTCTAAGTTCAAGAGGGGAGGGGTGAATTGAGCTTATAAAATTTTCGCAAGAACACACAATTTACAGTATACCAGAGGCAAAAAGAACAGATTGTTTTTACACAAA
>Ga0123341_1000962_pt1 | contig 20268 bp, 18 predicted proteins | sample Turbeapinknodule_FD_89959 | JGI IMG/M metagenome (GOLD analysis project Ga0123341, IMG submission 89959) | Root nodule microbial communities of legume samples collected from Mexico - Turtle bean Mexico pink nodule | ecosystem: Host-associated > Plants > Roots > Nodule | place: Mexico: Nepantla...
AAACCGCATTGCGCATTAAGGTTTAGATTACCATTATTAAAAAAGAAAGGTGTGAAATAGAAAATATTGTCTAAAAAGAAGGCGAAGACTAAGTTTTTCTTTCAGAATCGTCTACACTATGATATTAGTCCCACATCGTCTATATATCAAAGAGGTGGTAAATGTTGAAATCTAAAATGGTCAGTAAGTGTTGGACTATAAAAGGCTCCCTAGTCTCACATCTAATATAAAAGCTATCTTATATAAGAATTCTTTGCAATTTTGATTAGTTCTTTTCATTTACATAAACAGTGTTGTCTCTTGTGATTTAAGTCTGGTTCATTCAATTGTAAAGTTGCAATTATGATTTTTCTAAATTTTAAATTTGCAAACTAGCAGAGCTTTATTATTTGCGTGACCATCCCCTTATAGAGACACTAGGGACATTTTAAATAAGATTGTTTTAGTAACTTGGATTACCTTCTATTCCTAATAGTCTAATAGATAATAGTACCTTCCCTCTCATACTTTTATTTTCTCCTCTCAAATATAGTTTGTTCCAACTTTTGCATTATAAGTTTACATTATGCTCCCAAGTTCATATATACATTTTGTCCTCAATCCACCAGTACTGTTTAAAAGTTCATAAACTCTCAGCAGAAAAGCTGTAATACAGTTTAATGAAGTTAAATTCAAAGTTTCTTCATTTTTTTGTGTCCTTTCTTCTCTCATTATCTTTAGTTGATCTACTTCTTTTTTTTAAGAACTTTACTCTGTGGGTCTTCCCACTAATTTATGGTATAAAATTTGTCTATTCTTATAATCAAAAGAAAATAAACATTAATCATTTAAATTTTAAAGTATTAATGTTATGTCAATGGTGTTCGTTACTAACAGGATTTTTGTTGAATAATCTTTGTAATTGATACCTATTGGTCAATTTTTGCTGGTATGTTGGCAGGGGAAAGGTTACCTTTGACTTTTATATATTTGAAAGGTTGCTGTGAAGGGGGAACAAGTACAAAGGTACCCCTTGAGTTTTAGTGAATTTGATGTGATGTGAAACTTCTCTTGAGGATTTGGTGGCTGTGGCTGCTCAAGGTGGTCAAATCAATGTGGTGGGAGAGGAGGATTTGTCATAGTCTTGAAGGTATGCTATTCTTATGTTTTAAGGTATCATGTATCAGTTACAGTGAAAGAAGACTGATGTCTACTTTCAATTATGTAACAAGCTGTATTGGTCTTGTGAATAGTTCTGCAAATCAGATCAGCATGCATTCCTGGATTCACTGTAACAAACTTAGTTTTCTTTATAATAATGGAGGGTTGTTTAAACTACAACCACTTGAGATTAAGATATCTTATTAGGTTACTCTAGATCATAATAGGATTGATGACTTAGATTGTTTAAATTTGAAAATCTGTTTTATCTTAATCCAATATTAGCTGCACTTTACTATGGTGATTCCTTTTTAAAAAAAATAAAAACTATTATTGAAGTAATTTTGTTAAAAATAAAATAAAACTGATAAATAGACAATTTTTATATTTACTTAATCTATATTTGAAAAAATAATTTTGAAGAGACCAGTTTGGTTCATTTCTGTCTGGATGAGGGCATAGTTAAACCAGAAGTCAGCCTAGGAACATAACATCAATTTTTTCTTTCTTCCTGAAATTCAAGAAAATAGAAAAAAAAAACTTAATATAGAGTAAAGAAACAAACATAACCTTGGAAGTTGACATGACCATACTAGAATTGTGTATGGGCAATTTCCAAAAGAATTTATGAAATATGTGAGCCTAACACAGTATAGGGTTAAAGTGGGTCCACACACTTTTTGTCGAATAACCTGCACGCTATTTTGGAGGCGTGGGTGAGAGTTCACTTTCATTGTGTCAGAAACAGAACATAACTAAAAGAAAAGAAAAGAAAAGAAAAGAAAAGAAAGAGTAATACAATTACAAACAACCGAGGTTGTTCTGTTTGGTCACACTTTTGACTATGGCCATTTGCCAACCTTAACATGCTTGCTTTGCTTATCTAATCTAACTTTCTGATTTCCCTGTTCTGTTTTCCCCGTGACAGCCACTCTGTTCACCCCATATTTCAATTTCCCTTTTTCTTTTCTGGGTATCCATCTGTTACCTTTGGGGCTCTTAACTTTCCTTTTTCTTACTTTTTGGTCAAATATGAAGATGGGTGTTCATCTTTAGCCATTCAGAATCTTAGATTTGGAGGAAAGATGAAGGATTTTCATGGGACACCGGGCACTGCCCTTGGTTTGGCTCTAAGGATGTCACAGTTCGTTTTTGCAGCAGGATCAATTGCTTCGATGGCTACCACTCCAAGTTTCTTTAATTTTACGGCCTTTTGGTAATTATTTATAGATTTTGATTTTCTGACTTTTTCTTGCATTTATCTGTTTTGGTGTGACTTTGTTTCAGTACTGTTACTTACGTGTTAGCCAACTGTTTGTTGTTGATTGGGTTTCATATTTGGATTTGTGCATGTAATATGAGTTAATCCAGCTTCTTCAAGCAAGTTTAGCTCTTTGCCTGTTTCAGTCGTGACTGGAATGAATGTGTTCTGGGAATTTATCATTGTTGGGAAATGGGAATTGGGAAATCTGATATTCATGAAGCTTGCTTTTGGACACTATAGATGCTAATCACAATTTTTACCTGACGGATGGTATGCTTGGAAAAAGAGGATTCGAATGGGATTTAGAAGCTAACTATTGGTTTATAAAAATCACATCCAAAATGTGGAACCAGACATGTTAGCTTTTAAAAATCACATCTAAAACAGGAAAACAGACACGTTATGAATCAAACTTGTGTAAAAATTCTCTAATCAGTGGTTTACCCTTTAACTGAAATTGACACAGGTCTCCCCTAGAAGAAACTTAGTACTAGTTATTTTGATGGAGGATAACTTATTATGTAATTCAGGACCAATGTGTTCATGGTGCTGATCAATCTCTACAAGTTTCCTGTATATTGCAGGTACTGTTAAACACAGGTGAAAAATACAAAAGTATATTTCAGAAAAAAAAATGATTTAATTGGTAGAATATATTTGTATCATAAAAGTACATGTGTTTAAATTTTGAAAAATCTCAATTTGCGTTAATTTATAGAAGGTTCCTTTACCATGGTTTGCAAGTATATAATTATACTTAAGGCTTGAATATGTTTGTAGTTCATATAAAAGGAGCGTATTTTGATTTTGATCCCTGTAAATTTTTTTCTTCATCTTTTCATCCCTCTAAAATTGAAAACATTGTTTTTTATCCTTTATGCGACTGTGTAGGAGGTGAATGAAAAGTCAAGAGACTATTTCATTGTATCAACAAGTCACACCTTTAAAAAAACTGTTGTTAGGGTCTGTAATATGTTTGTTATTTATCTATCATAGAATAGATGAAGGATCAAAATAGTGCTTTCAATTATTGAAATGATGAAAAACAGAGAAAAATACTTTATATGGATTAAAAAAAAAAACAATGTTTTCTAATTATAGAGGGACTACTAAGAATACAGAAAAAACTTTATAGTTACCAAAGTTAAAACACAATCATTTTATAGGTATTAAATACATATTTAAACCTTGTAAATTAATATTGATTGATGAAATTAAGGAGTTGTATTACGGCTTCCTACTATGGTATCAATGTGTGTTGGAATCCCATATTGACTAAAGATAAGGTCATATTACAGTATATAAGTGGGGGAAAACCTTATCTTATGTGGTTATGTGAGGATGAGTTAGACCTAAATTTACCTCTTACTATGTTAAAATTTTGGTATTAGCAAAATGACTTTCTGAACTTGAATGTCTTACAAAAGGTTATTTCATGCTTTTGAGGATGATGAAAATGAAAATAGCATCTTTTTTCGTGAGTTTGGTCCTGTCTACAATCCGATTAAAGTTATTTCTTAACTTCTCGGAAAGATTTCACCAGAACATCTTTCTTTCTTAAGTTGTACATGAAAAGTGGTAATTTTGTGTCTGTTCCTCTTTGATCTTTAGTTATATATCCTCAGCATTGACAATAAACTGTAATGTTTACTATTTACGGACACACATTTCTATGCAATCTTCATTGTTTGTCTGTTGAAGGGTGAGCCTTGGGATAATGGTCACGTTGCTGCCTTGCAACTTGGAGGGAACAAGTTCAAATTTTGGAAATAGTCTCTCTGCTTGCTGGGTTAAGGCTATATTTAGCTTATTTACCCTCCCTATACTCTAGTAGGTGGAAGCCTTATGTTCTGGGTTGCCTTTTGATTGTTGACTACAGCAATGAAACCACTACTAACCAATCTTACTTAGAAGAGTTTATAGTGTTTATTGGGACCTTTTTCTGTCAAATTTAGTGGTCAGTCAAGACGCTCAATGTTTGGCTAGCAAAAACTCATGAAATCATCACACTTTTGTGTTAGTAATTTTTGGTTGATAACTGCATCCCAAGTTCCCAATTCATTGATATCAGCAGCATTTTGCACAATTCTTGTTACTTGTTGGTTTTCAAATTGTTAGACCAATAGAGCATGGACCTACTAACCATTCAATTCCAAATACATTTTGTTTTTTACACTCAAGTTGCCCTTGAAGATTTTGGCATACTTATGCGGAAAGCAATTTACACTGAACAATTACTACGAGGTCATTGTTTTTGTTTCAACAGATTACTCATTAGGCTCAATCTATCTCAGTTCATCAGATTCCATATTGGACATGTTCATATGATATTCCCTCTTTACTTGTCTCTTTATTCTGCCCCCTAAAACCTATGTTTATTACTTTAGATCATGGTTATTGCTTGAAAGGTTCAAATTTATCTTGTTGACATTAAGTTTCAAGCTCTTCTTGTTAATCAGTATATGGTTGGATGCTAAAAATTGAGGATATGGAACTAAAAATGCTATACGAGCTTTGGTTCTCCATGCAAATAATGCCTGAACTGACAGTGGAATTCTTAATAAAATAGAATGAGTCCAGCTCAGCTGGGAATGGAACTAGGCTTGGAGGTGAGGATGAGATTGGGAAGGATGTCTGGTAAAACCGTTTTTGTCTGTGTTATTTGACACTAAGAACCTTTTGAAAAACACACTACAGAAGTTTACTCCAGTAATTAATGAGCACGGGACCATATAAACCACACTCTAAAATTCTATACTTCTTATGTGGGACTCCAGTTCCATACGTTGCAATTGGACCCTAACACTTATGCTTTTTTCTATGAAAAAACTGTTTTATCGTTGTTATGATAATCTGGAAATGTACTTAAGTTGTTGATCTATATCTTGCTTTGATGTTGAACATGGATAACTTGACGACCACTGCTCCTTCTGTATTACAGTTACTTGATAGCTTCAATGGGTTTACAAGTCATTTGGAGTTTTGTGCTTGCTTTATTGGATGCATATGCCTTGGTGAGAAAGAAGGTCCTTCACAATGCTGTACTGGTTAGCCTCTTTGTAGTTGGAGATTGGGTTAGCCTCTGCCTAAACCTGTACTCTTACTAGTTAGTTATTCATTGGTTTATACCTATAACAGTAGTTCTGAAGTATGATCTTTCATTTAAAAGTCTTCTTGACCACTGTCCACAGGTAACAGCAACACTATCTCTAGCTGCAGCTTCTTCCTCAGCTGGCATCACGGTTTTGTACTTCAATGATCTGGGACACTGCCATTTTGGAGAGGAATGCCAGAAGTACCAGATTTCAGTGGCCTTAGCCTTCTTGAGCTGGTTACCGATTTCAATATCATCCCTAATTATGCTCTGGCTATTAGCTGCAGGCTAGCATACTCTATATCCCAGCCAAGTTTTATCATCCATCACATGTTCATCTTATTGGAATTTTTCCTTGGAAGTGTCAATAGGAAAGGAAATTGAGTAGAAGGTTACACGCATTTAAAACGATTCCTTCATTTCATCTAGAAATGGGATGGCTGTAGATTTGTAAAGAGTAAAAATGTATACGTGATTTTGCCTTGCAAATAAATTAGGTTACCAAAGTGTTATGCTGATTTCCTGATCCTGTGACTAGAACAAGGTTAAACTTTTTATGAATTGGGTTGCTAATGCATGTTTTTGCCACATGGTTTTCTCTTTTCTCATCTCACAAGTATCTATGAATGGAGTACCTTTGTCCTTGATTATTATGTCACTGATAACTAAAGCTATCATTAAGAAGAAACCGTGTAGAACAATCACACGTATCTGCTATTGCTTCAAGAACTAAAAACATGAGAGCTGTAAATCAAAATCATTAGGGTAAAGAAACAAAGGAGAAGAAATGAGTGAAAGAGAAAAGAAAATTAGAAAATAAGTGAAAAATAAGATGAAAATAAAGGTAGTTTGGTGGAAGTAAAATAGAAAAAAAAGTAAATTTTTTAAAATTGTTTAGTTTAAAACAAAATGAATATTTTTTTTTTTTGTATTGTTTAGTTTATTTACAGTACTTTATTTAAAATTCTGCATTTTAGTTTGTTTTAGTTACTTGTTTCAAAGGGTGTTAGTGAACTTTCTGGTGGCTAAAGGAGTTCAAATTTGTGGATCGAGGTGATTTAATTGTAGTAAAAAAGTCATTGGACAATTAGAAGGAGATATAACCATGTGAGATATTACACTTAGTGGACTTCAATTACCAGGTTTTAGAAAAGTTAACATAGAAAACAAAACATTTTGTAAATATGAAAATATGGTGAAATAGAATGAAGAAGATGAACCACAATGCTCATTAGAAGGTTGTATTAGACGTATTTGCAATCAAAAGAATGTATCGAAGGTGGTTGCAAACGCCAAATACGTAGATTTGGGATATTTATCTATGTAGTGGGTTAAATTTGATGTATTTGTTTCTCTATTGATTTCAATTTCGATAATTAGTTTGTTTATTGGTTTCAATTATATTGTTTTTTATTACAAGTCTAGATTTATGGATTTCTCTATATTTATTTCTTTTTTGTCTTTGATTTCTTTGTTTCTCGATCTTCAAGTTCTCTACGAGTTCTTGACTTCTCGATCTTTGAGTTCTTGGTTTTTCTATCATTAGGTTCTCAACATGAGTATCTGCAATTATACTTTGATACTCAAGTCAGTTCTCGGTTTGAGTAAAAGATATTAGTTTTGGATCATGATTACGTTACCTTTGACCTTAGAGTGTTCTCCTATTTATAGTAATTCTGTTGAGCTTTTGGTTGTACGAATAATTAGGTCGGACCCAATGGAGTCCAATTGTCTTTTAATCATGATTTATGGGTGTTTACTATGAAGTAATCATTAATGGTGTCGTTAATCTTGTATATTGCTCGAGAGGTTGTCTATGATTTGCCAAGTTGTCGAGATGTTAGATAGTTCTCGGCAGACAGTCCACTATGGGACCTCATCCTCTCGGTATTTGGTAGAACATTGGCTCCCAAGCTCAAGCGAGGTGAAAGATCTTAAAAAAAGAAAAGTTTGTTTCTTTGTCATGTCGATGTGTTGTTGACCTTGCTGGGTACACTTGGCCCCTATGCCTGAATAGGCGCAATCTACGCATTTTTTTGGATGTTACTCTTTGGCAGGGATTCACGAGGGTGAATTCGATCTTGACTGGGAACACTAAAGCATTTTCCAGATGTCATTCTCGACAAGGATTCACTTTGGTGAATTCAACCTTGACCAAGAATGTTGTGGCGCTTTCCAGACGTTGTTCTCGGCAAATATTCACTTGGGTGAATTCGAACTTGGTCGAGAACATTATAATGTTTTCCATATGTCGTTCTCGACAGGGATTCACTTGGGTGAATTTGACCTAGGCTGCAAATTTTGTCACATTTTTCATGTTGCTCTCGGTATGGATTCACTTGGGTGAATTCGACCTTGGTCGAGAACATTGTCACATTTTCCATATATCATTCTCGACAGGGATTCACTTGGGTGAATTCAAACTTGGCCGAGAACACTGAAGCGCTTTCTAGATGTTGTTCTTGCCAGAGATTCACTTGGGTGAATTCAACCTTGACCAATAACGTTTTTTATGCAAAGGAGTTCTTGTCATGTGGAGGAGGATGATGATTGCAGAGAAAGTCTGGAAAGAAGATAGAGCTTGCATTGAAATGGGTTTGGAAGAGATAATGAAGAGGTGTGTGGGGTTAGGTGTAAAGGACAAGGAAAAGGTTAAACCAACTTCCTTGAGTTTTTACTAGGCTAGAGAACATCTAATAAAGAGAGGCTTTGAGAGATGTGTATAGAAAATTCAGAAACACAATTCAATATTCATTTATGTTTAAACATTACATGAGGGAAACCTCTTATTTATAGGCTAATGAAGCTATTAACCATGCCTTGCCTTTTGGATGCCTTCATCTTAGTTAAGTGGAACTTAACTACAATGAAGGTTAAAGGCAACCAAAACCATGTAACTCTCTTAGGTGCTCTAGAAACCTTTGCTTATGTGTTAAGTGAAGGTTTCTAGAGTGTCTTTGAATTATTTTAATCCTATTCTAAAAATGACACAAAAATACAAAGCCAAAACAAATACTATTATACTTTTTACAATTGAATACAACCTAATACATAAATTTCTTCTATGTATTTCTAAGGTTAGCCTTTTTCTCTTATGTGAGTTGTTCCCGCCGGTTGACCTAACGTCTTTGTGCGTTTCTGCTGACTTCGCTTCCAAGAACCCTTCGCTCCCATGTTCCCTTCCTACGGTGGAATCACCTGAAAACAGAGAAACAAAGGGCGCCCTCCCGGTCGTTTGCACTCCGACGGTCAAGTCAGTATCTTGGGCAATGAACACCAAACTTCTCACTCTTAGATCACTGTGTGTTCTCTCTCACTCTGTTCTCTCTCAGAAATGCGTAACTTGCACTAATGAGAGCGCAGAGTGTTATGTGAAAATGTCAAAACGTACTTGGTTATGTCTATTGTCAATCCTTATATACCTTTGGTGTCTTTGCCCTTCTATATTGTTGTGAATTAAGCATTATATGAGCGCGTCTTAGCGACACTAGCACCCAGACTTAGGGCCATCTAGTGTGTAAGACTACTCTGTCGAAGTGCAACTGGCGCGGGGTGACTGCTTGGATGCCAACTCATGCATCCAATCTCTGAGTCATCCGCCCAGGGAATTCCCTGCCCTACTCACGGGCCATGCATGCAGATCACCCCTGGGACGTGACCCTTTACGGATCGTCTCCTCCCTCACCTCTCTTGCTGACTGGAGGGCACACTTGGATAGTGAACCCGACTTTAAAGGTAGAGCGTTCGGGAGGGAGTGCGACACTTACATCTCTGTTCGCCCTTGTGTAGAGGGTGAACCTGTTTACGTTATGATCGCGCCAACGACGGGGAGCCATTCTTCTTATTCTACCAAACAGTCTTCAAGCGCATTAGACAGTGCCTCCCTTTCAATAACTTTGAGAGGGAGCTTTTAACTGAGATAAATGTCGCCCCTACCCAGCTGCATCCCAACAGCTGGGCCATCATCAGGGCTTTCTCCATCCTCTGCAACTTCTTTGGCCATGCCCCTTCTGTAAACGTCTTCCTACATTTCTTCGAAGCAAAGAACCCTGGGAAGAACCTCTGGGTTAGCTTCAGCGGGATAACTGGGAGAGTCATCCTCACCCAGCAATCCTATAAAGGGTATAAAGGAAAATTCTTCAGGGTGTGCTGCTCTGAGCACGACCACACTGCGCTTGATGGATTTCCACTATACTGGATGGAGAAGCTCAAACTCAAGAAGGCCAAGACCTTGGATGAGCTCTCTTCAGCTGATCCCGGGGTATGCCAGGTTTTGGCCAGCTTTGGGGGTGATCTTCAACATTGCAGAACTTATCAAAACGAATATAGCCCAATTGGGCTTGCTGGCTATATCGGTATAAGAGTCCTTTCTTGATCTTCTTCATACACCACTCTACTTATGGCTCTTATGTATCTGTTAACCTACATTTGTACTGATTCTCTGATTCTTCTTGTTTACTTGGTTCTTATCTCTTATTCTTTGGTGCATGCATGGTGCTAATTGCAGAGAAGTGGGCTAGGCTGGCTGAGGTCTTGTCTACTTGTGATGACGCAACTGCTAAGGCAGGTGCCTCTGCACGTCCTGCCTCCCAGAATGCTCCTCTCCCACCTTCTACTTAAACCACCCCCACCCCTGCTTCTCCACAAGCTACTCCTGCCCCCACTTCTCCAGTCCCCATTGCGGCGGTTCCTCTAGCAACAGTCAGGGCTTCTCCACCTCCAGCCCCCTTAGAGAAAAACAAAGGGGTGGTGCTCATCGCTTCAGATGATGATGAGGATACCATGGAGGGCTCTGCCTTCAAGAGGCGGAAAACCACAATGGTAGCCACCTCTCACTCTTTTTCTGCTAGGCGCCCTGCCTCACTCAGGGACAACCCTCCTAGCGTCTCCTCTCCTCCAAACCTTCTTGCACTCGAGGATGGGGCCGAGAGTGTACATGAGCTAGCTTCTGCCCCTGCCCCTGAGCTTCCCTTGGTTCTTCAGCAAATCCTGAAAGGTTACCAAAAAGGGGCCATTAGGAGCTATACTGACGAGGCATTGCAGGAGAGCATGGGTCTCAACCTTGGGGAATTTTTGCTCGTGTCAACTCCTCTTCCCACAAGGTTGAGACGAAGACCAAGGAGCAACAAGCCCTGGCAGATGAACTGGAGCGGGTGAAAGAGCAACTGGCTAAACAAACTTAACGTTTCTTCATTCAGGAAACCGCTCTAACCCAGGAGATGGGCGTTCTTCGAAAGGCTGAGCTGGAGGCCAACAAGAGGCTTCACGACGAAGGCCAAAAGTACACCACCTTGCTTAGCAAAGTGGTGCCACTACGTGCTGAGGTGATGGGACTCAAAGAAGAAGCTGGGGCCAACAAAGCCAAAATGGCCAACCTCGAGGAGCGCTCTGTTGCCCGGGAGGTGCATCTGGGTAGGGTGAAAGCTGAGCTCATTGAGAAAACTGAGGCCCTTGAGAAAATCAAGGAGGAACTTACTAAGCAAGCTAAAAGCCTTGAGAAGACCAAGGAGGAGCTTACAGAGAAGACTGAGGCCCTCGTGAAAGCGAAAGAGGAGATGACTGCACAAGCTGAGGACTTTGAGAAGGCCAAGGCAGAACTCCTCGATGATGCTGTTGATGCCTACGCTGCCGGGTTTGAAGATGCCCTGGCTCAGGTTGTTTGCCAACATCCTGAGATGGACATTTCGCCTTTTGCTACGGCGAATCACATCGTCGATGGACAAATTGTGCCAAGGCATCCTCAGAAGGACACTGCTTAGACCTTAGGCTTCACAATTGTACTCTTAAGAACATTTATAATCCTGAATGTAACTTGCACCTTAATTTAGATGCTTTGCTTATCTCTGCTTGTGCCTTTACTTGCCGCTTTTACTAACAATGCTCAAATGCTAACTTCATACGATGTTCTTGAGATTCTTTAAGACTTTGAACTTTAGGTAACACGCCTTCTCGCTCTCTTCCTTTAACTTAACTACTTGTGAAGGCAGCGAGCATGCGTGAACCTTCGACTGCCCTTGTCTTCACTTCTTGCTTTGGACAAGGAACTTCTTTGCTTGACACTTACTTGCACTTTGCTGTCTTGAGGTGTCTACCCTCAAGGTGCGCCTCTGGCCTCATCTTCGCTCAGAGGCGAAGGATGACTTAACTGGCCGAAGCCTACTATTCGTACTTGGTGCCCACACTCGAGGAGGAGGCGTTTCGAAGGAGACTGCCGCTTCCCTCGAGGTGTCTAAACACCTAGACGACCGGTGCACTTGGTGCCCACGCTCGAGGAGGAGGCGTCCCAAAGGGAGCTGCCTCCCCCCACGAGGTGTCTAAACACCAAGACGACTGGTGCACTTGGTGCCCACGCTCGAGGAGGAGGAGTCCTAAAGGATACTGCCACTCCCTCTCGAGGTGTCTAAACACCAAGCTGACCAATTCATCATCAGTCGAATTTTGCTAGTCACGCTTGATGCCCACACTCGAGGAGGGGCGTACCATAAGACACTGCCATTCTTCCTCGAGGTGTTTAAACATCAAGGCAACGGGTTTGTTTCTTATTGAACCGTGCTATCCGCACTTGGCGCCCATGCTCGAGGAGGAGGTGCCCCGAAGGAGGCTACCACTCCCTCTTGAGGTGTCTAAACACCAGAGCGACGACATAATCCCCTGCATTGTACAGAAAACTCAGGAATACTTGAAAATGTAATTTTTATTGGGTGACCTCATTAAAAAACCCTCGTAAGGGAAAAAGAATGTCCCCTTAAACTGTATATAATGCAAGAGTTTTTAACTGAAATAAAACTTGAGGTTGGCTGCATTCCAGGTACGAGGAATGAGGCCTCCCTCCAAGGTCTCAAGCCTGTACGCCCCGTTTCTCAGGACTTCCGTCATCCTAAAGGGGCCAGTCCACTTGGGGGACAACTTGTTCTCCAACTGGTATGGGTGAGCCTTCCGCATTACCAGGTCAACAACTTGGAACTGTCGGGGCTTTAACTTGGAACTGTCGGGGCTTTAACTTGGAACTGTACTTATGCTTCACCCTTCTCTTTACTGTCTCAGCTTTGATCCTCGCCTCCTCTCTCACCTCGTCCAGTAGATCCAGGTTCACCGTTCTCTCTTCATTAGACTCTTCAGCCACGAAGCTCTGAAAGCGTGGCGAGCTCTCTTGAATCTCTATTGGGATCATCGCGTTCGACCCGTACACCAAGCTGAAAGGTGTCTCTCCAGTGGTGGACTGAGGCGTGTTGTGATAAGCCCACATTAGGAACTTCTTCTGCCCAGGTTCCCTTAGCCTTCTCGAGTATTCTCTTCAGACCCCTAAGCAGGACTCTGTTGGTGGATTCCACCTAGCCATTTGTCTAGGGGTGCTCGACCAATACGAACACTTGCTTTATCCCGACATCTGTACACAACTGCTGGCTTGCAAACTATGTACCATTGTCAGAGACGAGATGCCTTGGTACGCCAAAGTGACATACTATATTCTTCCATACGAAGTGTTGCACCTTGTGGGCCGTAATCTACGCCACCGACTCAGCCTCAATCCACTTCGTGAAGTATTCGATGGCCACTACCAGATACTTCATCTGCCTTATTGCCAAAGGGAAGGGCCCAGAATGTCGATACCTCATGTGTGGAAAGGCCACGGGCTATAAATCGACCTCTGCTCTTCTGGCGGCGCCTTATGCCAGTCGGCATGATGTTGACACTGTTTACATCGCTGGGCGTGCCTTATACAATCTTCTCTCATTGTGGGCCAGTAGTAACCCGCACAGACTACCTTCGACGCCAAAGAGCGTCCTCTCACATGGCTACCGCAAATCCCATCATGGAGCTCCGCTATTATACATGTACACTGCTCTCCACTCACAGATACCAGGATTGGGTGAGCGAAACCGTGCCTGAACAGCTCCCCATCCAGAAGGGTGTACTTGGCAGAATTTCTTTTTATCTTCTTGCCCTCCTCGGGCTCCAATGGGAGTATTCCATCAGCCAGGTAGCGTCTGTAGGGCGTCATCCTGTGTCCCCTTATTCAACTACACATACCTGCATAGGATCCCCTTCTCTCACCAAGACCGGATAAGCACTTACACTGGGCGTCCTCTGCGTTTCCTGAGTCAACGACCGGTGACTCCTCGCCTTTTCCCTATCCGTATTGATCTGATGGACGCCCACCATATTATCAATGACAAACGCCCGTGGTGTTTTGATGGTCTCCTATATCACCGTCCTCTGCCTTCCCCCTTACTCGAACTGGCCAACTTGGCGAGTAGGTTAGCACTTGCATTCTGCTCCCTTGGGATGTGCACCAGCTCAAACACCGCGAATGCCTTCCTCAAGACTTGGACGTACCCCAGGTACGCGACCATCTGTGGGTCCTTGGCCTGGTACTCCTCGGTGACTTGACCCGTAACTAGCTGGGAATCACTCTTTACCAGCAGACCGCGTGCCCCCATCTCCTTGGCTAGGAGCATCCCAGCTATGAGGGCTTCATACTCCACCTGGTTGTTGCTTGACTTGAAAGCCAACCTCAGGGCCTACTCAATCAACAACCCGTTCGGCCCTTCCAAGATTACACCCACTCCACTCCCCTACTGATTGGAGGACCCATCTACTGAGAGCACCCATCTAAAGTTGACCTCCTCTTCTAGCCGTGTACCACTTGAAGATAGCTCTACCACAAAGTCCGCGTATACCTGGCCTTTGACGGGGCCTCAGGGCTCATACTAAACGTCGAATTCTGAGAGCTCCACCGTCCAGTGCACCATTCTTCCTGCCACGTCCGGCTTCTGCAGCACTTTCCGGATGGGTAGGTTCGTCATTACCACCACCGTGAAGCTTTGGAAGTAATGACGAAGCCTCCTGGCTGAGAACACCACAGCCAGGGCTGCCTTCTCCAAGGCCTGGTACCTTACTTCTGGCCCCTGCAGTACTTTGCTCACAAAGTATATTGGCCTATGTATCTGGTCCTGCTCCTAAACGAGGACTGAGCTGATCGCGCACTCCGTCAAAGCAAAATACAACCGGAGCGACGCGCTCATTTGTGGCTTGCATAACAAAGAAGGAGCGGCCAGATACTTCCCTGATGTGGCCAGCGTTCAACAACTTCTTCGTCTCTTCCTGGACGACCAAACGCCTCTCTTCGTTGAACTTCCTTCTTCTCTGACGGACGGGTCTGACCTTAGGGTTCATAGTGAGGTGATGACACAAGAAGTCCGGGTCTATACCTGGCATGTCCGAGGCGGACCATGCGAAAGTGTCTAGGTGACGCGCTATCACCTCAGCCACTTGGTCTTGCTCTGCTTGGTCCAATGACTTACCCAATTTAAACGTCTTGCCGTTAATCTGTCTTTCCACCACGTTCCCAATTGGCCCGGGTCGCCTCTCCCGAGCGCTTTCCGCACGAGCAACTCCTGCGCGGTCATCTTTGATAGGCGAGCGCTCCACCACCATGAACACCCCTCTCTTGGCTTTGAGACTGTTCTCATAGCATCTCTTAGCCTCCTGTTGGTCGGACTTGATCACTATCACCTTCCCACTCAGGTCTGACAACTTCATCTTCCATTGGCGTGTCGACGCCACCGCCCTTAACTTGTTCATAGTTGGTCTTCCCAACAAGACATTATAAGTCGAGTGTGCATTAACCACTAGATACCTTATATTCTCTGTGCAGGAGGCGAAACCATCTGTAAAGGTGTTCCTCAGCTCCAAATACGCCCGCACTTCCACTTGATCTCCAGCAAACCCGTACAAACACCTTGTGTAAGGTCTGAGCTGGTCAGGAGACAGCTGCAACTTGTTAAAGGTGGACCAAAAACATTACATCCGCTGAAACTTTCTTCATGTCCCTTAGCCTGGGACTTTCTACACTCGTAGGGCTGCTTCCTCCCCTGACTCTTCTTGTCCATTGCAGCTTCATGCACCCTCATGGGCTGCGCACGCGTCGGTGCACGTGGGCGCGTGGGGACAACACACACATGCTTTTTATTCACTTCACCTTCTGCTGCGATGTGCACCACCGCACGACGCCTAATTTCAGCAAAGGTCTTGGGGCGGTTTCTGATGAGGGATTCACTGAAAGGGCCAGGACAAATCCCTTTCCGAAACGCATGAACCATCATTGTTTAATCCTTGGTGGTGACCTTCACCACCTGCGCCTCGAAACGATTCACGAACTCCTTCAACGTCTCCCCCTAATACTGCCTTACGACAAAGAGGTCGTAAGAATTGGGTGGGGGAGTGCGGTTCGTGATATACTGCTCCCTTTACAATTGCGACAGCTGTGCAAACGAAGTCACGTGGCCGTCTGGGAGATTGATGAATCAGTCCATCGCCGTCCCTACCAACGTGCTCATGAACAACTTGCACCTCACGACGTTAGAACCACCAACTAGCATCATCTGCGTATGAAACGCGGTGAGGTGAGCCTCTGGATCTTCCATACCAGTAAACGTAGCTTTCAGCCCTACAAATGTGGACGGTATCACCGCATCCATGATTTCCTGCGAGAAGGGCATGGGGAACTCTCTGGGAGGCGTAACACATTCTTCCTCATCTGTTTCGTGACTCCCAACCTGGTTTCGCAACCCGCGGAACAACTCCTCATTGGTGCGGTGCAACTCCTCATTTCTTGCTTGCGATGCCGCCAGGTCCAGCTGGATATGCTCTTGCTCAGCCTTCGACGCCGCCATCACCTCCTGGAGGCCCTGCATCATCTCCATAACTTGTTGCAGGGTCAAGCTTTCACTTCCAACATGTGCCGTAGAGCTTTGCCTGATATTCATCATTCTTGAACGTTTCTTGACAAATCTTGAACTGTCTTAACGAATCTTCGAACTTTCTTCATGAATATTGAAATTTCTTGACGAATCTTGAACTTTCTTGATGAATCTTGAACTTTCTTGCGGTTGGGACAAATGTTTTAGATTGTGCCCCACGGTGGGCGCCAAATGTTCCCGCCGGTTGACCTAACGTCTTCGTGCGTTTCTGCTGACTTCGCTTCCAAGAACCCTTGGCTCCTACGTTCCCTTCCTCCGGTGGAATCACCTGAAAACAGAGAAACAAAGGGCACCCTCGCGACCGTTTGCACTCCAACGGTCAAGTCAGTATCTTGGGAAATGAACACCAAACTTCTCACTCTTAGATCACTGTGTGTTCTCTCTCACTCTGTTCTCTCTCAGAAATGCATAACTTGCACTAATGAAAGCGTAGAGTGTTATGTGAAAATGTTAAAACATACCTGGTTATGTCTGTTGTCAATCCTTATATACCTTTGGTGTCTTTTCCTTTCTGTATTGCTATGACTTAAGCATTCTGTGAGCGCGTCTTAGTGACAGTAGCACCCAGACTTAGGGTCATCCAGTGCGTAAGACTACTCTGTCGAAGCGCAACTAGCGCGCGATGACTGCTTGGATGCCAACTCATGCATCCAATCTTTGAGTCATCCGCCCGGGGAGTTCCCTGCCCTACTCACGAGCCATGCATGCAGATCACCCCTGGGATGTGACCCTTTACGGATCGTCTCTGTCCCAGTGGCTCTTTAGCGGTGGTGCGTACTACCGCGTTCCTACACCCCATGCACGGGTCCCTTGTGATCTGGGCCTTCCCCTACTGGTAGCTGGGGTGTGGATTGAAAACCACCTAGTTTATCTACTTTTACTGTTGAGGTGCCGAGGCCCGAGGACTCCACACCCTGCCTTGGTGCCGCCCCCTCCTCGACCACCCTTACCCATGAGCCTAAAGAGACTCCTTCCTGCCCTGCTGTACTTTCCAGCGGACCCCATCTTCAAGGTCCCACCATGTTGACTTTGGTCAACGCCCGAGGCTGGTAAACATCCGAGGACCGGACGGTACATGAGTGTATGGTGGTTTGGAAGTGAAAATGATCCTCCATCAGGGTCCCTCCCTTTAAAAAGATTTTTCCTTAGATTTGCTTAAGCTAGCCACCTTATTGTTGTGATTTGTAGTTAACGTCATCCTGGATAAAAAATTAACCTGTAGAGACATTGAAATATTAATACAAATGGTATTTGTTTAAAAATAATAAGAACAAGAGTAGAAGAAAGGACATTGCTTCCAAGATCTTTGTACCCGTTGCCTTTGGATATACAAGATTAACCCAAGGAGTACGGTTACTGTTTTATTTTCTTACCTTGTGAAGTTGCTTAATTATATGATCAATTTGTTTAGGCATAACTTCACTAGGTTTTTCTGCCCAAGACATAGATTTTTCAAAATTTAAGTGTGTTTATAGTTGCTTTTCCACTACTTGTGAAAGTGTTGAAAAACTAACACAAACTTATGTTCTCCGTGAGTGAAAGTAATTTTATTAAAATAACCATGGTAAACAAAGGTACAATTAAAATGCCTAGGTCGTTCTAATGAAATATCACAAGCTTCTACAAGTACAATGTGATTCAAAACATTTTTAGCATAGTATCCTAAAGAGGGCTTGACTTTCACTTGTTGACTCACAACTAAATCCCCATCATTTTGAATCCAAGAAAGTTTATAAGATGGAAAATGGGCATCTAAGTTGTGTTTCAACATTTTAATAAATAAAGTGTTAAAGTTACAACTGTCCATAAGAGAAAACCTTTTAAAAGTTTGGCAATTCGTTTGAAAAATATTTTCTCTGTGGATAGTATTTAGTTTATTAACATTCTTCAACAAAAAATCTTTAGCAAGGAAAGAGTTAGTGTAAACATCATGGAAAAGATTAAGACTAGACTTCTTTTTTTGCTGTTGGAAAGGTAAATCTCTTAATATGATGGATCGAATTCAGTTTGTCAATACGGTGATTACTGGATTTCTAGCTTATTGCTTTAATATGTATAAAAGGACATGTTTCACTTCTTAAGTAAGTTGAGTAGTGGTGTCAAAATTTTATTTGGAATGGTGATATTCTGAAAAAAGGCATAGTTACCGTTAATTGGGATACGATTTACTCCTTTTGATAATGGAGGTTTGAAGATTATTAATCTTCGTCATAAAAATAATGCATATCTTCTCAAGCTTTCTTGGAATTTTGCTTATAGCAACAAACCTTGGTATTTTCTCCTGAAAGCCAGGGTTTTTAAATCAAAATACGAGTTTAGAATATAGATCCTCATCTCTTTTGCCTGTAATTAAGCAGTTTTATTCTACTACACTTGATTATACTTTTTGGATTGTTGGTACAAGTACTTTTATTAATTTTTGAAATGATAAATGGTGTTCTACTACTTCTTTAGCAAATATTGCACGACTATCTGATGGTGCTAGCATTCCAAATATAGTCTATCAGTTTTGGAAGAGTTGTGATTGGAATATTCCCTTGTCTTTACAGCAGATGCCTCATTTTTTTTTATCATATCATGGTTAGGGAGGATCAAGATATTCCTAATTGGATTCTAGATGAGTTTGGTCGTTTCACTCTTAAATTGGCAAATACTTTTTACTTGGAACCAGGAGTTCCCTGTGGTTGGGGTAAATTCATTTGGTCTTCATCTATTTCGCATCCAAAACTCTAGTACTCTGGAAAAATTTTCATGAGCAGCTTCCTACAGATCAACATATTAAGAATAAAGGTTTCCACTTATGTTCTATGTGTACACTTTGTGAAAAGCACGAGAAATCTATTCAACATTTATTTTTTGAATGTTGATGACTTTTTACGGTAAGTGCACTGCGTTTGTCAGAAGTAATAATTGTCCCTAAAGACGGATATCGATCCCACAAGGAACAGTGAATTATCGAGTATAATAATCACTAAATATAAAAACAAAACAATAAAAAGAGTTTTGAATTAATTGTGTTGACATTGATCAATAAGAAAACAGACAGAGAATTGGTTGCTTCAAGTTGGAAAAATAGGGATTCGGTTTCATCTTTCTCACTCTTATGTATTTTGATTAACATGTCAATATTAAATTCTTTGATTGAAATTGATGCTCGTATAAAAATCATTTATATCGATTCTTCGCATATGAATCTTTAAGAATGTTCCCTAACTATCAATCCCTCGCATAATTATAAGAGCAACTTAGAACGAAGTTCAGACGTTAATGGCAATTAACATTTCAAGTCTATCCCTAGCACTCAAATATGTTAAGTATTATTGTTTAGGTCCAACCCTAAAAATACCTCCCGGTCAGATTTAAGATTCTCAATTTGTCACGGAAAATTAAAAATAAAACAACAATACCAATAATCAATTAAGAACTGAATATTAATATATAAGATATCACTTAAATACATAAGAGTTTGAGCAGATTACTCCCAATCCCAAAGGGTAGAATCAGCCACACATACTTCTAGCACCTTCCATTCTCCCAATTGGGTTACAATTCACTCTATGGTGTTTTCCTATCAATATGGCACACTAGGGTTAAACCTCTACCTCTCTATTTATCCTAGTTTTCTAGGGTTAGGTTGCTTCCTGTGTCGCGCTAATGCGCTAAATGATAAAACAAAAAAGGGCCAATCTTTTTCTGCATCTTTTTCCATTCTGGGACCTTCTAGCTTTCTCTTTTGAGCTCAAATTATTCTCCTTTACTTTAAATCTTCAATCCTCCCTAGAAATCTGCAATTAAAACCAAATTTGGAAATAAAATACTCTTATTCAAATAAAGATCAATAAAAAATGTAAAAAGGTATAAATTCATAAATTAGGAATTATTTTATATGTAAATTAGTAATAAATCCTCATAAGTGTCTATATTTTAATATGAAATATTACTGAAATTAGACACTTATCACTCTCCCCAACTTAGAATCTTGCTTGTCCTCAAGCAAAGTAAATGAA
>Ga0123341_1000963_pt1 | contig 20266 bp, 18 predicted proteins | sample Turbeapinknodule_FD_89959 | JGI IMG/M metagenome (GOLD analysis project Ga0123341, IMG submission 89959) | Root nodule microbial communities of legume samples collected from Mexico - Turtle bean Mexico pink nodule | ecosystem: Host-associated > Plants > Roots > Nodule | place: Mexico: Nepantla...
AAAAAAAAAAAAAAAAAAAAGGTTGCAACAATGAAGGTTGTTCGAAAAAAATGCAGAAGCAGTCTTCCAAGATCGGGAGCTCTAATACCATATTAAGAAAGTGGACTTTAAGCCTAAATCAATTTTATTAGACAAGTTTATAAGGTGAGGTTGCACTCACTTATATACTATGAAATGTCCTTGTCGTTAATCAATGTGGGATCACCAACACCCCACTCACGCCGAAACTTGCAAACTCGGTGCGTGAAACTATATATTTATGGGTGGTCCCATAGTGACCTGGTAGCGAATGATTTGATAAGCCCAATAAACTCTCGTTAGGATAGGCTCTAAATGGATTTGATACCAAGTTGAAGAAAAAGATTAAATGTATTTTTTAGTGTGTTTACAAATGTGATTATAATCTAAATTTATAAAGTATTCACAACCCAATTAAGAAAATAAATACTCAGTAATTAAAACAACAACTAACAAGTAATTAAAGCTATACAAATCAAATCAAATCACCAAAAGATATCAAATTAGTCCTAATAAATAAAAAATGAAATCTACACTAATTATGGAATAATTATCTCCTAATTACGCAACACCATTCATTCAAAAGTTGCCCAAATTCTAACAATGTGTTATAAAACTACATTCTTAACCATCATTCTTCATACAACTACTTCAACATTTTTAAATAAATCCAAAAAATCAAAAATAAAACAAATTTGCCAAAAGAAAGAAATACAATGAAACCAAATCACCAGAAATGGATTAACATGAATCAAGAGGAAACTCAACATCCTATCAAGAGAGGTGCAAGTCCTAATTATCTCTGTCACACTGTTGTCGAGATCCTTTGCTATGGTGTGTATAACAAAGATGAAAACAGAGTGGAAATAAACAAAAATGGAAAGGTTCAAAAGGTTTATCAACAACCTTCAATGGAATCTTCAGCCTTCAATGGATTTGTATTCAATTGGTTTGTCTATCTTCAACAGAGAACACAAAGATGCAAAACAAATTTAAAACGCACTGTTCTCTTAAATTTAGAGTTAAATAAGTGCTAAAAAGGGCTAAATAGTCATTTTGGTAAAAAGATGGCTTTTCATGACCTTGAAAGTGTGATTTTCTTTCAGCCTGCTCAAGTTACCACTTCCCTGTGCAAAAATGATTTTGCAACCATTTTGGCTAACCTCAGGCATATAGTATTAGTGTTGTACACATTCAGATTTTTCAACTAAAAGTTGGGAGTTACTGTTTGGGTTTTCTATTATGGTTGTGTAACCACTTTTGAGTCTATATATAAACTTTGCTTATGTACTCTTTACATACAAGTGAAATAATATTCACTTCAGCTTCTGTTAAGTTTTTTCTCTGTTTTCTTCATATCAAAATCTGATATGGTATCATGAGCCTATAATTAGTTCGCAATGGTCAATTCAAGCTCACTCCCATCTGCTTCCCAGTTTTTTTCCAAATTCAATAGCTGCAAAACTTGATGATTCCAATTATCTCCATTGGAAACAATTGGGATAAAGTCACACCAAACTTCACCGATTTGTTTTAAATCCTATGATACCTCCACGTTTCCTTTCTGATGATCGTAGCTTCTGGAACAATCAATCCAGCATATAAAGAATGGGAGGTTCAAGATCAAATCTTGCTTTCTTGGCTTCAATCGACTCTATCAAAGACTATCTTGTCTCACGTACTTAGAGCTATTCATTCTTATCAAGTGTGGGAACATATTCATGATCACTTTTTTACACAAACCAAGGCCCATGCCAGACACTTGCGCACTGATCTTTGTGCTCAATCCCTTGAAAACAAGACTAAGCAGGAATTATTGGGACAAGTTAAATCTATTGCAAAAGAACATGCTGGAATCGATTGTCCTGTCAAGAATGGTGGATAGATTGATGCTATTCTTTAAGGCCTTCCGCAATAATATTCCCCAACTATTTCTATTATTGAAAACAAGTTTGAGACACCTCCAATCACAGATGTTGAAGCTCTTCTACTTGCCCATGAATCTCGTACAAATTGTTTTCAAAAGAAACCTTTCCCTCCTTCAGTAAATTACTCTAATTCCTATGAAAACCCATCATCTGCAAGATTGCAAGTTTGCAACAACAATTTTTGTGGAAATTTTAGAGCTCTTTTTCTGATCAAGATGCTCGAAGTCGTGGTGGTTGTTTTCCCTACTTTCGATGCCAAATTTGTCTTAAATATGGGCACACCACTAATATTTCTTTCTACTGTGCTGATTCATCCTATCAACCTCATTAATCCCTTGTCCTATAAGACCCACATCAACCACTGCAGTCTTCTTCTAATTGGTCTACCCAATCTTCCAAACCCACCACTTAGGTCAATCCGGCCAATGCGCCTACTCAACATCATTCTAATCAAAATATTCTGAGTGCAATGATAGCAAATTCCCCTGCCTAAGAAAATAATAATTCCAACTGGATATTTGATTCATGAGCCTCTTTTCATGTGATAGGTGAATCACAAAACATTCAGCAGTTTAATTATTTTCAAGGACCTGATCAGATCTATATTGGCAATGGTGAAGGTCTGAAAGTTCATGGTTATGGTTCTTCATGTTTCAAAAACCCTAATAAACATAATTTCTTTCTATACTTATAGAATTTACTGCATGTTCCTTCAATTACCAAAAACTTGCTTATTGTCAATAAATTTGTTGCTGATAATGGTGTTTATTTTGAATTTTTTTCCTCACTATAGTACTGTTAAATCTCAGGCAACCAATGAAGTCCTTCTTTGGGGCATTGTTGGAGTTGACGATCTATAGTCATTCCCTAATCTCAAGACTCAAGAATGTTCATCTCAAGTCATGTCAAAGATTCCTCAATTTTACACAACTACTGGTTCAGCTGGTAATTCTAGTCTGTTGTAACAAATTTTTCTAAATCTAGCAATTTGTGGCATGCTAGATTAGGTCATCCAAACACTAATGTGTTGGAAACTTGTTATGACTCATTGTAAAATAAGTCCATCAAATAAAACTTTGGATTTTTGTTCATCTTGTTGTGTTGGCAAATCTCACCGATTACCTTTTTCTCCATCTGAGACTGCGTGTAATCATAAATCAGGAAATTCTACTAAACAAAACTTGATTTTGATAACCTTGGTGGTACATCATGAGGTACTTATATTACATAGCAGAAAGGAAAAAATCAAATTAAGAATTAGACTACTAATATCCTTCAAGCCCAATTTGGCAGTTGTGGAAAGTTCAAAAATTTAAAAATGCTTTCTATTAAGTTGCTGTTTGCTTATGAAGCCACTGTTCATGCTTAAAAAGCTAACCTAGACCAAGTAGAGCAGTCACATAGCAAACACATCATTCATGCAGCAGAAAGAGTGATGTTGATGAACAAACAGCCCAACGGTCAACACACACATCTATCTCAAACATCGACCATGAAATTTTTGACTGGAAACATATATGAAGTACTATATGCAGTTAGCCAATTATCCACATAAACTTGTTAAAATATACCATAGCAAAAATCCACTAAAAACTAGATTTCAGTTCTCAAGTGCAAGCAACACATAATTTACCTGAGGTAATAAGCCTTGTAAGCAGCTGGACCTTCTTTGAATAGAATTGACAGGCCATTTCGAATGAGAAAGGTTCGCAACTGGAGCAAAGATAAACAAATAAGAATAAGAATAAAACATAGTTATTAGATTCTTACAATACACAATTCAAATCCTACCATTGGGTATATATTTGGCTACCTTCCGATTTATATAAGTTGAATCTCAAATGATTTTTTTACAATACACTAATAAATCCATACAATTTTTGTATCACTATATGAATCACACAATTCAGTGATTCATTATTTTCTATTTTTTATAATTTCCTTTCACCAATTCTCAAAAGAAATTGAAAAGTCATTAAGCTTAAATTGTTCATGAAAAGGATTTGGAGTGTCACTTCTAAAATATTATCCAATTTGATTATTCCACCACTTTATTTGTCACTATTTGGTTCCATCCTTCTGAAAAGTGGCTTCACAAACTCAAATATAACTAGTAACGTTGTTTTATGAGGCCTATATTTTAAGTTGTTTTTATCCATTTCTAGTATAAAACTACAACGTTGAACACTATATATCATATATATGATATGTTTGAAGCTATTTCTGTCTCTGAATCTTACAATTTAATTTAGTACAAATTATGATTCATGATTAAAAATCAGCTTAGCAATTTATGGTTACAATCTCCATTTGTTAGCCTAGTTAAAGCCGTTAGTATCAAATAAGACATCGTTCTTGACCAAAGAGGCAAATCCTAGTAATATAAAAAAATGAGAAGGATTTTCTAACATAATTTGGAAGCAATTCCAAAAACATAGAAAACTGAAGGCATTTATATGAAGAAATGACTCAGAAACAGGGTATGAGGATAATCGTAAAAAGAAAGTAAGAAGTTTCATGGATTCAAAATATTAAAGCATATAAGGGGACCCTTCCTGAGAGACTTTGTTTAGGCTGGTATTTTGAGCACATTAAAGCATTGGTGTCACCAAATAGTTCCAACACACAACAGATTATCATTGCTTTGCAGCTTCTCTCTCGTGTCACCCTTAAGGAGATATTTTTGTAAAACTATTGCATTACATAAAATATAAAACACATGTTAACCAAAAAACACGCAAACTACATTTTGTCACCTGACAAGTTTAAAATTATAGGATAGAACAGATACAGCATACTACAATGTCCAAATAAATAAGATATGTTCTATAAGATACAATATCACCATATAATTACATAAACAATATATAATTTCATATTTAAAAAATGGATGTATACCTTATATGTAAGAAATTTCAATTTGACCATTAAATTTGCATCTTCATCAGCAAAGTCATCTTCCCCAGAGCTGTAGCTACCAGTTTCATTTACACTGTTACTAGAAATTTCAGCAGCTGTCTCCTTGTTTGCCGAAAATAAATTTATGTCAACAAAAAAACCTGGGAAAATTAAGGAGTCAGAAACTTGTATGAATCAATAAGAATAACAAATTGTTTTTCTTAAATTTGAAATGACAGAAATTTGGTTTTGCATAAAAGCAATTTGACCATCATGGGGTTCCTAACCTTGAATCTGTTCTAGAGTTTATTAGCTTAGATCTTGGAGTCAGCTTTCCAATAAGTGAAATAAGTTTTCAATCTCCTCCAATGGGAATGTATCCATTGAAATAGTTAAAGGGGTTGTAAGGAGTCAGTTTTAGGGTGTAGACGAAGTAGAAGGAATGCACAAATAGTACAGCTGTATAGAAAGAAAAATCAGGTTCTGTTTCTGTTCCTGTGTAGCAGGAAAAATCAAGAACTGGTTCTGGTATGAGATAGGCTGCTGGACAATCATTTATTTTGTATAAAGTTGGGGTGCCCCTTATTTAATATACTTTCTTTCCAAAATAAAGAACCAAATATGAACAAAATAAAACTGTATAAATTGGTCATATATAAAATTTTATGCCGTGTTGTTTCACAAGCTAGCATACCAAAAGCTTCAGCTTCAGCAATAGAGTTGACATAATGAATACAACACATGCTTTATATCCCCAAATTTTTAATAATTTAAGTTTGCCCTAAAGTTGAAAATTATCCATAGGATTAATAATTTATTCCAACTTCTCTATTGCTGCTTGGGAGAGCATATTATCAATACATGCCTTTGATTTACTTATTTTGAATTTCAGAGTAATTAAATAAATTTGGGTGAATGAAACTTGTTTAGTGCTTTTCACATTTTTAACGGTAAAAAATTAACTAAGCAACTTCGATTAACTTCAATTTCAAAATTCATGATCCATAATCCATGAAGAGGATAACCTGTCAAATATACATTTTCTATATAACCATTTACATATCTCAACAGCGGCTATCAAATATTAAACCAGTACATACTTATTATTGGCAACATAATTAACAATATAATCATTAGTTGCTCAAAGGGAAATGCAAACATTAGCTAAAAAAAATTATATAATGAATAGTGTTGCATAATCAGGAGAATTATTCGGTAATTAAGTGCAGATTTTATTCTCTATTTATTAGGACAGATTTGTTAGTGATTTGATTTGTACAACTTTAATCACCTATTATTTCTTGTTTTCATTACCTATTATTTCTTTCCTTAATTAAGTTTTAAACAGTCTATAAATTGAGACTATAATCACATTTGTAAATCATCTCAAATATATTTTATCTATTCCTTTCAACTAATAGGATATTTGAAAATTGAATGGAAGGAAAATAAAAAATTTACCTCGATATAATGGCCATAATCCTGGTTTAAGCCTGAAAATACCAAACATTCAAAACTCAAAAGAAATCCGCAAACTTTTTATGTAAAATGTTGAAAAGGCTGAAATAGAATATGAAGCTATCTGATTATTCAGGGAGAAAATAAAAAAGTAGACCTCATATCTTTCTGGTATCGTCGAAAACCAGAATCACTGTGTACATGAATGACCATTTTATAGAAAATATTGTCACTTGACATGGCATCAACCTTGTGGAAGTTATGATAACATTTGAATGCAGCAGGGTAGCGTTTTTCCCTCATCAACCGAACAACTTCCTGATTCCAAATACAGTAAGCTATGGTTACAATGACATAATGGAAGACCATAAAGCATGGGATTTATAAAAGGTATAAGAATAAACTGCTGTGGAAAATTAGAACAAAATTTCAACACTAAATAAGAATTGAGAGGCCCTTTCACCCGTGCATTGAGAAAAATAAAGATGATTGAAAACTATTTAGTCTAGAAGGAAAAGACTATTATTATACACTTTCATTATACAAAAATAATTTATAGAAAGGAAGTTCTGCGAACTATGTAATGAATTGAGGATTTATTTGTTGTTTAAAAATCGGGATATGCAAACTTGCACATGAACAAAATTGAATGCGTGGAGTTTGTGGAAATTAGCATAACTCCAAGTGTAAGGTTAGGATACAAGAAAGGCTAAACTGACCTGCAACTTTTTAGTCGAATAGTCTGCAGGATGGGCTTGTAAAAACTTTGAAAGAACAGATCTGTCCACATTTCTTGAATGATAATCAGCACCATCAGTCCCAAACCAATCTGACTGGCTAGGACAAAACGAACTACCAACACTCTCGAGAAGTGCTTTTATTTGCTGCAAACATTCCAAATCAGAATACCTTTAAGTCTATCCGGATTTGTATATTCTAACTTCTGCTCCTATATAATCTTGTCATTTTAGAGATACTCAACACCCTGAACAAAGGGAATGCTGAACGCATATTTCCTGCTTGACAGGGTCCAACCGTTATCTTTGCTAGAATTGAAATGTGCTATAAGCTATTTTGGAAGAACCCACGTCTACCCCATGAATAACAATTGACAACTTCTAATCAAAGTAATGCATTTTACTATACCTGTTTTTCATCATTTCTATTTGCTGCACATATTTCCCTTAGACTTGGTCCAAAATCAAGGGCCACTGAAGGAGAAAGGAAAAATCATATATTATTTTAAATTGCAATATATACTTTGACCAATATTGTTAGTTTCAATATCTGAAACTTTACATTAGAAAAATATCCCACTTTTGCTTTGAATAGGCACACTTGAACTTATTACGTGTACTATGATCTCAAGCTTTAGCATATCTAATCATCTCTCAACTATCAAGAATATATGACATGGCATAAAGTAACAAGGCCATCAACTACGAAAATCAGAGTAAATGTTATTTTGAGAAATACACTAACCTCCATCAGCATGTGGAGGAGGAAATTCTTTCAAAGTTTTCTCTATATGGATTGAACTATCGTGACTTACAAGACGAGCCACAAGACCTTCTAAAATTTCACCTTGGGCCTTTACATGGTCTTTTGAACCTACAGTTATCAAAACATATGTACATTTTAGTGAATTTGACAAATAGTTCACACAGAAAATTGAGTTGCTAAAAGAGACACACAAAAAAATGAAATACTTAAATTAACAAAACAGAGGACTGAAATTGAACAATCATACATAAACTACAAACCTATGTGTTAGAGATACAACGTTGACTAGAGATATGACCTAATTATAGTATATAAAAGGATTTAGAACTCACCTTACAAACAAATTTTGTGAAATTGAGTTAGGTTTAAAACTCACTTTCAAAACATTATAGTATATTCAAACTTCAAAGAGCAAATTTAAGTAGAATATCAGTTCATAAATGGAAGCAGCAAATATAACAAGTGGCTACTAGCCACCCGAAGTTGATTTCAGAAGGATATTATTTGGCTATGATAGAAGTAAAAATACATGGGAGTGAGAGATGCTTAGTCTATCCAAAAGAACCATGGGAAGCTCAAAAATTTTACCTGGTACAGAGATCTCAGCAATTTCATCAAGAGCCTTGCATACAGACGTTGCAGTACCCTCCTCGCATAAGGCATCAAACGCAGCAAAGAAAGAAGCGGCTGATTTTCTACATTTACATAAAGCCATGAAAGTGAAACCAAAATTTCCTCATGTTCTTGGAGGCTTCAAATTATATTAATGATAAAAATCCTAATAAATTAGTTCATCAAACATATTATATGGTTATTCAAAATATAGATATAACTATGAATATAAAAAAATCAACCAAAGAAAAAGAACCACAAGAAACATGTGTCCAACTTCTAACATTCGTAATAACACTAAACCTGAGGTAATTAAGGCTAGACCACCCCAATAATGCTCTAAGTAAAAAAGTTTACCATTATAAATATAGAAGATGAAGTCCCAAACTACTAAGAAATTTTACAAATAATACCAAAAATACATCATACTCCATTCTAGGTTTTCGGTATCTCGAAAATTGGACCATATTGAAATTAGTACCTCCAAAAAAGTCAGTATTTTTAATACCTAACATAATAAATATGCAAATATGTTCCTCAGAGTAACTTTACTACTCTTGGATTAATAATAATGGCATGTAATCATCCTAGTCACACTATTAAGATTGGCATGTCAACACCATAACTCAGAAGTACCAGAATAATTGTCAGGACCAAATTCACATATTCATTAAATGTTGAGTATTAAAATCACTGGAAAAAATTTTGGAGGTACCAATTTTAACGGGTCAATTTTGGAGCTACCAAAAACTAATTTAATCCATCACAAAATAATAAATTCAAAAATAAAAGGTAATTATTTGGAAGACAGTTTTGTACATCAATATAAGTACAAATGATCCACTACTTCTTATGAAACCCTAGTTATTGCAGTATATCACCATTTTAAAAAAGCCATTTTTTAAACAAATACAAGTAAATCATCTGTCGTATGTAAAGTAAGAAAATCCTATATTTTTAATAAAAAAACTAGATGTTCACCTTGTTGAAAACAACCACACATGATTTGTTGGAAGGCGCCATTTTCGACAGAAAGCTATTATCTCTGGAGTTGAATAGAACTTTGGCTTTCCATTGCCCAGTTCAGTAACTGCCGTAACTACCGCTGCCCAGATTAAAAAGAACACAATGAATATCTCACGTGAAAAACTCTAAATGAAAAAAACCTTTGAACAGGAATATTAAAAATTGGAAACATTCTTTGCTTCCTAATGTGGTAGACCATTTCCATGGCAAGAGTTAACTCAAGAGTTTCACTCCCTTTTAAACTCCTGGTCCAGGAGAAAACTTGGAATTCCTAATAGTGTGGATCAGAAAGATACAGCAATTACTAAAAGATCTAAAAGACAAATCAGGTGTATGTAAACTACAATTACTACACACTACTACATATTAAAAATTGCAATTGCAGCTATAGCTTATAACCATACAGCTAGTCTATACATTGCTATAATATCCTTATAATTTAATATCTGAAATCTGACAGTCATGAACAATAATTTGACCAAAATTTTAAATTTTATACACAACATTTTGGCTGATTAGTAAAAATCAGTCTGTAGCAAGCAATATTCTGCATTCTATTTTCAGATCTGTACCTATTTTTTTCAATTGAACTAATCAAGTTAAAGAATTTTACCATAATCTTCTTGGGGACGCTGTCCATGGTCTCCAAGAACAGCAGTTACTAGTTCCATTGATATGCACATGTGGTTTCTCTGAAAGAGAAGGTAACAACAATATTCATTTCATGAGCTCGAGCATGAATTAGAACTAGAAGTTAAATAAACGCAGCAACAAAATCCTGCACTAGTATCAACTTATAGTTACAAATGAATACAATTAACAGCCACGTGAACAGGAAGAGCATGTTTGAAGGAATGAGAACTATTAGTAAAATTATACACAAAATGCAAATATGCCTAGTTCAAAAGGCAAGAGAAACAGAAAACTAGACTGTCATCAACCACATGTTGAAAGGGTGCCATATTGAGCATAAGCTAATGTTTTATACATTTTTAACATCAATCCTGCAAATGACACCCTGAATTTTGAAGATAAAATAAAAAGTCTGAATGTGCACGAAGTGAACAAATGTTTGGGATAAAATTATTGCAATCTTTAACTAAATTTATTAGAACTGAAGCAAAATTTAAAACTGAAAAAATTCAATCCTCTAAATTTGATCTATCCTTGAAGATGCTTCTGCTAAACACTACTACCATAGAATCCTATAGATGCTATTAAATTCAATCCTCTTTGTTCTTGATTCAGATTTACCTCAAGAAAATTATTAAATTCAGCCTGCTGTTTTGAAGCTTCAGTTCCCCATGCCTCACGAAACATCCGTCCAAGAACAAATACACCAACAGCAGTATATCTGCTCAAAAAAAAATGGTACAACCGATAAATAACAAAAGTAGCTACATAAAACAAGACAATAAAGTAAAATGTATTCGGAAATATGGAAAACCACTGCAATACTCCTAGCAAATCACTTATGTACAAATAAAGAATTTTCCCGTGCCACAACATTTCACCATTAGATGAATTACTGTATGACCATTGTTCACACTAATGGAAAAAAGAAAATATCAAGCATAAGCTAAATGAAAAGGAAAACATAAAGGAGACAAGATCTGTCTTGATCATACATATTTCCCAATAAAAAAGATCTGAATTACTGCATGACCATGATTCACAAAAAAGGAAAATAAAAATGAAAATATCAAGCATAGGCTAAATGAATAGGGAAACATAAAAAGAAGGCAAGATCTGGCTTGATCATACATATTTCCGAAACTGTTTTTTGCATAAGCTCCACCCTCATGACCCGCATACATAAAAAGGGATCCAGAGTGTTTAAGTGAAACCTGCACAGGCAGGTCCATAAAATTAAATCCACCACTTTAAATAAATCTAATCAAAGTTCATTCATCTAGTATTTATCAACCCTAAAAAAAAAATTATGTAACATGAAGCATAATTGCTATACCTCTAAGGTAGCCAACCCTTTTGCTACCAACTCAGTCATCCTAGTCCGGACCTACAGCGATACAGAATACATACAAATAACAGTCTTTAATGTATATACGCACGGTAATTGCAGGAATGAAAACAATACCTCTTTATCCAGAAAAACAATTTAATATCCCACCGGCATAAAAATATTAAAACCTGAGTCGGATAGAGGCAAATAATTTACTCTGATATTTTTTCTTAGAAGTTAGAACTATGCATAACAATACATCATGCAGCCTTTAGGAACTTGGGATTATGTCATGCCTGAGTCAAGATCTAAAATTGCAAATTCCTTCATATCAAAGAGAACTTCTGGTTCTAGGAAATGTGCAAAGATCGGAGTGTCATATCAGCTAACATGGAGCAGAGTAATTTGCCACGAGAAATAAATACATATTCCCATGGCAATTTAGAGGTGATAAAAGTTTCTCTTCAGAATTTGGAAACCTAACTCAACAGTACAAAATCAGCTTAGCTTGAAAGGTGAAAATTAATCAGCTTTTAAGGTGAAGATTGTTTTGGCCTTATATGGACTACATTGATCTCATCTCTAACTGATCTGTTATATCAACAGTTTTTTTCTGGAATTGTTTGTTACTTTATTTCACTCTCCCTGTATCACAAACTCCTATTCTCTCCAAAACATCAATAAAATACGTGTTTACTTGTCTTGAGGTATACAATGAGGCTAAGATTTTTTTTTTTATCAGCTACAATGAGGCTAAGATTTAAACACACTTCGAACAAAAAGCGTAGATATCACATGAAAGACACATTTCAGAACAGGAAAAAAAGAAAAAGCCAGACAGAAAGAATATACCTCTTGATCCGACTTTTCATTTTCAAATTTTGGATAGAAAGTAGCTCTGACTTGTGCACGTGCGTACGTGGACTTGTCCACAGTGAATTTCTCTATCAGATTATCTCGAAATATCTTACTCAAACCACTTCCACCATTCTTTTGCGTCGAAGCCACACTTGCCTCAACTCCAGCTCCATTTTCAATCTCAGTAACAGCGCCTCCACTCGCAGTTCCATAAGATTTAGGTTTCCAAACCGAACCTTGCGCTCCGGTTTTCCCACCGCTCTCACCAATACTCAATCCTGCAAGCTTACTAGTAACAGTTTCCGCAGCAGTTGCGTCACCCGTAGCCGGCAACTGCGCCTCGGTTTTCGCTTTCTCCTTCCATCGCCGCTCCACGTGCGCGCCACTTCGCTGCAAAACACCAACCCTTGAAAACTCAGGTTCGATCCAGAAAGCATATGATCATCGAATTTAAATTCGGAAGTAGGAATTCGAGAATGAAAGCAAAGAGAATCGAACGGAAGCGAAGAATCCAGAAATCAGAAGAGAAACAGTACCTGATTGCGAGGCATTGGTGAGAGCAAGGGAGTTAGGGTGAGGTAAGAGCGAAGAAAGGGAAGAAAGAGGAAGGTTCTAGATTTGAAGGTGGAGAGAGAGGAAGACAGAGGGTAAGCGTGGGAGAGAGTGCAGAAAAATCTCTGCTGTGCCGACATTCAAGTGAGGACGGTTATATACAAATATATACGCAGAGTGAGAGTGTGTGAGGTTTGGGATTGGGATTAACGAATGAGAAGAAATTGAGAATGGTTGGAGGACAAAGAGAGACTGAGTAAAGGAGAACTAACGTGGGTTACTGAGTCTCGTCGAAGTGCGGCGCCAAATGCTTCACGCCCTGCATGCCATGGGGTGGTTTAAGCGATTAAGTGAGAAGAATTAAAATCAATTTATAAATAAGTTAAAAATAAAAACTAAGATAAAACTATATAAAAAAAATTCTACATGTTAATTTACGAAAAAACAATTTTAATTTTTCTCTTGTTCAAGGAAAAAAAACGTTTCAAATGTAAGAAGTTTGTTTATGTAGATATTAATACATAACAAATGTATTCATTACTTTTTTGAATTAATTATCACAATGATAACATATTTATGTACCATATAGAATGTTTTTTCAATATGTCTTCATTAAACTGCAACTTATCATTTTGTGAAGAATTAACCTTTGTGAGAAGTTGGTCATTGTATAATGTAACCGTTACTTTGGTTTAAATCGTCCTGAATAATAATAAATACGAATAAAAATCGTAAAATGTTAATATTGAAGAAAAATTCGTAAAATAATATTTTGTTGAGGAATGTGGTAGGAGAAGATGACTAATTAAGAAACTAATGTTTTTTAATCAAAACTAAATAATGCACTGTGTTCGTAAAAAGAAAAAAAAATATTACATTAAACCCCGTCATTGCAAAGGATATGATGGTAGTGTTTTTTATGATAAAAAAATCGGTTTTTATTTCTTAATGATACTTGCTAACATTTTTATAAAAAAAAAATATTAATGAAAATACATATATGATAATAATTTAATCTATCAGAATATGTTATTCTTTAAAATACGTATTCCCATGATTAATAAATACAATATATGAAACATTAACATTAACATCTTATTTTTCTATTTTTAAAGAATATAAAATGAGGCATAAATTAACAAACTGGTGACTTACATTATAGCAAATAAATTAATAAGAAACAGCTATTTACATAATTTCTTTTTTGAAGGGGAAAAATGAGTGGGTGGACACAAATAATGTGAATTGTTACATAAAAACTTATATTAAATTTAAAGTCATGAACTTAGTTTTGGTACAATAGATTGCACTAGCTATTATATTTAATTAATGCTGTAATCAACAGTAGCATTAATATAGTTAACAGATAGTTAAAATCCTCTTATATATGTTTTTATATATTTAACTTTTTTTGGAATAAATTTATAAATATAATTCACACTTTATTGATCTTTATGTTTAAAAGAAGTTGTTAGTATTTACAATATAAAAAAAAAAAGGTTGGCACTTGACTATTGGTTAAGAACCATTTTTAGTAAACACTGTAAAAAATTAAATTATATTTATTTCTATTAATGTTGTTGTCATAATTACACCTTGATAAAAAAACTGTCGATTTTCTTGATTTGTATTCATAGCATTAATCTCACTATATGTTTTTAAAAAATGATGAATGAAATACCATTTGTATTGAAGATAATTTTGAAAAAGAAAAAAAATATATTCATTAATACTGTGTTCAAGGAAATGATCATGTATTGAGTAATTGCTCATTGTTGCTCCCTTTAATCCATGAATAAATATAAAAAGAGGCAACCCTCCTGTGAAGGTTTTCTAAATTTATTACATGAGTTTGGAAAAATGCTTTACGGATTGAGCCAACTATCTGCGGTACAATTACCCTGGTCGTTTGATCTAGAACAGAGAAATATAAACATTATATAATTTTTCAAATCGTATGGAATTCAGATGAACTCATTGTAGTGTCATGTCACTGTTACCAAAAACAAGTTTTGTATTAAAGTTATGACGAAGTGGGAGGAAATGGGTTCATGGGGTTGTTGAATCAAAGGAGTTCAAACACTACTTTGTAGGATACACCAGTTCAACAGCCCAGAGAAGGGCCAGAAGCACAAATTTTATTTTCTTTCCTATACTGCTCCATTGGAGATGAGGCAAAACTATAGGGTATGTACATCATAAAATTGTAATGTTCGACCAGAAAAATGGAAGAAGAACATTTTTATCCTGTTATGTGTACTTCTAGTTTGTGGCATAATCATCATCGTCTACTACTTCTTGCTGTTCAATATTGGTTTCTTGGGTGGCTTGATCTACATTTATAGGAATGCTGAGTGGACCTTGTGGGGTTCCGAAAAGTGTAGTAAATATCTGTTGGTGGCATTCATGACAAAAGTAGATGTAAGTGAAATGGCCTTCATATGGGAGTTTATGTACTGCGGCTCCCGGTAGCACGCGGTGCACAAAATCAGTCATTGATGGGGGAACCACTTTATCATCCATTCCCTGTTAACATTGCACTAAAAAAAGTCAACTATTGGTTCACATAGAATTAGAGCAGGAAAGTAGAACTAAAGTTTTTTTCATTTTCATTTAGCGGAAATGTAAGCCTCTTGATGATTTACACAAGAAACGAGTAAAGACTTCTTAATTTTAGTTATCAACTGTGCCAAGGGAAACATCTACCATAAGGAACCATATCATACATTGGTGTCTACTTCACAATTTCAGAATGAAATGGCAACTTTAAATTATGTTTAGTGGAAGGTACAGCAATACAACAGCAACACTGAAACCCAGTAACATCAAATGGAAATTAGGAAAAAAAACAAGAAAACTCGTTGCTTGGTTCCACCCTATGCAACAGTTAAATGTTTTCCTTCCATGTGCTCAATATAGTATGCTAGACTACTGGGAACTTAAAACAGCTCAGGTTCCAAGAATGCAGTAACAATAATGATCATGGTTATCAAAGTTGGGAGTCTACTGTAGATTTAAGGGAGATCTGTAAACTCGACTCGTAAACCCGACTCGTAAACCTGAGTTTATGTTGACTTCTGTCAACATAGACTCGTGGACATACTACCAGTTAATGGGAGATAAGCAAAAGAAAAAGGTCAAAGCAAGTTGCTTTAATATGTTGTAAAAGGAAAATAAAATTTATATGGTTTTAACATTTAGAACCAACTGGTCAGAATGAGTTTCTAGAACTCCTGAAAAGAACTCAAAAGGCAAGCAACAATTGAAAATGCTGAAAATTGGCTTGATAATGTTTGGTAGTTTAAATTCGATACATTTAGTGTTTTTTTAATATTTGTATATATTAATACATTTTTAATACTATTATTTGACATACTCAAGTGCAGCTACATCCTAGTCCAATATTATATAAAATATTTTTCAAATCTGCATATTGCATCATTGCTTTTAAGTGATTTAGTTGTAAAAAGAACTGTAGTTTAAGCTTAACTCAATCTAGAAATTTGGTCATATCATATCTCTAGTCAATGTGAAATTTCCAACACACCTCCTCAAGTTCTCACGCTGAAGACTAGACATCTCAAGCATGGGATTGACTTGACAAGATAAAGTTTGCACTCACTTATATATTATAATTTGACTATCTTTAGTCGATATATAATCTTCAAACACATTTATTTTAAATTGTTTGGATAAAAGAACGCAAGCAAGCAATTATGATAAAATTACTGTGTATTTATGTGAATGAAACAACACAAGGGGAGTTGGGAGAAAAGATATAGATGCACTCACTTGCCATATATGTATAGGGCCAAGAAATCCTGTATATTCCTGAGTTTCAGTGAACATTGATTTAAGCCAACTGAGTAATTCACTACTCTGTTTTCTCTTCTGCAATTTGAGGTCTGAAAGGCTGAAACCCCAATTTGTGACCTGCAAAGCAGCTTCCTCCACAAATGGTTTCACATTTCTTTGTCTGGTAGATTCTTCCACATCCCTTTGCCAGAATTCCTCATAGATTGGATCTTCCATCAGTGCTTTGTCCTGAAAGAGACATTGAAATCTTGCATGAGTGAATGTACATGTTTAAAAAAAAAAAAACTCTTGGGAAAGCATGGGCCATCAGAACCTGCTTTTGGTGACACAAATTTACATTGCTATAAATTTCAACCAAAGTTCAGTTATAATTTTTTCTTTAAATCACAGAACAGAGCTAAACCATATTTGAAAATGCCAAGAATGTCTTTAGCAATTGTACAAGGTCGTCTCGTCCATATAATGATCAGTTTAATTGGCACAACACTAATGTTTAGTCCGTCTGGCTGATTACAGGCGGCAGTCATATAGTGGACCATCAATAAAAATATTAAACGCTTGAAGTCATATATGGATGTCACATATCAGTATTTGCCTCCTCTAAAGTGATAGGTCCAGTTTAAAGGATAAAGACCAGAATTATAACAATTGATTTGAAAAATCAACAGTTGAATGTCATAAAATACATACACAAGTATGTCAAACTATGAAGTTAAAACTATTCCCTTCATTTTCTTACCAAGAGTTTTCTAACTCTACATTAAGTATCCATCTTACTTTTAAGGAGCAAAAATGTAAATATTAGATGTGTTGATTCAAAGATAAAAAGGGATAGGCAAAGTTTCCCTTACCCTCCTTCCCAGAGATAATGACAGCCACCTATCAATCTGTCCATGCTTTCCTGACAAGAGGCTTCGCTGATAGAAGAAGGCTAAAAATCTAGGAAACCTCCGGGCTAAGAAGTACAAGAATTTTCTTCTCCGTGTCCATTTGTTCCAAGTTCTTCGTCTCTCTTCCTTTGTCATCATAGGATCATATGGGTTCACCATAGGAGCAAACATGGCTGCACCTGATAATTAACATCCGACAGGTGAATTTCATAATGCATGGCATGGTGCTTATTCCCTCTGAAAAACCTGATTATATTGTTGTGGCACATTGCACACATATATTACCTAATATATTTTTCAAAAAGCACTACTTTCAAAAGGATGCAAAAGTTATAACAACTCGCTTTAGATAAAAAAAGTAAATGACTAAAACAGCTATAAAACTTCTGACATGAACTGTATCATAAGTTGCATGGACATAACAAAAGAAAAAAAGCACACGACAACCAAAAGAGCAACTAATACCAGCAAGCCTATCAGGAATGTATCTAAGTGCAGCCCAAGCATGCATACTCCCGCTTGAGTAACCAAGAACCCAAAACTTGTTCACACCAAGAGCATCCGCTAAAAATGCCATATCTGCTGCCGAGGATTCCAGGTTCCGTTTGGGATGAGGATCACTCTCACCAAAACCAGGAAGATCATACGTCAACAAACGAATACCAAACTCTTCCAGCATAGAATCTTTAACTCCAGGAATCCCTAATTCCAAAGAAGATGCCAAAAAACTGTTAATAGAAGAAAAGAAACTACCTCAAGCAGGTCTCTATAGTCTCACCCAATCTCTTTATGGAAATAAATTAGTAATGTTTAATTACTTGTCATTTAAAGACTAGTTGTGACCAGTGATCCAAGTAGGGTTGGACCATGAAACAACTTCTCCTCACATGAGATAACAAACAATTAACAGCAACTAAAGTTAACAATTCAAAAGAAAATCAACCTGCAAGTCTGGAGGAAAGAAAACTATGAGGAGCAATGACGGAAAACCTAGCTTTGTGAGACGAAACACCTTGCTCCTTATACGCCATGTTCCTTCCGTCAGGAAGCACTACGCGAGAAGCACTAGGAGGATGCAGAAACACCTGCTTCACCGGCGGCGCGTCCGGATCACGCTCAAAATTCACATACAAAGCTAGAAAGAAAAACAAATCAATCATAACAAACACCATAGACAGCATTAATAACTTCCATGAAGCTACTCCTAACCTGATCTAAAAGTGAACTTCAAAAATATTCAATTGATTTGCTTACATTAAAATTGAAGTTGATTGATTACCTAAGAAGGCGAAAAGGAAAACGAAGAAAATGACGGACCAAGCGTGAAGAGGATCCTTATCCTCGGGCAAATACTCGTTGAAGAAGCTCAATTTGGAGAAAAGCTTGGCACAGGGTCCTCTCAGTCTTTTTCCAATGTAGGAATCTCTCCCTAAGTTTTTGACAACAAATGAATCTTCGTTGACCAAACTCTGCTTGACTATGTCTCTGCAACCTTTTCCGAACTCCACCGTCATCTCCGCCACCCCAACCATGAACTCCCTGGCGCACTCCTTGGTCTTCACCCACTCCATCACGCTTCTCTCGCTCTCTTATTTTCCCCAAACAATCACATTCTGGAAGAAAAGGGGGAGAAAGTAGACATGATTGGAGCAGAGAAGTGAAGATTTGAGTTTGATTTTGTTTTGGGTTGGAGAAAGGGAAAAGGAATAGGGTGCAAATGAGGTATTTATTAGTAATATTTATTTTGTTGTTGTTGTTTTGTTTGTATAGAGTGGAGGAACTGTGAGGGGTTAATGCTGACAAGCAAATGGACCCAGGAGGGAAATGACGAAGAAGAAGAAGCAGCAGCAGCAAGAACAAAATGGGGCTGAGTGAGAAAATTGGAAGTGGCTTTTCGTGGTTTGGAATTTAGATGGGGACGTTGCGCCAGCAAAGCACCTTTCTCCGTCGTAACCGTTACTATTGCCCATCCATGTCTCTATTATTACTTCTTAAAAAATGTTTCGGGTTTTCTTCATATTCATATTTACCTATTATTATGGTTAAATATATTAAGGTTAAATATGATTAATAAAATTAAGTTGTATAAAAAAATAAATAATACATTTTTAATTATGATTTATATATTAATTTTGGTCAAATAATATATGTTTAAACTATTGGAGGTTCTCTCTGTACTTTCGTACCGATATGGCTGACCGACGCAATGCGTGACTCGGTTTTTTTTACCAAGCTGATCGAGACATCTATGAACGGCTTGGTCGACCGATACATATACTCATTAGCGTTCAAACCAAGGTCATTGAAGCATAAACTACCATTAAGAATTAGGTACCTTCCCCGTTTGACATTCGTTCGAGAGTCGAAGAAGTAGCACGAAGGCGAAAATGATCCCAATAAACCTTAACAACCTGTCCAAAAAAAATGAGAAAGACGAAAACTTCACTAGTAAAAAAAAATAATTAATTATGGTAAACCACTTAATAATCTTTCATTATTTCCTACTAAAATTAAAATTCTATTGTGTGATCCTTGGCTTTGGAGGAATCACAATAGCCAAAGGGAAACGTGAAAAGTTTTCGTATTTGGTGATGCGCTATTTGCGGTGGAATGACGCTCTTACCGTTCGTCGCCACGTGTATGCTGTTTTCTTAATTTATTTTATAAAACTCACATCTCAGGACAAATTCTCTCATAAAAAATAATTAATAAATATTTCATGATTTATAAAATAATTCTTATAT
>Ga0123341_1000964_pt1 | contig 20264 bp, 12 predicted proteins | sample Turbeapinknodule_FD_89959 | JGI IMG/M metagenome (GOLD analysis project Ga0123341, IMG submission 89959) | Root nodule microbial communities of legume samples collected from Mexico - Turtle bean Mexico pink nodule | ecosystem: Host-associated > Plants > Roots > Nodule | place: Mexico: Nepantla...
GAAGAGATGTATAAATATTACATTTATATGAAATATTTATGATTATGTGTTTTTTTTAATGTCTTATTTAAGTAATTCAAGAATATGTAGATAAAAACATATTTACACAAAAAAAATCAAAATCAGTGATTCCAAATGTGATTTTATGTTTTTATTAAGATTTTTTATATTTATAGTTTACTTTCTCATAACTTACAGTGCCAATATTTAGATTATGCACTCAATTAAAAGCTAGAAAAATTACGTCCGCCCATATATATATATATATATATATATTAGCATTGATAAAAAAATATTCATAAATTTAGAATATTTATATGCATAACAGTGAGAAAAAAAATATTTATTAGCATCTATCAAAATTAAAGATGTAATAAAATTAATAATTTCATTACAATCATTTATGTCTTTAAGTCTATTAATATTGATGATTGCATCAATATAATACAAAAAAATTATGATAATATTTTGTTTAAAAAATATACCTTCATCACCAAAACCATATAAATAAAATATTTATCTAAAAGTATAAATAGTTATCTAAACTTTAAAACAATATCATGCACATTTAAAAAAAAATAAAACTTAAATTGAACGAAGTGAACACTATTTTATTCTAATGCAGCGTAAGAATCTGAAAGAATGCTATGAAGCCAAACTTCCAAAATCATAATATACAAGGAGTATGTCAAGAATTACACAGAAGTTATCAGCAACAGTTTTGACATGCATGGTGAGAGATTAAATAATGGAAACTGTGGATGTGAAAGATGAAAACCTAAACATATCACCACTTGGTCGATGAAATAAATAATACATGTGACCTATCAGATTTACAGATTGCCTAAAGCACAAGACTTACATGCAGAATTTCCTTGCCTTTTTTTACTCTAAGTTGTAAAATTTTGTTTACAGCATAATCTATCTGTTCCACCTCATTCCTATATTCACTTCTACCAACCATCATTATAATGTTTCTCATCGCTGTGATTGCTTTTCTGGAATCTCTCCAGAGACTGCTCGATGCCAAAGACCAATTTCCACAGCAAAGCAACAATTTGGACACTTTTTTCACGTAATTTTGAAAATTCGGCCACGGAAAGCGAGGCTTGTCCTGCAAAGCTTCTTCATACAGGGGCTGAAGCAACATGGAAGTTCAAGCAGTGTCACTGTTGCAATGATGCTTGAATTATAGATGTAAGAGATGGATGAATTCGGGCGGTTCTTAAGGAACGTGCTTCACTTTTTCCTTCAGCATATTCTTCTCCCAGCGGCCACCTTGGACGTATATCATACTGAAATAAATCATAGTTTTACAAATTTTAAATTTTTCAGGGATGATGTAGGACCAAGATCAAAACTCACTCATTTTATAAAAACTAGAAACATATTTAAGCTAACAAATTATCATCCAAATCCATCCAGGGAATCATAATAGGAAAGCAAATTCAGCTTATATAGAAGAGCTTTAATCAAAATTTATATTTGTCAATGTTCAGGAAAACACACCACAAAGTCTTCGGGTTCTTCGGCAGGCGGAGGAGGGTCATATCTTCCCATGCGGAAATGCTCAATACCAGTCCAAGCAATCATTACACCTGTTCAGTTCAAAAAGCAAGCTAATAACTTTCATGAACCATAAACAAACTTGTCCATATTGAATTAGAATTAGTACCATCCTAATCTTCTTTTTTAAACATTAGATAAAAAAAAGATAGATAAACGAAATGAAAATTCATGCAAGAACTAATTTTGGATTGCCAAAATATCTACAAAGGAGAGAATTGAAATATTACAAATGAGAAATGGAGTGTTTTTTCTGTATCTTCATGAAGCGCATCAAGGGGACCGAATGTGGGGAAAGACTGGCACTAGATTTCATCTATACAGTTCGTCAATTCCATTCCACATGGATTAATGCAAGTTTGATTGGTACTTGTTTCCCCTCAACGGAAATATGATTTCTAAATAATATGATGCAGTTTGATCCATTAATTGCTAATTTAGTACCACATTTTAAGTCCACTTCTTTCTTGTATTTAATTTTCAGAACAAATATTTCTATATTGTTGTTCACCGATTCTCCTTGATGTGCTTGAATTTAATTATTTAAATCTTAAAGCGTCCAATACTTTGGCCTTTTCCTCCAACCCACTTCGTTGCTAGATGGCACATTGGGTAAACTACTCCTGATAATATAGTTGACTACTCTCATAAATTTAATTGTTAGTATTCAAATATTTCAATCATCCAATCTTATTCCCATGGACAAACTTCTTTTATCCACGAGTGTCCAGAAGAAAATGTGATACCACTTGGCTATTTTGCACTCAATCCAAGCGCTCAAGGATAGATGTAGAGTCCAGATGGAGAAGGGAGGTGAAAGACTGGGTAAACAAGAAGTCATACAAAACTGAATCAGAACTACCAAACCATGCCCAAAGAGATTGCTTTAAAGCATAAAGAGAGCAGCGAAGACTACATACATGATGTAAGTCCCCGGAGACTGTAGGAGCAGGTGGTTGATCCATATACACCTCTTCTTGCAACTCACCATGATGAAAAACATTCTACATATCCAACTGATGAAGGGGCCTATGATGAATAACAACCATAGCAAGAAAAGGACAAATAGAGGTGATTTTTGGCTACCAGGAAAAAAGTGTTACCCAATTAACTACAAAAAATTGAGTATAATCCTTAGATACCAAGAACGCTCTAGTGCTATATTGACTCTTTAGACCCACCGAGACCCAACAGAAGATTTGTTAGGAAGAAAGTGGCAGATTCCCATGTGTTACCTGCTTCCAACGCAGCCATTTCTACTACCATGGCCAATTGTGATCAGTCATGGCATCACCAATAGTCTAGGGAATGGACACAAAATCCAAAGAAGAAATAAAGGAGTTTTACAGAAGAGAGAAACCGAGAAGGCATTTGATGAATTCCGTGCAATTGGACCACATTGAAGCTATGTAATTTATAGGGGAGAAAGCATAAATAAAGAATATTCAGTTACCCTATTTTATTCTAATAACATAAATATAGAATCAATCTAATTGATCCTAATATCACCTGTTACTGTTACTTTATCTATTGGATTCTAACATATACCTAAAAGATTCTAATGCTCCCTCTCAAGCTAAAGCATGTATGAAATTCATAAATATTGTAGGATCTTATGATCTGTGTTATAATCTCCTGATTTAGGATCCATACTTCTCGTTTTGATCTTGAGTAAGATGTCGATTTTGACTATCTTGGACATGAATCACAAGGCAGATTCTAATTTGGAAAGACTAGGGTTTAATTGTTTCAATTAAACAAGACTAGGATTTCCTAATTGAGCATTAATAAGGAGTGGGAATGCTACCGTTGATCAAACAAAAGAAGCCCTGATCAACTGATAAAGGAAATGTGACTCACATTTAAAGCCAATTGTTTGTTCCCTCCTCCAGTTCCACAAGTAAATAGAATCTTTAGTAAGATAAATGACACAATTAGGAGACCTTGTAAGTTTACTGATGGACGATAGATTAAAGGGAACCCCAAGGACATTATAAATAGCAAGAAGTGTGAAGAGGATGGACAAACATCCCAAAACTGTTTAAGAATCATTTGCCATGCAATAGGTAAATAACCAAAAGTAGAAAGAGAAGAAAAAAAATATTTATTACCAAATATATAGTCGATGGTCCCAGAATAAAGGACCTAGGGCCCAAAGCGTAAAAGATGTCAACAAAAGAATTATTGGGGTGTGTTAACAGAAACAATGGAACTAGAGGCTTGACTGTCCCCATACCATTATAGGAAATCATTGAAGATTGTTGAAGGCATGTTGTGAGAGGAAGCATATTCTGCAGCAACAAACTATGCAGGGGAATGGATAGGAGAAAAGTTCACCCCTTTAGTTGTTTTTCGGGTCAACAATGCAGAGCATAATCGCAATCAATGTTGTGACCAATTTTGCGACCATGGTCACACTTGAATCGTGTGCCATTACTTTTACAAGAGCAACCATGATCACCTCCTTCTGAGATCAAGCTAAAGAGCAACTCTGATTTCTTTGCATGAGAGCATAATATTTTTGTTTTTCTCAGTTACTCTCTCTATACTATTATAATATGGCCAATATTTTATTCGGTTGTGTAATACAACCCTTGCTTATTCTGACTTCGGATAGTTAAATTTTAAATGAACCACGACATTGATAGAGTTATCTTTAACAAAAAAAGCAAAGTTAAGAATAAATTATTACCATTATCAGTACAGAGCCGAGGAGGAGGGCATAAAAGTTGCAGGCCATTCTTTTTCACAACCATATCAAGCCGGGCTCGGACAAATTGATTTGATGCAACACCACCAGAGACAACCTACAACAAAAAGGACAAGAAATGGCATTTAGATTTTTTAATAGAAAGAAACATTGATGTTATTGAACCCAACGACATTTAGATTCCAAACTACCAAGTGTCTTATAGAAGGCTCCATCTTCAATGCCCACTGTATTGCTCGTTCACACCTTTCTTCAAGATGTAACACAGCAATTCGCTGCTTAACATGTAGACAATTGAAATAGATAATAGCTATATGACATACTAAAAAAAAATGGGTTAAAGGGGAATGAAAAAGAGGATGAGGAAATTTTAATCCGGAGTATATTAACTAAACTTGAAAGGATACACTCGCAATCTACAAACTGCACGAAAGTATAACAAACCTGAAAAGAAGCAGCAATATCAGCCCGAGACAGTTTATCTTCATTACTTGCCGAAGAGATTGGAATTTGGGCATCACTGCCAATTGTCCATATTCATATACTCGTGAGTAGGCAAAAATAAAAATAAAAAGATGTCTGCATAATTTAATTCTACCAAAGCTAACGAAAATACTTCTTGTATTTTGCATTGCAATATGAAAAAGATGAATCATTTAGGTATTCTGTAGGTGAATGTTACATCTACAATAATATAGTATTAGCAATGATCTGACAGTGAGAAAAATAAAAGATAACACTAAACAGAATGTGACAACATATGGGATAAACAGTCTATCAAGTTGTTCCATGTATTTACTTAAAAGATAACAAATCTATGAACAAAAATATTTACTTACATCTTTTTGGACTCAATTGCCAGCCGTACTTGGGTTTTAAGACCAGCATAGGAGAAGTTGCAATCTTTGTGCTGCTTCATTGGAATCTAGAATGACAAAGTAATAAACTTAAATCTCCACTAGAAGCAATACATCTGCCAAAGCAATGTCAGAAATATTCAACCTAAGGCAATGATCACAAGCTAGGGTAGAGGAATATAAGATTGTGAAGCTAACTTACAGAAAACTTGACTGATTCAGCATTTCCCTCCTTAGCAAGCTTCTCAATAGCAGGACCACCACTTCTCCTCAAATCTAGTCCAAGCCATTTTGCTGTTTTGTCATATGCCTCACCAATAGCATCATCTATTGTAGTTCCAAGTTGTATGTATTGTCCAAGATCGCGTGCAAGAATGAGTAAATTGTGCCCCCCTATAAATATAGCTCACACAAGTTAGCCTAGTGTAATTATAAACTAAAGAATATACAGTCAGCAGTGGCTGTATCAAATTTCAATTTTGCAACTGGACTATCAGAAACTAAACCACAAGAATCACCCACATAAATGACATTTATCACAATGTGAGTGTAAGAAACAAAGCAGTATATTTTCAAATGAGAAACTAAATGGGAGTGTAAGAACAAAGCACATATGAAAATGTTGGAAAGTGTGGGAAAGAGATAATAGAAGTACACAGTTTAAGAGAATTTATGTGTTCCATTATCTGATAACCACAGAGATGAGTTTACATATTTATTGTGAGTGTATAGCCCCCTTTGTCAGATAGTTAGTCAGTTGAAGTCATCCTTATAGTTGTATTTCTAGTATATTTTTTACAGCTGTCACTGTCACTGTCACTGTCACGTTGCTATAACTGTCTAAATTTTTAACTTTTTGATAATGATGGCAGTAACAAACTACTCTAATAGAATACAACAGATTGTAACTTCTTATAAGGTAGACTTTAAGTTTACCTTAACCTCACACAAAACAAGTTTGGTAAGACTAGATTTGAACCCACTTATATATTGTAATTTGATCATATTTCTAGTTGATGTGAAATCTCCAACACACTCACTCACACCAAGAACTGATATCTCAAGTGTAAGAATAGAGGGAAGCCCAATAGTGGATGCCACAATGGCCCAAAAAACATCGCTAAGATAGACTTTAATACCATCTTAGAAGATGGGTTTTAAGTTTTTTTTTTTTATCAGCAAAAGATGGGTTTTAAGTGTAACTCAATCTTACAAAAACTAGCTTGCATTCACTTATATATTATAATTTGGTCATATTTCTAATCAATATGAGATCTCTAACATACCCTTCACACCAAGGATTAAACATCTTAAGCGTGGTATATATTTGTGGATGGTGATAACAAACCTGATAACGGGTGCAACCATAGGCCTAACAAATCTCACTAGGATAGGCTTTGATGTCATCTTAGAAAGTGGAATTTAAGCCAACTCAACCTCACAAAACGGCTTGTAAGGTGAAATTTGCACCTAATTATATATTATAATTTTGGTCATATCTCTAGTTGATATGAGATCTCCAATATAAGTGATTAACTGTATGATAGAAGGAGTCATACACTAACATTTATAAACAATGGTGTATAAATATCAAAATTGTGGCTTGTCAGACTCTATCACAGCGACTGACTCAGTAACAAAATCTATTATGGTTAAAAGCTCTAAACACTGAGGGCAGAAAACAACAAAATTATCTAACTGTAGTTATTTAGTAACATGTATATTATACCTAACAGAGTTATTTAAAAATAATTGAAACGAATGAAGTACACAGGTGGAAAACATGTTCCTCTGTATGAAAAGTTAAGGACAAGGAGATTTCAGAATAATTGGAATTCAACAATATAATTAGCGGTAAATTCTGTGTCGGCACAATCCACACAATATCTCTATATATTGGTTCTGGTATGAATAGTAATGTTTTAATCCTAAGTATAAGATACATAATCCCTACTTAGTTCCTAAGATATTCCTAATTGATTCTACCATATATACACACACAAGTACATGATATGCTACCACAAATAACTAACATACATCACAAATATCCATGCTCATGGAATGTCTAAAGCACATATATATCAATAGCATTTCCTTTCCCAATATGTTGGTCACATCTTATGCACATTTCTTCTGCACGTCATCAAACTTTCCTGGCAAGGATTGACAGAAGATATTCATCATCATAGCAAAAAAATGAAGTCTCAACTCAACCACTGAAAATTTCCCCAGCCTAATTTATTTATACCACATGGACGTTATTACCCATGCTGCCGTGCCATAGATCCCAAATTCCACGAAACAAGAAAAATAACCAGAAACAATGATTCTATGGTCCAAGGAAGAAAAATAGACAGACTTGAGTACGAAAAATTCTAGAATACTAAACCCAAAAACAGGAGTATTACCTGAAATAAGTAGGGCCATGAATGGAAACTGCAAATCTTTCTCAATTAACCTGAAACAAAAAGATATACATGACTCGACAATAAGTGTAATTTCCTGTGGAACACAAGAAATCGTAGAAGCATAAATAAAAACATACAGAAACTAAAAGTGTGTTGGATTATGTTTTTGGTTCTTTAGTTTTAAAATCTAGTTTATAATATAAAACTGATTTTCAGAAAATAGAAGAGAGCGAAGGAGATATGAAAGTATAAGAAAAAATAAGTATAATAGAAATAAAAAACGACTTGAAGAGATGTTTTGATACTCTGATTCCAAAACAAAAATAGAGATATTATTTTTGAATTTTTTTTCTAAATGAACTATTATGGAACAAGTTTCTCTTGTTTCTCTGTTATTAAAAACAGGAAACAATCGACCCTAAATAACCATTTCAAATATTAATAGCATGCCTCAGCATCCACCTATTAGGCAGAAGATTGCATATTCATTAGAGAACTATAGCCTTACCTGGCAACCAGAGCATGAGCCTCCATGTGATGTATGCCAATAATTGGTAAATTAAATCCACCAGCAATTCTCCGAGCTTTCCGAACCCCCACTGCATTGTACAAGACAAATAAAATGAAGTCATGGATAATTATGACTGAGATATGCCTTCCAGTGATTACTAGTCGGAAACAGACATTCGTGTATCATGCCTACAGTTTGAACATTCAATTTTTAATATCTGAGACTGAGCTTAATGATTTCGTTGCAGATACAGTTGCCCAATTTACAAAATGAGACACTGCCAATAGTTTCATACTGTCTACAAGAAAATTGGGGGAAGAGGACACAAACTTACGGTCAATTTTCATGCAAATACTCTTGTGGTGCTTTTATCTACTAAATAGTGGTTTTATAGCATAAGTTGAAGAATCAGAAAGATACAACTTGAATTGATATTTTAATTTCAACCAGATAAGTTTAGTTAAATAACATCACCAGGCTACATATACATTAATATGTCTTCAAATTTAATTTCCATACTTTTTTACAGGCATTATCTTGCTGATGCTGAAATTACATGGTATCATGTGTCGTTGGTAATTACACAAGTTAATTTATTATTGGAAAGATTAGAGTCGTAGGAGGTAGTTTGTTTTTTATTCTCATTCTTGTAAATGTAAAATGTATGTATTCTTCTAAATATAACTATTAAGTATCTAGATTATGAGTATTCTCACTCGAAATTTACTCACTGAACTTCTGTTTAATTTTTCCAATTCTATTCTTAAAGTTTCTTAAGATCATGCCTTACCACGAAGGCAGAGACCCAAGCCAGGACCAATAGTAACAGCAACAGCAGTGAGATCTTTCTCAGTCATATAAGCTTTATGAAGGGCTTCTTGCACAACCTATCAAGAGGTTATGCCCATGTCAATAATCATATAGAAAGGGAAAGAGAGGGAGAAAGGGAGCCAATGAAAAACGTATAAGAAGCCATGTTAGAAATCTATTTGAAAACCTGGTGGCACTCTCCAAACATCATTCTAGAGCATCCAAAGTAAGTCAGAAGTTACTTACATTCCACCAGGGTTATGTTTGAAGGAATTCCACCAGCAACCTAGGCAATCACTAGGAAGATGTATAGCACTGAAGCCTAATATGCAATGCAATATTTATAAATGTGCATAAATGAGTAAAACTTACACAAGTGGACTACAAGGGTGTGTGTGCGCAGTCACTTTATCGAAAGGTTCCACAAATTAGAGTGTGAAAATACTCGCGACATAAATAGTGTGCCCTATGTGTTCTAGCTGCTGTGATATATTAAGAACAGGACAGGAATGATCTACCTGGTCTATCACTTGTGAGTGAGCTTCTTCTGCCATTTTCGGGGCAACGCCTCCGTATTTTGCAAGCAGATCTGCCTAATTTGGAGAAGTGACATAGTTAGAAAGAAAAAAGAATAAATAAAAAATCACGTCACTGATAGGAATAAACCTTTAGGAAAAAGGGAAAGAAGCACCTTTTTGGTAGCAGGAATCATTACCTCCCTAATCTTGAATGTAAGGATAAATTCACTCTAAAGAAATCTAATTATTTTCTTTATTTAAACTTTTAATTTTATAGAAGATATAAGGTGATATTCATTCCTAATGAGCACATATAGTAGAACGGTAACAGATTACATCAGATGTTTGAAAGACCAGTTTTGTACATTACACCCATTGTAAAGATTTTACAAGATGAAATTCTATACTTTTCGATTCAAATACAAATTGATCAAACATTTAACATTATTGAGTTCATGAAGAAACAAGTGAAAAACACATGATAACAACATTTCTAGAAGCATCTAATAGAGGATGCTACATAAGCATTCTCATGTTCAATGAAATCAAGTGCTTCATAAAAAACATGATACTTAGATGATTGGTTTAGAATTTAGGGTTTAGGGTTTAAGGTTTAGGCAGAATGTGTAAACACAGCAGCACCCACTGGGCATGCATCTCACAATGAGCAATAAGCTTTCGAGAAGCAGCAAAATCAATTCAACCAAACTTAGTTCTTAATTCTAGTTTAGACAACAATGAAAATTACCCCTGCAATATTCTTACGTGGTTTCTTTTCACTAGGTCATTATTATATCCTAGTATGCTTCCCTAGAATATCCCTTTTAAATTTTTCTTCTGGCCTGGGTTAGGCATAGCAGTAGCACATTCAAATAACACTCCCACCCCACCTATCAGATATTAGAGCTGAAGCAGCATTGAAAATGCATCAGAGCACAATTTCCAATACAAACAGTAAGCATAATGAAAATGTTTGCGGCCATCCCACTGCACCAAAAAGAAAACTCTACCAAGTCCCAGTTTGTTTGAGATTCATTAGGGTAATTTTTTTTATTTTCAAATAATATGAAAATTTTGAGATATTTGAACCAACTTTTGACAAGAGACAATCACAAAGGCGCACACACACAAATTGTTGTTGAATAAGAGAAAAAAAAGACACCAAAAAACATATAGAACTAATTACAACTTGTGCATGCTCTTTTCAATTTATTTTTCATACAATAATTGTTTATATCAGTTCAAAAACTCTATTCAAGAACTTGCTAAAGAGAACAACTAATTTATTTTTCCATTAAATAAGCCAATCCAAATTCACACTAATCCACCATCAACATTCCCCACTCGAACAAAAGAGTACGTAGAATAAAATCCAGCATCAGTTTCACCAATATTCACATATTCTTACACTGGAGGAACACAGCACGAAATGGAATGCAGAAAATATAGTACAATTATACGACACCGTACCTGAGATGACACCACTTGGCTCAGAATCTCACCGTCGCTTCTCACCTATACCACACACAGAAACCATTAAACGACAAAGCAAACCGTCACACGGAAAATAATTGAGAAAAGGCAAACGCAGATTACATACGACAGCTGCGGCGGTGTCGTCGCAGCTAGTTTCGATGCCCAAAACGACGACATCGGCGTGGCGTTTTGAAGCAGAGAGGGTTGCGCAGGAAGATGCAGTAAACGACGATTTGAGTGGAAGTTGGTTTCGACGGAGAGTGGTGAGTGCGGAGAAAAGCGAAGGTGGCTTTGGTAAGAGCTTTATACGCGAAAGTGTTGATGGAGACGCCATTGTAAAGAGAGAGAGTAGCATTTTTGCAGAGAGAATGAAGAAAGAAAGAAGAGAACAGAGTTTGTTCCTGAAAGAAGCACACCAAACATTTCACCCAATCTCCATTGCACACGTGTTTTTAAAATTTTAAGAGATAAATAATCTCCCAAATCATTCCATAAGGTTTATTTTATTTTAGTTAGGTTTTATAATGTCATGTCACCTAATTTTTAATGTCAAAGTAATTTATAAGATTCATTTTTTATTTATACTTCAATTTTTTTTATTTATACTTCAATGGACATAGAAAATCAAATTTTATTACATAATTTTATGAAGCTGAGTATAATATTTGTATATGATATGAACTTCCTAAAAATTATAAAATAAATTTGTTTTAACTAGTGAAGTATATTTTTTAATTATCTTGTTCTCAAAATGAATTGGTTATTCAAAGCTATGGTTTTCTTTATTACACATCTCATAAATATGTAATAATAATTAAAACAATTTTTAAATTTTGGTTTAATTATCCTTTTAGTTCTAAGGTCAAAAGTCAATTTAATTTTGAGGTTTTTAAAAAGTTCAATATGATTTAAAAAAAATTAAAAACAATTCAACGTGTTCTATTTTATTAGATTGTCTTGAACAACGTTAAGTGAATGATATGAGATGGCACACTAACACTGATGGACAAATATACAATGATAGAGTGTTTGCTTGTTTTTTTCTTAAGTCTCTCTTTCCCTTATGGTAGATTGTGAGAGTGATCATCAATATTTAGATATCTATATTTGTCGATGTATGGGGTTTGCAAAATTAGTGTCAATGTTTGGCTATTATTTTGTTACTAGTGACCTGTAACAAAAAAAATTATAATATCATAGAAGTTATAACCCTAACCTCTGCTGGAAGCACCCAGGAGAGAAATCCCTCCTTTATTTCGCTTTACAATCATAAACCCTAACATTCGAAATCCTTCTTCTATGTTTCGCTCTCAACCACCTTTTCCTCCCTCCAAACCATTCCCCTCCCTCAAGAAAAAAAAATCCCCAAAAGTCATTTCACAATCAAACTCTATCTTCAAAATCTTCAAATCTCGAAGATGCCAAGAAAATCTTTCACTCAATCGCCAATTCCCCCAAAGGCCCTCACTTACCCAATTCCCTCCTTCAATCCTACGCCAAAATCGTCACCTCCACCACCGACTCCATCGAATTCCTCCACTTTACCACTCATTGTTTTTTGTTCTCCTCCTTCTTTTCCGTTTTTTGCTTCCTTTCTCTCATAGCACCCCCAATGTGGTGTGTAACGTGGTATTTATATAAGTGTGTTCAGAGAAAGTGCAATCGATTTTGGGTGTACTAGAGGTTCTATGAGATCTTGTGTGTGGGGGTGCAGCTCCCCTCACTTTTCCATTTTTCTTTTGCTTTTTAGTATGCAGATTTCCTGTGCCTTTTTTTTTTTCTTTCCAATGTGCAGTTGCCACATGTCTCCGATGTTCCACCATAACACACTATTATCACTTTATGTGTCACGTTATCATTCACTAACCGATGTTGAAGACAATCTAATAGTAGCACTATACTAAATCGTTTTTAAAATATTGGAACCATATTGAACTTTTTAAAAATCAAATCTCATGATTAAATTGGATTTTGATCTTTTCTTATAGGAACTAAAAGGATAATTAAACTATAAATTTTCAAACTTTTGATTTCTAAATTTGTTGGACAAGTCACATCACTCGTTGTAGTTGCCAAAAGGTTGAACGCATCCTCGATACACTTAATATCCTTTTGACTATATGATAATTTTGCGGTATGTTGTCTATGGAGGTTTTTAGATTGTCATTTCCAAAGGAGATATATAATGTATTACGCATAGGGAACAAATTATATTTTCATATCTAATTCATAATTATCTATATTTATATTATATTAATAATAAAGAACTTAATCTAAATTTATATTTTTGAATTTTAAATTCAACTCAGGTAAGGCAAAATTGAATCAAGTTATGCCAAAGTCAAATTAGGCTAGGATAGACCCAAGTCAGGTTGGGCCAAGACATATCTAAGTCAGGTTCAACTCTAAAATCAAATTAGGTTAGACCAAACCTAAGATAATACAGTTTGGGTCAATCCAATACAAATTAGGCTAAGCCACAACAGCCATATCAAGTTGGTCGGGTTAGGCCCATGTCATGGTGGGTTATGTCAGACCTAAGTTAGGGCGAGTTAGTAATGTGAGTTAATTTTAAGATTTCAGATTTTATGGGTTGCACTTTGTTTATGTTTTTTTTAAGCAGAATATGGTGAGAAACCCAAAGAAGATTCCCACTACACACGAACTTAACCAAGTGGTTAAATAAGTGTTAAGGTTCACTTCTAGAGGGTAAAAAGAAAACACTAATATGGTGATTATGATGATGAAGGTGCGAAAATAAAGGATATGAAAAGAAGCATAAAATGATGAAGAAAGCCAAACATAAATGAATAAAAGTATGGAAGAATGGCGTAAGGAAAAGGAAAGAAAAACAAAAAGGTGAAGAGATTAAGAGATGCTTATGGAATAAGGAATCATGCCACTTGGAGGAGGAGGAGACTCCAAGATGAGTGGTGAAGAGCCGCCACTTGAAGTGCACAAACACCCAAGATAAGACCAAATTCTAGGAGACAAAACTCACTGAACACTCTTTCAAAGTTTCTTTTCTATTCAAAATTTAATGTGTCAATACATGAGGCAATGCACCCTATGTATAGGGAGGGGTGCCTCGGTGGGCAAGATGGGTGAAGCGTAAGAATGGAAAGGGAAATGAGTGTCCTAGGGTGTTAACTAGGGTTAAAAGTCACCCCTTAGGCACAACTTCTAGAAGGTAGGTTAACCTTCCTAAACCTAAGTGCCTTGTCTTGAAAAAGTGGGCTTGGCACAAGCCTATTTTGCTAAGTACACTCCCATTTATGCTATGTGAACCTACTCTAGTTTATTCTTCTATTTGGACCCCCAAAGTGAGCCCAATTTATTTACATAACTTCTCTTGTGGAAAGACAAGAAGGAAGAACTTCTGATATTCTGGTTTATATCTGGTTCTTCTTTTGTTGATGCTTTCTCGAGGTTTGGTGGGGCTTGGCTTTGTATACTGAGATGACTGACCTTTTTGTGAAGTGTTTGATGTATCCTTAGTCATCTGTGTTAGAATTAGAGGCCTTAAACAATGAATTGTTTATGAAAGATTTTCACAAGCATTGAAGGTAGAGTGAAAAGTTATGAAGAATTAATCAATGGAAAATCTGTTCAGTCAAATAGAAAAATGTTTTAAACTTGATTCCAGAAAATCAACCTGTTGTTTTCACGAAACAACTAGTTGTTTATACCAGCAGATTTGAAAACCAAAGATAAAACAGTTTAATGAGTGTAAGGATAGAGAAATTCACACAAGATGTTTATATTGGTTCACTCTTAAGCAAGAGCTACATCTAGTCATCAGCAAACCACTGAGAATTCCCTATGTAATCGAACCTAGATTGTAAATCACACACCAAAAGTGATGATCTTGAACCCTTCAAGAACACACACCACTTTTGGCAAAGCACACGGTTTCCATAAACACCTTCTGAAAACTGCACCACACCGGAACACACAAAAATACAATGTTTAAGGAGAAGGGAATAGAATACACCTGGGTAAATCAAAGATTAAAGTTCAGAATTACAAGATAATCCTATTCCACACTTGAGATGATCCAAAAGCACTTTGAAATCTTGAAAACTATTTTTGATTGATCTCTCTTTCTTAGTTAATGCATATGAGCGTAAAACAACCTTTTTATACTTCAATCAAGTGGTTAAAACAGTTAAATCAAAAACTGAAAGTTGTTGGAATCATTTAAAATAGATTGGAACAACTTAACAAAATTATGTTAAGGTTTTCAGAAAAATAACCAGTTGATTGTCGAAACAACTGGTTGAATCTGTTTGACAGTAAAGCCAAAACAAAGCTAAGATTTTCCAAGCCATTTTAAAAACCACTAAGTGTCAAATAACCAGTTGATTCGACATCTCAACAGGTTGAAATTTCACACTCTTTTAGAAAACTCATCCTTTCAAAAAGATTAAGATTCAATTAACCTTGGATCATCTTAAAGAGTGCATTAATAATTGAAAGACTACTAGACAACACACACAACCAACAACAAGGTCTTCAAGCTTTCCACTTGGATTTGGAGACATCAAAGCACCTTGTTCAACAATCTCCCCCTATTTGATGAACACAAATCCCTGGTTTACTTGTGTTGTAGTGTTTGAACTTTAAAGATCCTACAAAACAGTATTGTATAGCATACAAGACGAGTATAGCAGCAGGATAAACCATATTTGAAAAAGCACACACAGATATGCACATGTATATGCAGAAAACCAATGCCAAAACCAGTATGAATGACAACAGTGACAACATAATCGTGGTTGTATCAGAGCATGGCAACAGTAGTTCTAAACAGAGTAGTAGAATTACAACACATAAACCTCCAATTTCTCCCCATATTTGTCTTCACAATTAGGCTAAGAGAATGGATAAAAACATAATTAAGAAAGATTTTGATAATCAAGAATACCCAACTCATTTCTTAAGAAGAAAAACCTTTCCCGAGGCAGTGGCTTAGTGAAGATATCTGCAAGTTGCTTAACAGTTTCAATAAACTGAATTTCACAATCCCCATTGCTCACATGATCCCTTATAAAATGGTGGTGAATCTCAATGTGCTTAGTCCTTGAATGTTGAATTTGAATTTTAGTGAGGTTGATAGCACTTGTGTTATCACATAGCAAAGACACCTTGTTGACCTTCAAGCCAAAGTCTTATAGCTGTTGTTTGATCCAAAGAATTTGAGCACAACAGCTACCAACAGCTATATACTCAGCTTCTGCAGTTGAGAGAGCCACACAAGCTTGCTTCTTACTATGGCAAGATATGAGGCTTGCTTCAAGAAGATGACATGTGCCATTTGTGTTCTTACTATCCAACTTGCACCCTGCAAAATTAAAATCAAAATCAGAATATCCAACCTAATTTGTAGGAGAGTGAAAGGGATACCATAAACCAACACTAGCTATGCCTTTGAGATATTTCAAAATTCATTTGGCAGAAGTGTGATTCTTTTGGATTTGATTGAAATCTAACACATAAGAAAACTGCAAACATGATGTCGGGTCTGCTAGTAGTGAGATAAAGCAAGGAACCAATCAATCCTCTGAATTTGGTTTGATCCACTACTATTTAAGCCAAATCAACATCCATATAGAAGCTTGTTGACATTGGTGTGGATGCCTTTTTGCAGTTTTCCATCTCAAACTTCTTGAGAATCTCCCCACAGTACTTAGTTTGGCTTAGGAAGATGCCATCTTTTAATTACTTGACCTGCAACCATAAGAAGAAGGATAATTCTCCATCATAGACATTTCAAACTCCCCCTGCATAGTTGCCACAAATTCCTCACATAGGCAATTATTAGTAACACCAAATATGATATCATCAACATAAATTTGAACCAAGATGAAGGAAGATTTTGACTTTTTAATAAAAAAAGTCTTACCAATTTTTCTTCTCTCATAGCCATGAGATAGGAGAAAATTACTAAGCCTCTCATACCACTGTCTTGGGGCTTGCTTGACTCCATACAAAGCCTTTTTCAGCTTGTACACATAATTAAGATGTTGGTGATCTTCAAAGCCAGGATGTTGTGAGATATAGACTTCTTCATTGGTGAATCTATTGAGAAATGCCCTCTTCACACCCATTTATCAATTTGTCCAATGATGTTGTCCACAGAAAGGTATCTTGGAATTCTCCATTCTTTGGGAAGATCATCCTGATGCAGAATTTCAATAGGTTGTTTCGCAGAATCAACCGGTTGTTTTTCTGGACAGGATTCCAGCTTTTGCATAATGGTGTGCTGATCATCTTCTTCTGCATAATCCTTCATAGAGTCTTATTCTGTAGGGTTAGTTTTATCAAAGTCATAAGTCTTTTGTTATGCAGTCTATATGCATGGGTACTTAAGGAATAACCAAGAAAGATACCACTATCCACTTTTTCATCAAACTTGAGTTTGGGTAAACCTACCACAAGATCTCTTGAAATCAATTTATTTAGATGATAAATGTGGATGTGTGTTATCCTTCTATGCGATAACCATGATTCCTCATGTTTGGTTAGAAGGCAGCTAATAGATGCAGAATATGAGATATCAAACAAATAAACATTGTTGATCCTTGTACCAATCAACAAAACTTCCTGTGATTTGGGTAGGCTTATCTCACACGTGTTGGACTTGAAGGTTATTTGATAACCTTTGTCACACAGTTGGCTTATGCTTAGGAGGCTATGCTTTAGACCTTCCACAAATAGCACATCATGGATCAATAAGGTATTCTTGTCTCCAATGGTTCCTTTTCCAAGAATTCTCCCTTTGTTATTATCCCCATATGTCTCATGACCTTCTTGTTTAAGGAGTAGATTTGACAGGCTTGCATTTATCCTTTGTTAGGTGTTTTAGAACAGTCGCGGTCTAATTATCATAAGTGCTAGTTTGCTATCAAAGAACCCTACAAGAAACAAGATCAAGGAGCAAGATTTGGTCCCCTTACAAATTTAGGTCCAATGATGTTAGTATGAGCCATAAAAACCTTAGGAACCCATTTCAAAATACCTTTGGGAATAGAAAACCTCCTTACTCTGCAGAATCTAATAGTGTGGCCCCTTTTCATGCAATAAAAGCACTTTTCAACCGATTGTTTCGACAAAACAACAAGTTATTTTTCAAAGAAACTTGAAAAAGGTTTTGAAACTGATTTGTTCTTGCTATTTGGGTTAAATCTCAGTCCAGCCTTTCCAAAAACACAGTTTTATGATGCAAGAACAATTTCAAGGTTTGATTGGTCTTTGGAAAACTTGTCCACAATTTTTAAAAGATAATGAACTTTCTTTTGAAGAGATTCACAGTTTTCACAAAAGTTATAATCAACACACTTGCAAGAAGAGTTTTGATGAATCATTTCCAAAGTTTCAAATTCAGTTTTTGAATTGTTCAACTCTATTTTCCAACCAATTGTTTAAACCTTTCAACCGGATATTCAAAAGGACCAACCTATTAGCTTCTTCATGAGTTTCTTTAAAAGCATAAAAAAGTTGGCTATAATTTTCAAAACTAATGGAAGTGCTTGAACTTACACTACTTGTTTGAGATTCTTCCTTTGCCAACAAACACAAATTGGCTTCTTCGTCTTCCTTTAATGATGAGCTTGAGGATGAATAATCATTGTATGCTCTTCTTGATTTTCCTTTCTTCTCAATCTTCTTGCTTGCTCATCTCTCCTTGCTCTCATATGTGCCTTCATGGGTAACCTCAAGGATATCCCACATCTCTTTTGCATAAGCACATTTTGAGATCCTAAAAAAACTCTTCAGAATTCAAAGCAGAAGTAATGATGTTCTTAGCAATGCAATCATATTGAGCTCTTTTACTTTCACTTTCAGTCCATTGGGACCAAGGTTTTTCAATGAAAACATCATCCTTTTCAAACTTATGAACAAAATGCCCATTTACAATAGCATCCCATTTTCCTCTATCAATTGATTCAACAAAGATTTTCATTCTAACCTTCCAAAATTGATAGTTCAGTCCACAAAACAAAGGTGACCTGTTTATTGAAGCACCCTCCCAAAATGGTAGTTTTTTAGCCATTTTAAAATGGTTTTAGGATCGAAACTTGAGTAACTTTCAAGAACTCAATTCCTGATGCCAATTGTTAGAATTAGAGGCCTTAAACAAGAGGGGGGTTGAATCGTAGGGTGAAAAGCTTAATCAATGGAAAATCTGTTCAGCCAAATAGAAAGTTGTTTTTAAACTTGATTCCAGAATATCAACCTGTTGTTTTCATGAAACAACCGGTTGTTTATACCAGCATATTTAAAAACCAAAGATAAAACAGTTTAATGAGTGTAAGGATAGAGGAATTCACACAAGATGTTTATATTGATTCACTCTTATCCAAGAGCTACATCCAATCCTCAGCTAACCATTGAGAATTCACTATGTAATCAAACCTAGATTACAAATCACACACCAAAAGTGATGATCTTGACCTCTTCAAGAACACACACCACTTTTGGCAAACCACACAGTTTCCAAAAAAACCTTCTGAAACTGCACCACACCAGAACACAAAGAAATGCAATGTTTAAGGAAGAAGGGAATAAAATACGCCTGGGTAAATCAAAGATTAAAGTTCAAAATTACAAGATAATCCTATTCCACACTTGAGATGATCCAAAAGCACTTTGAAATCTTGAAAACTATTTTTGATTGATCTCTCTTTCTTAGTTAATGCATAAGAGCATAAAACAACCTTTTTATACTTCAATCAAGTTGTTAAAACAGTTAAATCAAAAATTAAACATTGTTGGAATAATTTAAAACAAATTGGAACAAGAGAAGAATTTTGAAAAATATTCCCTACTTTCTCTAACAAATGTTGCATGTAATTAGAGCTGTGACTAGATAAACAAGAGAAGGAAGGAAAGTACTAAAGTGAGCCATAGTTTTTATTTTTGGACGTGCCTTTTGAGGAGATTGTGGTTTAGAAGATTCCCATGAAGATAAATGATACATGATGTTGCAAAAAGAAAACAAACAATTAATGAAAATAACAATTAATGCACTCATTCACGTGTATCACTCGACTATTTAGTAAGGATGGAAAAAAGGTTAACTTCACTCAAGAAAGGTTTTGCAATTTTTCCAAAAGGTCTACACTTCGTAGCAACACTTCAAGTGAAAGAGGTCAAAGCCCTTAACACTTGCTCACCAAAGAAAACCCCAAAAAAAACTTAAGAAAGATTTGAAGATAAGCAAGAAAAGTTTAAAGAAAGAAAGCTAAACCAAATTGGAATTAAGATAATGACAAACCTGAAATCAAGACAAACAAGAAAAGCACTTTTAAGACTCAAAGCAACTTACTTAAACTTTTGATTATGAAGTTTTGATGTCCTTGGAAGGATAAAATTCCACAAAGATGAAAACAATTTGCCACATAA
>Ga0123341_1000965_pt1 | contig 20253 bp, 8 predicted proteins | sample Turbeapinknodule_FD_89959 | JGI IMG/M metagenome (GOLD analysis project Ga0123341, IMG submission 89959) | Root nodule microbial communities of legume samples collected from Mexico - Turtle bean Mexico pink nodule | ecosystem: Host-associated > Plants > Roots > Nodule | place: Mexico: Nepantla...
CTTCAAATATATATTAGTATCGATATGTAATACACTATTTAATATCATGAGACAAAATTTTAGGAGTTAACTTAGTTTATTAATGAATTAATTTTTAGTAAACATATGTGTAGACCTACACATTAGCATTAGAAAAGAAAAGAAGAGCCCCACCATTTTTTTTGTACACAGAAGCAAGACACAACAAAGCCCCACCACTATCATATTTTGGTTCCCACTTTGTACAGTGGCGGAAGTTGGGCACCACACCTTTTCTGGGTTACTAAACACTCGTTTCCTATCTGTCAGAGAAAAAAAGCATTTGTTATAATCCATCTCTGACGTTGACTTCTTACCACCCAACCTTAACCCAATGTCAATGCCCTTTCGCTTCATCACTTCCAAGCCAAGACTAATGTAGCTTAACCCATTCTCAAACAAAACAAAACTCACCGTTTCTCTCTCTCCTTGTGTTGAAGAATTTGATGCGCTATTTTTTCCTTCTCCACTCTCTGAATTCCCTCACACCACTTTCCCTATTTATTCCCCTCTCCGATCTGTCTCCGATTCTCCGTCTCCTTGCAATGCGCCTCTGATATTCTCTCTCTTTCCAGAATTCCGCGGAATCGTTTCTTTGGATTTTCGGCTGCTTCTTCCTCTTCGGACTGTAACTCACAACAGATTGAAGTAATTCACTAATTCACCTAATTTTTTCTTTATCATTTCCGCGTTTTTTCTGTTTTCCTTACGAATTAGAATGAAATCAACGTTTTCGCCGAGTTAACTTGTTGTTGTTTTTGCGCTGTTTGTGAATTGTGGATTGGAGTTATGGCGATGGCTTCGAAACGAAGCGCGAAGTCCAAGGGATTACGATTGAGCGGTTCCAGAGCTGCGAATTCGCCGACGTCTTCAACGACGTCGTCTTCCAAGCAGTTTCTAGAAACTTCCGTGGATGGTCTGAGTTCGCCGGCGTCTTCTTCCGCTCTGAGCAAGACGCCGTATTCGTTTTCCGAAGGCGTGCCTTTGGACGTGAAGGAGAATGTGACCGTTACGGTGCGGTTTCGTCCTCTGAAGTAAGTGTTTGCGTTTCGGAGCTGTGCATCGTCGTTTTGAGTTTGTTTGGGTTTTAGTTTGATTGAGGTTTGTTTGTGGAATGGTAGTCCCAGGGAAATTCGTCAGGGAGAGGAGATAGCGTGGTACGCTGATGGAGAAACCGTGGTGCGGAACGAGTATAACCCGTCCCTAGCGTATGCTTACGGTAAATATAAGCAAATTTGATGTTTATGAATAGGGTTTTTGTAGTTTTCTTTTGTTTGATTGGTTTGGAATGTGAAATTAAAATGTATGTGTTAGTAGTTTGCGAGTTTGGTGCTTTTGAGGTTAAAAATATTGTACATCATTTCGCATTCAACTTCTCTTCGATTTATTTTTGAGAATAGAAGCTTGTGAAGGTGATCGCAGCAATGAATGGTGAGGTTATTGCTGACACGCCGATTGAATTGATGAAACCAAAGCCGGAAGTATTAGTATCTTTTTTGGGATAAGAAGAATAATCTTTTATTAGAAGAAAGAAAGGAATATTAATATTAAGAGAGAGAAGGATGAGAATCATCGTTAGGCAAATCTAATAGGAAAGCCAGACACTAAACAAAAGCAAAACAACTAATTATACAAAATAGCTCTCCCAATCCCTTTCGAAATCTATGATGGGAACTCCTGGGAAGCATCTGTGTATTGAACACCAAAGAAAGGCCAAGCAGATAAAGATATGTTACATTAGCATTCTAAGCGTTGTTTATTAACTACAGGTGCCGAAGTACTGTGAGCATGTACTACTTAGACCTCTGAAATTAATGACTAGGAAATGATACAAGTTTTCAGGACACATCACATGCCCAATTGTCAGCATATGCTCCCAAGCAAGCCTCCAAATTTAGCATGCTTTTAGGCAATGTCATTTGAGGATTTTCTTCCTTACATGGATCCTTATATAAGAAAATGAGTCCAAGTGAGGACTTAGCAGTGGGACACACCTAACCATAGTAGTCATAGAATTGAGAAACTGATTCCCTACTTTAATTCTAACTGACCCACTTTTGGTTCTGTTAATTTCAAGTAAAAATAGTTGACATAATTTGAAGGTTAATGATATAATAAACCTGTCATGATCCTCTGAGAAAAGATTCTAAATATCATGTTATTGTACAATTTTTGCAAATAAAATAATTTATTGCATGGATTTTTTTCTTGAGAAATTATCTTTCTCTCCCTCTCTTTATTTCATGTCAATGCTGTGTATTTAAGTTTTTCCTGTTACTTGTAGATCGTGTCTTTGGTCCCACAACTACAACTAGGCAGGTCTATGATGTTGCTGCTCAACATACTATTAGTGGTGCTATGGAGGGCATCAATGGTAATTGACAGATTGAATTATTACTTCTATTTGTTTGGCTAGATTAAAGTATAAAATATGGTTTTGCTATGATCAAATTATCCTTGTTATGCCAGATTAGTTTGCGAATGTAAGCTGTAAGATAACACTAAACAGTATTATGTCAACTAATTTAGAGTCTATAATTTGATTTGTTTAGTTTGATATTTACAAACAGCTATTTGTTTGATACTAATGCTCATTAAAAATCAAGTTTGATATTTTGACTTTGGAACTGTCAATGGTATTGACACTTGACGGACTGTTGACAAAAATTTACCAAGAATTGCCATCCATGAAAATTTGATCAATATATGTAGAAGCCATATATTTTCTGGCTTCAACTGTTCACTTACCTTATGATTGTTGATAAAATAAGATTGTAAACTGCTCAGATGCTTGCTTAGGGAGGTAGGCCAGATCATGATGTAACCTCTAGAGGTTTGAGATTCAAGATCTTAGCAACTGGTTTCACATAATGTTGTCGTTGCATACAATAACCAGTTGGCTTGGACCTTCACATGATCAATGCAGAAAGAAAGTGAGGTAACTTGATCATTTGGAGCATGGAGCATTTCCCTTATGGGTGATATGCATGCAATTTCCTTTATATGGCAACCTATTTATTAGTGGCACTTTCTTCTTTAAGTTGGTCATTTCAATTAAAAGTCATCATCCGTCGTGACTTATATCTCCAAGGAACTATAATTTTTCATATATGAGTAACTTACAATTGAACCATTCTTCGATTTTTATTGCAGGTACAATATTTGCATATGGTGTAACAAGTAGTGGGAAGACTCATACAATGCATGTAAGATCACACTTAAATTTTTTTTCTCCCCTCATCTTGTTGATCTTTTATTGGTAGAGATCACATCTATTTTGCATTGAGAAATCCTAATTGAGTCAGGTAAAACACTATATGGCTTGAGCACAACTGTTGCCAGTGGAGGATACCTGTGGTCTCTTCCAAAAATAAAGAGAAGGAAATGTATAATAAATTTACCTATATGCGTATATTTATATGGCCTTTCCATGGCAAGGTATTTGTGATCATCAAACCATACCTAGAAGCTATTAGGTTAATAAACATTAAGGATGTTATATCTAACATGTTCCTTCACTCAAGAGTTTTAAGGAAAGAAGTGTGGACAGATGCACATGCCCCTCTTTTTCACGCTGAAGAATATGGCCAACAAGTATCATAGACTAAGGGCTGTGATTGATCGAACATAAGGTCCTTCTAGGAGAGAAAATTAGAAATTAACTTCTCCATAAGCTAATTTTGAATATAAGAATACATAATTTAATTGATCTTATTAGCTATTGTGTTACATGGTGATAGTACTTACTTAGTAAGATAGGAATTGGGGATACTGTGTATAACATTATGAATCCATTTGATTTACACAAAAACAAGGGACAAGACAGCATTAAAGTACTTGATTAACCTTTGAATTTAAAGAGTTGTGAGACAAAACAAAAGAAGTGGGAGATGACAGAACAAAAACTTATTTTTTGTTATTCTGTAAAAAAGGGGCAATGCTCGAAGTACAAGATCCTCAAAAGACAAAATTACACATGTTCTCCCTCACTCTGACTCCACTATTATATATGATAATGGATCGACAAACATAAAACAGCTCTGTATTACTACTTAGAAGTCTTTTACTGGTAGACCATAGAACTATGGTCTTACTTTTCCACAACAAAAAAGGTGGATAAAAGTGTGGCAATAATACTGCAATTCATCAACTTTTACATTTGTATTATGTAAATATATATATATATATATTATAATTTGTTAAAATATATAATACTATATTACTTTATAATAAATAATTAAAATATATAATAATATACTATTTTATGATTAGATAGAACAATGTCCATTGTTCATCAAATGATGCACAAGCTAGAAATTTGTTCCAAAACTTAAATGCCTGTGCTGTACTGTAGTATGCATTAAATGCACCCAATATGCTTATTAAGCTCGTATTTCCAGGGTGATCAAAGATCTCCAGGAATTATACCTCTTGCTGTGAAGGACGCTTTTAGCATTATCCAAGAGGTATGTTGAATGCCAGTTTTCTGTTGCTTCTGTTTATTGTACTTCTTACCCTATACATTATAAAATCGGATGATCCTTTCACCAGACTCCAAACAGAGAGTTTCTTCTTCGAGTTTCATATCTGGAGATCTACAATGAGGTAGGCTGCTTCCTGTTCTCTAGCTTCTTGCTTGTCTTCATGTTGATATTGTCTTCCTCAAACTTAATTATTTTATTCTGAGCTGTGCATAAAATGAAATTTAATGAAATGTTACTGCTACCCCTAAAGCTTTGGCTTTATTTCAGGTGGTTAATGACTTATTAAATCCAACTGGACAGAACTTAAGAATCAGAGAGGATGCTCAGGTGCTGATTTTATTTTTTTCTTACCAAATTTTATCATATTCTGTCTTTATTCTTGATAACTAATTGAGATTAAGTTTGGATTAAGTTATTTTGATTTTCTTTGACTGTGTTGTTATTGGTCTCTACTCCAATTTTTTTATTATTGAGTATATTAACCATAGTTGAGTTAGGGTCAATTCATGTGAATCACTGACTTGAAATTATGACATTGACATCAATTTATTATGTAGATGGATGCTATAAAGCATCATGGGCATTATTAGGCAGGTAGATTAAGTGATTAACTGCATACTGAATATCGATGGTTTGTTACGTTGTCATATCAGTCCCTTTTTCTATAACTTCAGTGATTAGACACTGAAATTCTTTTCTTGATTGTTTGTTACTAAATAATTTCAATAAACTTACGTGATGGAGTTGGACTTGAAACTCTGGTAAGCATCTTTAATCATCATTACCTAGAGTATGGGGAGAAGGAGCAGATTTTTAACTTATTATTATATGTCATGTCTTAACATTTTCAGCTTTGTAGCTTTTATCTTTCCTTTTAGTGCTGTTATGAATGAGACTTTATGCTTACTTTATTAAACACATGGGTGGTGAAGGTGATACTTTAACACCCACATAGTAAAACACATTCACTTCACAACCCAATAAATTATTATTTAATTATATTTATTTTATTTTTTAATTTAAAATATTATTATAATTGGTTGTCAAATGTATGTTGTTTTCTTTTTGAGTGTCAAAGAAACATTTCCCTAAACACATTCATGAATCTCACTTGATATAATATATTTTGAATTTGTTATTATCTTTTATTGTTGTGTTTAGAATTTTTTTTTCTATGTTTTATTTTTTCAATTTGCCTTTTAATTTACCTTCTATGCTTCCATATTTGCCCGCAGTGTTTCTGTGATATCGTATGACAAATTTTTGTTTTTCTTCCATGGACTGCCATAAAGGTTGTATATTCATGGAAGATAAAGTTCTAGGGACTAAAATAATAATGAGACATAATTGTTGAGGCAGAAGTTCTCCATATCTTCTATCTATTTGGAAGAAATGAAGTACTAGAAAATAATATATGCTGCGTTTGAACAATTGGACATTGACTAGAGATGTAACTAAATTATAGTTTATAAGTTACATTACAAACTAATTTTGTGAAGTTGAGTTAGATTTAAAATTGATCTTCTAAGATGGTAGCAAACTATACCTTAGAGAAGTTGTCAGACTTATTGTGCCATCTGCTATCAAGTCATTATTTGACCACCTACAAGTATTTAGTTCCACACTCGAGATTTGCTGTCCTTGACGTGATGATGTGTGTTGGAGATCCCACATCGACTAAAGATATGATCACATTATAATATATAAGTGGGTAAAAGTTAGGATACACATAGAAGAGAAATTAGTTAGAATTAGAATAGTCACGAGTTAGTTATTTGAGGTGCTAGTAAGATATAAATAAAAAAGGAGAGGGGGAGGGGAGTGTGTGATTTTTGTAGATTGAGCTTTAGCTCTTTGTGAAGGGGAAGCCTTTGAAGGAGAGAGTGCTCTCCTATTTTTGGTTATTTTCATTCTATTCAATAAAAACATTTCTTTTCTTCTCTTTATAATTCTTGGTTCCTAACAAAACCTCATTTTACAAACCAATTTTATGAGGTTGAGTTAGACTTAAAGTTTACTTTCTAAGATCCTAACCTACTTTCTTCACTCATCATCCATATTAGGATGGAGTCTCATGTGAAGCATGCTCTTGGTGTTAATGTTATGGGTCGTACTACATCTAGAGGACATCTGACTCAGGTTAGAATGAAGTTTTTGGATGATTAGAACTACCATATCATCTCATGATTCATGAGTAAAGTGAAAGGACTTGTGAGAGAAGGAAACATTATTACCCTACTCGAATCTGAGAGGGAAGTAAAAATATTGCATTAGATGTTGTTCGAGTCTATCTTAGTAAGGTTTGTTAGGTTTACTGTGCCACTTTCTATTAGGTTGCTATTAGACCACCTGCGAATATCTAGTCTCATGTTTTAGATGTCCAATCCTAAGCGTGAGTGGTGTGTTGGAGATCTCATATGAATTTAAAATATTATCAAATTATAGTATATAAGTAGGTGCAGTTAGGCTTAAAATGCTTATTAATAGTCATGCAAAATACAAAAATGCTTATTAATAGTCATGCAAAATACAAAATAGGAGTATTTTGAGAGAGAACTTGTGACATTTACATGTTATGGTATTTCACAGAGAAAATAGTATGTCGATGTTGCACTTACATATGTGTGTGTATAGACATCTTGATTTACCTATGTCCTACATACTTCTGAATAATAAATTCGTCATGAACAATCTATACCAAATGTTTAAGCTGTTAGGTGAAGATGAATGAATACATTAATGATTTTAAATTAATATTTCTAATGCCACCTTTATGCAAGAGTCTATTGGGGTTAATGTATGGATAATGCATGGGTCCACCTTGTGTTGAAATCAAACCTTTTTATTAGAAGAACTGGGATGTCAAGGATTGAACTCTAGACCACTTGGTTACGGAGGATTCGATATCCCAAAATCTTAAGCTGTTAAGTGAAGATGCAAACTGATTTTATGTTTATATTTCTAACATTTCCCCTACATTAGATTCCATCTTAACCAATTTATATTAAGTAAAGGTGTCCAACAGGTGTACACTGCACCCTAGTACTTGAGACAAACTATGTGGGATTTTCCAACACTCACTCCTCCCCATCCCAAAAGCCCGTTGGACCAAGTGATACATGGTGGAGATTCCCTACAAATCACATAAACAGTGGAAATGGGAGCACCAATCAATCCTTCTTTATATTAATTGTAGTCCTAACTAAATAGAAACCAAAACATGAGATACGGAAATATGGTAAGATCCTAATAGATAATGAGGATAAGTTTTAAAAAATAATCTTAAGATATTTTAAGAAGTAACCAAGATATTATTGGATACTTCATATATTCTAAGAAAAGCACTCCCATTCTTTAAATTCTCACAAGAAAGATTCTGTTCTCTCTTTCTCTACATTTTCCCTTCTAAGTTTAACATGTTGATTATTATGTAGGGAACCTTCGTTGAGGGAATAAAGGAAGAGGTTGTACTCTCCCCTGCTCATGCACTGTCCCTTATAGCAGCCGGAGAAGGTAAATATGCCAGCTATTTTTGCTTCTTCTGAATTGTTCCAGTTTGTTGGTTTGCATACTATATAAAAGTCTTACTTCTTTTTCTGCTTGTTTCTTTAGTAGATAGTTTTTGGAGTTTATGTAATTTTTAAATTATCACTGTTAAGACCATAGGAGAGAACATATTTTCAATGCTTTGTCATGGAAAACTACATGGGTAAAGGCAAGAGGGACTTACACAGGCCGTACCAAATTTTAATGTGACAAGAAGTGTGGGGGGGGCATTGAAGTAAAGTCAGAGGCTGAGTGATGATTTATGGGAAGAGGGGGCAAATGAGAGGTAGGAAATCAATTGGGGTAGTTTTGGGTGTTTTTTGCAAATGGGCAAAGAAGTTTCTCTTCTACATCTTTATTCCTAGCTCTCTATCTTCTGCATTTTCGCTTTGCAACCGGAACACTTTTCTCTGCAATTTTCCGTATTAATATTCCATGGTAAATCCAGTTCCTATCACCTTGTTTGGAAGTTTTCTTTTGGGAAATTTATTATGCATTTAAAATACTTAGCATATTGATGGACAATTTTTAATATGATATTCTCACTAACACAAAGTAGCTGCATACGACATATATGAGGCATATGAGTGGTTGGTTTGTAAATCCTAAACAAACCTAATTAACCTGTCCTGTTAATGATATTGGGAATTGGATTGCGCTATAACACTACTTGGTGTGCCACTGCTGAGTTATGTTATTTAATTTGATAACAGAGCACAGACATGTTGGGTCCACAAACTTCAACCTACTCAGCAGCAGGAGCCACACAATATTTTCCCTGGTGGGTTTGCAAGACCTTAAAGGATCAATAATATTTTTTATTTAGTTGCTATCATAGTTCTTTTATTATGTCCTATCCTAGCTATATTATTGACATTTATACTTGTTCCATGTGTGTTCACATCTTGAGTCACACTTTCATGCAGTTATATTTAATAAGCATGTAATGCAGCTTTGTAATTAGGATTTTGTTCCTGCACACATCACTTGATTGAGTTACATTGGAGCAACTCTTGATGACCATCTTTAATCCAAATTCCGAAGTTTTTTTAGAATGCTCCTTATTCTTGACATTTTCTTTTCCTTCATATGATTAGAAGGACTTTTTTTTTGTGTGCCAAGAGTTGTTTTTATGAAGAGATAATTTTACTCTTTTAACTTTTGGCCATCTTGTGACAGACTGTAGAGAGTAGTCCATGTGGTGAAAATAGTGAAGGAGAAGCAGTAACATTGTCTCAACTGGTAATTATTGAATTGTGTTTCAGAAATTTTTTTCCAATTCCTTCTCATTGCAAATGTGTTATATTCCAATTTTTAACTTGGGCAATGATTTTATTATTCATGCTTTACAATTTGCTTTTATAACTTACTTTTTTCTTTTTAAAAATACTTTACTTATATATGCAGAACCTCATCGATCTGGCAGGTTCTGAGAGCTCAAGGGCTGAAACAACTGGCTTGAGAAGGAGAGAAGGATCTTACATTAATAAAAGTCTTCTAACTCTTGGAACTGTGAGATCTCAAACTCTGTTCGCTGATCGTATCAGATTCTCTCTGTTTTTTCTTTTGAGATATCCATGTCTTTTCACCAAATTTGCAGTGTTCTCTGTGTCTGTTAGATTTCTTTTTTGTTGTTGTCTAGTTATTCATTTGTCATTGTCAGTCATACTTAACTAGCCTAGAATGTACTGATATGGGCTAGAAGAGACCAGAATTATTTAAGTTAAACCAGCCTATCTTTTTAAATTTAATCCACCAAAACTTGAAAATTTAAAAGATAACATATCAAGAGTCAACTACCCCACAAGTTTAATCTCTTGGGTGAAAACACATGAATGGTTTTTTATTACATCCCTCTAACATGCCCCTTAAACGAGCTTGGTGGACTTGAAATATTGGTAATGCATAGGCTCACCTAACTTATGCTGAAATTCAAGTTTTCATTAGAAGAATGGGGAAGGCGAGTATTGAAGTCTAGATCACCTGGTCATTATATCTTGAACTAACTCTCTCAAGTTTAGGCTATTAGGTCATCATCATGTTTGTAGTTCTTGTGCTTGCTAAGGGAGTTCGCTTCTGAAAATAGTCATGAAGTTTTTCTTGAAGTTCATAGGTGTGTATGAAACCTAAAATGCATGGAAATCTTAGATGACAAAGATGATTGCAACCGTGAGAGCCTCATTTGATCCTGTTTTTCCAAACAAAATTCTCAAAATTCAAGATTCTATCGGATTGATTGCAAATATGGAGAGGAAATATGGAGCAACAACAATGTTACAAAGCCTATATGCCTTACTCACAGGTTCTACCTGTTCGTGCCAGCAAAGAAAGTTCTTCTCATGGTGCTCTTTTGAAATGGAGTGAAGTAGGTCACCAGAGAAGAGGAGGTGGAGGAGAAGAAGGATCCATCAAGGATCAATGGCTTGACAATGTATTAGGTTTAAGATTTTGAGAGAAAGTTCGGAGATAATTCTTAATTTCATTGAATGACAAAGTTATAAAGATCTGTTACAAGAATTGTATTTATACCAACCTAACTGAACTGAAACTAACTGACTTGACCAGCAAGCTAATGGTCTGTTTGGTTTAAGGGTAGGGGATGTAAATAAGGATGATGGAATTAATGGGTTTTCTGGGTAGGATAAGGATACAAAGGAGAGATGAATAAGTGAGTGGCCCCCAACCAGTACTTTTGCACTCTCTTACCAACTTATTTATGTTGCTCTTTCTATTTTTCTCACTTTTATTCTATTTCCATTCACGCCATTTCTTTACCTTTTTTGCTTGGGTTCTTGTGTATATAGCTTATCAGTTGATGTATCATACATCCTCCTTTCTTTCTTTTACCATTGATCCCATTACCTTCACACACTTCCTTTTTCTAGATTCTAGGATTTGGACTTCCTTTTTGCTTTGATATGTGTTAGAGATATGATTTGATTACATTAAATAGGGATGTGATAGGGAAACATCTTACCAACTATTTTGCATCATTAGATTTTGATTTTGTTCCATATTATTGTATCACTTCTTCATTATAAATAAGAATACTCATGTATGTATCCAAGACACGAAATTATTTGCATTCCTTCTTAGTTTCTCTCTTTTCAACATGGTACAGAGAGCAGTATCATCCTCCGTGACTTGTTTTGTCGCTCATCCTTTCAACAATATGTTTACTCAGTACATGTTTGTCATCCAATGATTACCTGCACTTATATACTGTTTACCTGAATGCGTGCAGTTCTTTATAGCTTTGTGAAGTGTGATTATTTTTGTTGCACAGGTTATTTCAAAATTGACTGAATGCAGAGCTAGTCATATACCTTATAGGGACTCCAAATTGACTAGACTACTTCAGTCTTCTCTCAGTGGTCATGGGCGTATATCTGTAAGGCTTTACTTTTGTATAGATATTCAGAAATGTGATTACATTCATTTGTTTACTAAAATAAATTTTACTATGATGATCTTTGTGGCCCAAAACTTGAAACATGGTTATTCTGACATTTTGCTGTCATTTAAAATACAGCTCATTTGCACAGTAACACCTTCATCAAGTAATGCTGAAGAGACACATAATACATTGAAGTTTGCCCACAGGGCAAAGCACATTGAAATACAAGCAGCTCAAAACACGGTATATTGAAGTTTTATTTCTATACAACCTGCACAGTACAAAATACAAATGCTGCTCCCTTTGTACAATGTATACTCTATTCAATCAGCCTACTACACATGCAACACTCCAATTGTAATTTGTAAACCTGTTGTAACTTCTCATGGTGGTCAATCTTTGATTTAAAGCCAACCTTAAAATGAAGTTATTCTTGAGAGTAGGAAAATAATTTTCATCAAGATTCTGTCAAGTAGAATATTAAAATTTACCTAGGGTATTCTCTAGTAGTGGATGCTTGAAAATTACCTATATTATTACCTACCATGCTGTGCGTACATGTCCAGAGAACCTTATCCCTTCTAGACCTATATAGCTGCATCCCAGAATGCTTAATTGAAATTGGTTGCAAGTAATTTGAACATGAATAATTTATGTGGGAAGGTATTTTAGAAGATTTTCTATGTTAGTAGTTCAAAGGAGTATCTAGTTGGAATGGGATGTTTTAAATTCAGTAAGTAAACCATTTCATGTAGTTTGGAAGCAACATTTTCTTGACTTTTCACTTTGTTGTCCTACATCTGACATTTCTTGAGGAATTATAGCCTGTAAAATTTTAAAAAGATTAGAAGTCTTTTATTTGATGTTTTTCTTTTAATGAAATCCTTCTATCTGGGAATCACATCCAACAATCTCGTAGCATCTCTGCTCCCTTAACTAATTTACATGTTAAATTGAACCTACAGATAATTGATGAAAAGTCACTTATCAAGAAATACCAGCATGAGATTCAGCACTTAAAGGAAGAATTGGAACAAATGAAGCGGGGTATTGTCTCAATTCAGCCAAAAGAAACTGGCGAAGTTGACTTTGTGCTCCTAAAACAAAAGGTAGACGTTGTTATATTACCAGGCTTTGTTTTCTTTTTGGTATCTTATTACAAAGTGGACTTTAAGCCTAACTCAATCCCATAAAACCGGCTTGCACCCACTTATATACAATGAAATGTCCTAATCTCTAGTCGATGTGAGATCTACAACATATCCTTTTTTAGCTTAAAGATGGTTTTCAGAATGTGATTTTTCTATAAATATTTTCTAGATATTAATCATAAAGGCAATACAGGTCATTATTTTTCAATTGTTTCCACTCTAAATATTATTATGCGTGGAATTGGAAATGAATGTAATATTAATTATGGAAATTATTTTGAACTAAATTTCCTTTGTATTGAGTTCATAGTTATTCTACGAAATTCAACATTCTGAATTTAAATAGTCATCAATTCTTGTGTGATGTGTAAAGCTAGAAGATGGTCAAGTCAAGTTGCAATCAAGATTGGAAGAAGAAGAAGAAGCTAAAGCTGCTTTATTAGGAAGAATTCAACGCTTGACTAAGTTAATTTTGGTCTCCACTAAACCAGCACACTCAACTAGATTTTCTAATCGTCCTGGTCCTCGTAGAAGACATTCTTTTGGGGAAGAAGAGGTATTTCTCTTTTTAGATTAGCTATATCAATGTTTTCTTCTCTAATACCAAGAATTTAAGTTGTTGTTTTACATACTAACATAAGATGACGCTACTCTGCTTACTTCTTTTACTCATGTATATTTTTCTAATTGTCAATTGTGTTTACAGTTGGCATACCTTCCACACAAAAGAAGGGATTTAATCTCAGATGACGAGAACACTGATCTGCATGCTAATTTAGAGGGGAATGTGGATACAGCTGATGATTCTTATAAGGAAGAGAAAAAGACAAAGAAACATGGGTTACTAAATTGGTTGAAGATGCGGGTAAGTTGTCTTTTGATTCCTCTATTAAGTTAACTCTTTAATTATGCTATATAAAGACTAAATAAGGAAAATAATAAAGAAATATCTTAATCTGTTGTGAGTGTTCTCACTCTCACTCTCACTCTCGAGCTAAAGCTTACTAAGCTTTAAGCTTATGACTTAAGAAAAATTAGCACGCACTCTCAAAAGGAAAATAACAAACTCTAAAGTGGGCTTCATAAAACATGGATGAAAAGATAAGTCAATATTAGAGTCTGATGGAAGTGTATTGCTAGAAAGATATCGTAGCAGGGTGGTTGAATTGATATTTTTCCTCCTTATTTTTCTTGATGAGAAATGTATCTAAACATTGCCTAAATTAATATAATGTAATATTGTATGACTCAGAATACTAACCCAATAGTCCTATTTGTACTAATATTGGAGAACAAATAACTTCCTAAAGATAAGATCCCTATGAACTAGATAATGTTCCTAACATTAGCTCCCTAAAATAAGGAAGAGTTGTCTAAAAAATAACAGGATTTATCCTAATCTATTAAGTTCCGTTATATTCATCTAATATTTTGTAGTTATTCCATCACTTCTATCTCAGGCATATCAATCCAGTCTATGGTCTTTGGAAATTAAGAAACAAAATATTTGTTAAACCTTATGTATAAAATAATTAATATATCAGGTTCATGGAGTGATGGCCTTTTATGCATTTCCGGGTGAAATTTGGTTTAAATTATTCTAATTAAAATGTTGTGTTGAATTCATTCCTATGAGAATTTAAAATGTGTATTTCTGTTTGAATTTACAACCATCAACATAATGTTAAAATCCTTTTACCAAGGAGTCAAAGGTATATTTGGTATAACATGGATACAGAGGGACAACAATTTGTTCAAATTTAGGATGTGGTACGTCATTAATACATTAACTAAAAATTATAAAATATTTTAGGATGTGGTACGTATAATTATTTCTCATTCTAATTAAAATTTTGGAAGCACTTTTTTCTTGATCAGGAATTATTTTGAGGTTCATTTTGTAGGTAATACTTCACAATTGAGAATTTTAATCATCATTCCTGAAATTTGTGGACCGCATTTAATTATGCAAGAGTTTAAACCTTCTTTTAATCATGATTTATTTTGCTGTATTCTTATACGTTAATGTCCCGTTTCTTCAAGTTCCTGCATTTCACTATTTTTTTTCTTTTATTCAGAAACGAGATACTGGGTTAAGTGCCTTTTCAGGCACCAGTGATAAATCATGTGGAACAAAATCTGTTAGCACACCTTCTACTCCTCTTGCTGAAAGTGGCAATCATGCGGAGTCCAGACATTCCCATTCTCTACCTGCACAAAGCTCTCCATCGACGGATTTTGTATCAGCAACAAGAGAGGATAAAGAAATTCGTGAGGATAGTTTATTGGGACAAGAGACACCTCTGGTATGTTCTTGACTGCTTTTATTGTTTCATTCTGCAGCTTGAGAAAAATTGCCATTTCTTATGCCATTTGAATTTGATTCTTTTGGTGAAATAATTGATCAAAGATTTTGGTTATAATCTAAATAAGTTAATGCTAACACAAGCCTGGCATTTGAAAAATCTCTCATTCGCTTTGTTTTGCCAAAACCCAATTAAGCAATTTATAAGTCATTTCCATAGTCTTAAAAATCACCTTAACATATCTCAATTTTGGTAGCAATGCGCACACACATATAGAGGCAGAATCACATGTTTTAAATATCCAAATTTTTACTCAGTTAAAATTTGTGATAAAATTTTCTTGTATAACCAGGAAAGAGATTTTTGAAGTAAATTATTATTTTTTATTCCTGGGTTACGAGTATTCTCAAACATTGTTTATTTGGTTTGTAGCCAAATTCTAGTATTGTAATAACTTTTATCTATTGATATTTTTGCATATCTGAGCATGTGTTAGACTTAGCTAAAAGAGTAGTATAGTAGTCATGTGTTGAGTCCAGTTGGATGAATCTTTCTTAAAATACTTTATTTTTGGGAACCTATCTCTATCTTCATTACTGAAATATGGATATGGAAGTTCTTGCTAGAGATGTGATGAGTTTTTGTATGCTATGGCCACACACACACACACACATATATTTTTTTTATTCCTTGCTAGATTCCAGTTTTTTTTCTTCTTATTTCTAGATAAGCGTTAAATCAATTGATGAGATTGATCTCTTGAGGGAGCAACAAAAGATTCTCTCGGAAGAAGTATCTCTTCATTCAAGTACTCTGAAGAGATTGTCTCTGGAAGCTGCAAGAAATCCTCAAATGGATCAGATTCATGTAGGCTACTATTTCTAAATCAATGTTTGCCTTGATTAGTATGATAACTTTCACTATTACGCCAGTATATCTGGTAGTTGATCTTTTTGTGGTTAATTTATACTTAAGGTGGAGATGGAACGGTTAAAAGATGAAATTAAGGCTAAGAAGGAACAGATAAATTTTCTGCAAAAGCAAATTGCTGATTCTTTCATTGCCTCCAATAAGCTGGATGAATCAGGGGTATCGCTAGTATATTCATGTGATATCATTGTTGCTTTTCTTTCACTTGTTACTTCTCCAATTCAATGCTGGTTGTTTTGTGTTGCAGAATCTCGCCGAGCTACTCACACAATTAAATGAAAAATCCTTTGAACTGGAGGTGACCATTATATAAATTTTGCCATATTTTAGTCTTTAATTGAAATTCAAGTATTCAACACTCAATATGTCTTCTTGTGGAGCTTTTTGACGGTTAAAATTTAAATAAACTTTTGGTTTGTAAACAGAGTTAGTGTAGTTCAAATCAGAATAAATAGTAGATAGTAATTAAGTAATTTGTTATAATTTTTTAAAGCCTTGCTCTGATCATACAAGAAGGCGATGCTCTTATTATATTATTAGCATATACAGTGTAACTTCCACAATGAACATACAGCCTTTGCCGCAGATTGTTTCTGATTTGTCTCGTATCGCATAATTTTTCGCATATTCAGGTCAAAACAGCAGATAACCATATAATTCAAGAACAGCTTCATCAGAAGGTGAAAATGCCTAAATAATTTTGTATCAAATTTCTTGTAGTCTTCTTTTTGTGCTTTTAGCTAAGCAAAAAATTTGGCATTGTCAGATCCGTGAATGTGAAAGCCTTCAAGAAACAGTTTGCTCTCTGAAACAGCAGCTTGCAGATGCACTGGAGTTGAGTAACTTAAGGCCTATACTCGATCATTCTCAACATTTCTCTGTAACCAAAGATTACCATGATGAATCTTACCTTGAAAAGGAATCTGCCATGATGACCAATTCTGATGAAAAGATTCTTTTGCAACAGCAGGTATATTTTTTCTTCCTTGTGGGATCTACATTGAGTGGTAATCCCATTTGATTTCTTAGTTTCACATTCCACTATGGGAGTGATAATTAGGAATAGAATTTCACATTAATCCAAAACCATTTGTCATTCCATAAACATCTTAAAACTAGCATAAATGTGTTTTTTGAAGGGAAATATGGACCATTCAGTCATCACCTAATCTTGTTTAGGCTTTCTAAAACCTGCCACGCAAAATATGCGTCTTAGTTACTATATATCATTTTAGTTTTCTTTCTTCTTTCCGTTTTTGCTAATGAAATTCATCCCACAGTTTTACTCATCATTGAACCGCTATACTTACCAAACTACCTCCTTGTGTACGAGTCATCTGATACCAAACGAATTTTAACATCAAAGAGCAAACTAAACTCGTGACTTTGGATTTAAAATTTTCACTTCGAACTTCCTCACGGTCTAGGGAAGAAAATACAATCAGGCAGATAGGATGTGTCTAAAATCTGAAAATCGCCCGTACTTGCCATCTGTTCTAGTGCTGCAGTGCTTTATATTATCATCATCAAATGACATTTACATTTAGTATTTGCCTTATATTCAAACTATTATTTCCACTTATCTGTACAATTAATTAGGCAAACGAGATAGAAGAGCTGAAGCACAAGTTGGCGGAACTAACAGAATCAGAAGAACAGTTAGAACTTCGGAATCAGAAACTCGCAGAAGAGAGTTCATATGCCAAAGGCCTAGCTTCTGCTGCTGCCGTTGAGCTTAAGGCGTTGTCAGAAGAAGTTGCCAAACTAATGAACCAGAATGAGAGATTATTGAATGAGCAGGCTGTATTGAAGAACTCTCCTGCCCAACGTAGAAGTAGTGGAACTGGAACAGTCCGAAATGGAAGAAGAGAAAGTCATGTTAGAAGAAATGACCAGGGTGGATTAAACTCTGATATCAAGAGAGAACTTGCCTTGAGTAAAGAAAGGGAACTTTCATACGAATCTGCTCTTTTAGACAGAGATCACAAAGAAGTCGAGCTTCAAAGGACGATTGAAGAATCAAAGCAAAGGGAAGCGTACCTGGAAAATGAACTTGCCAACATGTGGGTTCTTGTTGCTAAGCTAAAAAAGTCACAGGGAGCTGAAACTGATGTTTGACATTTGATTGTGATCTTGTATTAGTGAGTTTGAGTTACTATCCATTACGACAATTGGATTTCACTGGAAAGAATATGAGCGAGAGAGAGAGAGAGAGAGGTGCGCAATGAGTGTGCTTCTTGGTATTGGTCCATGAAAAGGGTTTCCAACCCAGTTTGTGTATACGAATGATGATTGCTATCTTAATGATTTTCCCCCTTAAAACTCGTTGTTAAAACAAAGGCAATTTTTTTACTTTCACCTTCATTTCTTTTTGGCACATTGTAGCATGTGTTTTGATAAAGAATTTTAGAGGGTAATTTATTTCAATAAAAATGTTAAAATGTTTGATATGGCAAATTATATTTTTAAGTCGATGATGATCAAACTCTTTTTTATCAACACAGATGACCTAATTATGACACTTTTTTAGTCAACTTAGTTATGATTTTTTTATTGATGGTAATGAGATTATTTGTTTTGTTTATGCAAATTTGATATTTCAATCAACATTGATAGAGAATATTTTGGAAGTGTATGGTAATAACCAACGTTATGTGTTCACAAAACCCACTCAAAAATCATTTTGCCCTTTGTTTTAATGTGTTCAATTTTATCATTACTATACCCCTTTCCTTTGTCATTTGTCACCACTTATGACAAACGACATAGGTGAAAGACATATTGCAGTGTTATTTGACAAATTAAAGTTCTTAGCAAAATTTCCTCACTCAAACATTGTAAACCTTATTTGCAAAACTGGTATGCCCATATTTACTCTCCTAAACAATACATATTTAAATAGTTCCCAGAACAATGCTAAACTCTGAATCTCACAAATAGATACATCTATTATTTAGCTTGGACCAAATATAGATGCCCATAGGAAAGTAAATAACCAAAAACAAACACAAATTAAAGGCACGTGTAAGAAAGTAGAACACCGTAGTAATAGAAAGAAGAAGAAAAAAGACACACAATTCAGTCCCAAGCCAGAAATGAAAACGCACACGCAAATCGCCTTAGGGCAATTGCTTCCTGCACCATATCACTGCACCCGATTCCAGTAGAAAAGACGAAAATGTCTTTAAAAAAAATTTCCGAAAAATGCGTTCTGGATTTTTTTTTCCAGAACGAAATTTTATATTACAGATTTTTTTATTATCTGGAATAGGTTTTTCATTTTGTTTCTGGATTTTCATTTCCAAAACACAATAATCTCTTTTCCAGATTTTTTTTTCTAGAATGTATTATTTTTAATTCTAGATTTTTTGTCCGAAATAGAATTTTAATTTTTGTTTCCGGGATTTTTATTTCCAAAATTCAATAACCACTTCTGGATTTATTTTTCCAGAATATATTATTTTTAATTCCGGATTTTTATTTCCGGAATTAAGGACATTTTTGAAAATTAAAAAAAATTGTTGGGTGTAGGAAGCATTTGCCTCACCTTAGATCTTCAAATTCAAGTCCAACTTCGGTTTCTTGGATAAGCCCTCAAACCAGGTGGGCTAAGTGAAAGGGTGGTGACTTCAATTTCAATAGCCTCATTCTTCCTGCACCCATTAAATTTCATCTGCACCCAATAAATTTTGAAAAAAACTGTTTTACCCTTTTTTTAAAATGACTTCCGTAACATTTGTTTTCTAAAGTTTTTTTTCTAGAATGTATTTTCCGTAATTAAATATATTCCAGAAAATAATTTCTGAAAACATTTTCTAAAATATTTTCGAAATAAATTTTTTAAGACGTATATAATGTGTTTTTCGAAACATATATAAAATATTATGAAATGTGTTTTCTGAAATAATTTTTTCAGAATGTTTTAAAAATAACTTTTCAAAACGAAGATATATGAGACATTTGATCTACCTAAATAATGCAAATAGATACCCTGTCAATTTTCAGAAAAATGAGTTGTGACTTTAAAAGTGGTCACATCCTAACACCTAATTTGATTTTGTAGTTTTTAATAAATTGCAAATAATTAAAATGTGTTAATAATATTGGTATTTTTTAATAGTAAAAATTGCTTTACATTCTACGAAAACATTGCGCATTAGGCATTTTTTTTTTTTTATCTCTTTTGTTGTATAATATAGGTAATTTGGATATGTTACAGTTCAGGAATTCACATGTTACAAATAACTAAATTATTAGTTTCAGATTTTACACTGATAAATCTAATTCAAAATATATATTCACTATTAAAAAATTATTAAATAAAAATCAGTTTTAGAAACTAAAAATAATTAATTTTTATATTAACTAAATTAGATACTATTTTAAAGATTAAAAAAATTATTGATTTTTAAATTAGTTTC